>Ga0169931_10010612_pt1 | contig 13098 bp, 12 predicted proteins | sample Kivu_15m_20L_FD_129675 | JGI IMG/M metagenome (GOLD analysis project Ga0169931, IMG submission 129675) | Freshwater microbial communities from Lake Kivu, Western Province, Rwanda to study Microbial Dark Matter (Phase II) - Kivu_15m_20L... | ecosystem: Environmental > Aquatic > Freshwater > Lake...
TCGATCTCCGCAAGTGACTTCTCCCCTGCTGTCGAGACTCTTGCTGCCCATATGACATCAGCATCATTGGCGCTTGCCTTGACCAACTCGACGGTGACGTCGTCACGAAAGACGATGGTGTGTTCTTTTTCGCTCTCACTCACGGCGTGAAGATACCCAAGAGAGTCTGCGCTCTTGGCTATAGGGCAGAATCTCCGCGTGTCCGCCAAGGTCTTTCGCGCATCGATGGCAGTTGCGATCCCGGTCGGCTTCTATGGTGCAGCCTTCGGCGCCGCTTCGATCAGTGCCGGCCTCGATCTCCTTCAAACCATCGCGCTCTCCTCGATCCTCTTCTCCGGTGCATCACAATTTGCCATCGTTGGAGTGATAGGAAGTGGCGGCGGTGTACTTGCTGCGATCCTGGCAAGCGCGCTCCTTGGAATTCGCAACGGTTTCTATGCGCTCCGGATGGCTCCACTCTTAGAGACGAGTGGATTCAAGCGCCTCGTCGCTGCCCACATCACAATCGATGAGGCAACTGCTGTTGCGCTCGCGCAAGATCAGAGCGATCGCGCCTCCGTGCGGAAAGGTTTTTGGTTTACGGGGATCGGTGTCTTCATCTTCTGGAACCTCTTCACGATCATCGGCGCATTGAGCGCATCGACTCTGGAAGATCCAGCAAAGTGGGGACTTGATAGCGCGGTTCCAGCAGCATTCTTAGCCCTCCTCTGGCCTCAATTGACAGATAAGCGCCTGCGGATCATCGCTCTCCTTGCCATGATGATGGCTCTTGCCTTATCTCCGCTTCTGACTGCGGGCCTTCCGATCATCGCTGTCGTGATCATCGCTCTCATTGCGGGGTGGAAGAGGTGAGCGATCAGGCAATCTGGTTGACCATCGCGGTCGCGGTGATCGTGATGCTTGCGATGCGCATCTTCGGCTACCTACTCCCGGCCCATCTCGTGAGCAAAGAGCGCGTGCTGCGCATTACGGCGCTGATTCCAATCGTCCTTTTGGCGGCCCTCATCGCAGTTCAGACGATGACAACGGAACGGCAGATCGTGATCGATCATCGTCTGGCTGGCCTTCTCGCAGGCGCAATAGCCCTCTACCTCAAGCGAAGTTTCTTGACCGTGATGGTGGTTGCTGGCGCTACCGGTGCGCTCTTCTACAACTTCCTCTAGAAGAGGATCTTCTCAAGACCGTAGATAAGACCTTCGTGCTCTCGAACCTTTCGGATGCCGAGCAAGACTCCTGGCATGAAACTCGCACGATCGAGTGAATCATGTCGAATGGTGAGAGTCTCACCGGTGGTACCGAAGATGACCTCTTGATGCGCAAGGAGGCCTTCAGAGCGAATCGAGTGAATAGGAACACCTGCAACAATGGCGCCTCGCGCACCAGGAATTGCGCTCTCGGTTGCATCAGGCATCGATTCCTTCGCAGAATCCTTTCGCGCCTTTCCGATCAACTCTGCAGTGCGCTTCGCAGTGCCACTGGGAGCATCCACTTTCCGTGGATGGTGAAGTTCCATGATCTCGGTCGAATCAAAGTAAGGCGCTGCCATCTCAGCAAAATGCATCATCAAGACTGCGCCGACACCGAAATTCGGTGCGATCAGTACCGAGACTTTCTTACCCGACACCAAGTTTCGGATCCGATCCAATTTCGTATCATCAAAACCAGTCGTACCCACGACAGCGTGGATACCGTTGGAGATCAAGAACTCAAGGTTTGCCATCACCGAGTCGGGCACTGTGAAGTCGACCACGACATCCACCTTCTTCTCAGTGAGCGTCGAAAGCGAGTCGCCTAGATCGAGTTCAGAAACGAGTTCCATACCGGAGGCTGCCCGGACCGCCTTGCAAACCTCACTGCCCATACGGCCTTTAGCACCAAGGACGCCGACGCGGATCATCTCTCCTGCTCCTTACCTTCACTCAAAAAAAAACTCTCTTCACTTCGAAGTCTGGTTCAGATCCCCAACCGACGAAGGCTTAGATGATGCGTTCGAAAGCCGTTGCTGATTTGAATGGACCTACGATGGCAAGGGTAGGGCTTGCGGCGAGCAACTCGCTAGCGACATCCTGGATCGCTGCTCCATCAACGCGTGCGATCTCTCGGAGGATCTCATCGAAACTCATCACATGTCCGTAGACCAACTCGCTCTTGCCGATCCTGCTCATTCGAGAGCCGGAGTCCTCTTGTGAGAGGACGAGAGAACCTTGCACCGCACCTTTCGCACGATCCAACTCCTCGTGAGTCAATCCACTTGATGCGACATCGGCGATGATCCCGCGAATGACGGTGATCACTTCCTTCGCGCTCTGCGGCGCAGTCCCGGCATAGAAACCAAGGTGGCCAGTACCAGAGAATTGTTGGGCGTAGGAGTAGACCGAGTATGCAAGGCCTCGCTTCTCACGGACTTCTTGGAAGAGACGAGAGGACATCCCGCCACCCAGGGCGGCAGAGAGGACGCCGACAGCGAATCGCCGTGGATCATCGCGATCAACTGCAGGTAGACCCATGAAGAGATGCGCTTGTTCGGTCTTGCGGGTTAGTAATCCGACGCGACCGCCGACTGGCCTAAAACTCTCACTCTTCCGGATCTCTGGAGCACTTGATACATCAAGGAAGCCATCTCGAGAGAGCGCGTCTTCAATGAGGGAGACGACCTTGCGATGACTGAAGTTGCCAGCGACGGAGACCACGATCTGATCTGGTCGATACCGGCTCTTGTAGTAGTCGAAGATCGCATCTCGCTTGATCGACTTGATTGTCTTCTCACTTCCGAGAATAGATCTGGAGAGCGGATGCTTGCGATAGAAATCCTCAGCGAAAACCTCATGCACCAAGTCACTTGGATCGTCATCTCGCATCGAGATCTCTTCGAGAACCACTCTTCGTTCGGCATCGACATCCTCAGGGCGACAGAGTGAGGAGGTGATCAGCTCAGAGATCACATCGATTGCAAGTGGAAGATCGGAGTCGATGACACGAGCGTAGAAGCAGGTGTATTCCTTGGAGGTGAATGCATTCATCTCACCGCCGACTGCTTCGATGGATGAGGAGATCTCAAGCGCCGAACGTCGATTCGTACCTTTGAAGAGTAGGTGCTCGAGGAAGTGCGATGCTCCGGCACTTCGCGCATCTTCGTCTCTGGATCCAACATTGACCCAGATACCGAAAGATGCGCTACGTACGCCGGGGACCGTCTCAGTGACGATCCGAAGTCCGCTCGGAAGGACGCTCCTTCGAAGTGACATCAGTGCTGCGTTACGAAGGTCTACTCAGCTGATTTCTCAGGCAAGTTTGCGGGGACAAGCGAGAGCTTGCCCTTCGGGTCGATCTCTGCGATCTCAACCTCGACCTTGTCGCCGACCTTCATCACATCTTCGATGTTCTCGATCCGCTTTCCACCATGCATCTTGCGAATCTGCGAGACATGCAGGAGACCATCCTTACCTGGTACGAGATTGATGAAGGCACCGAATGCTGCGAGTTTGACCACGGATCCGTTGTACTTCTCTCCTACCTGAGGCACGACTGGGTTTGCGATGGCATCGATCATCTTCTTCGCTGCATCTGCCGCAGTCCCATTTGTTGCGCCGATGTAGACGGTTCCATCATCTTCGATGGTGATCTCTGCGCCAGTCTCATCCTGGATCTGATTGATCATCTTGCCCTTAGGTCCGATGATCGCACCGATCATGTCCTCAGGAACCTTGACCGAGATGATTCGTGGTGCAAGTGGGTTCATATCATCTGGGCGGTCGATTGCCTCTGCCATCACATCGAGGATGCGAAGACGAGCCTCACGGGCCTGTGTCAGTGCGCCAGCAAGGACGCTCGCAGGGATACCGTCCAGCTTGGTGTCGAGCTGCAAGGCAGTGACGAACTCGCTCGTTCCTGCGACTTTGAAGTCCATATCACCGTAAGCATCTTCAGCACCGAGGATGTCAGTGAGGGCTACATATTCCGTCTTGCCATCGACCTGATCAGAAATCAGACCCATCGCGATACCTGCAACTGGTGCCTTCAATGGCACACCAGCATTGAGGAGCGAAAGAGTCGATGCACAGACAGAACCCATCGATGTCGAACCGTTGGAACCGAGCGCCTCGGATACCTGACGGATGGCGTAAGGGAAATCCTCGCGCTTAGGTAGGACTGGGACGAGTGCACGCTCTGCGAGCGCACCATGTCCGATCTCACGACGCTTCGGAGAACCGACGCGTCCAGTCTCACCCGTTGAGTAAGGCGGGAAGTTGTAGTTATGCATATAGCGCTTCGTCGTCTCCGGAGAGAGAGTGTCGAGTTGCTGCTCCATCTTGAGCATATTGAGAGTGGTGATACCAAGAATCTGTGTCTCACCGCGCTCGAAAAGAGCGGAGCCATGGACGCGAGGCACAACCTCAACCTCTGCTGAGAGTGGACGGATGTCCTTGAGTCCACGACCATCGATACGGACCTTCTCGCGAAGGACTCGTTGACGTACCAACTTCTTGGTCACGGATCGGATTGCTGCGGAGATCTCCTTCTCACGACCTTCAAACGTTGAGGCAAGTTCTTCGGTCGCAGCAGCGTTGATCGAATTGAGTTGCTCTTCGCGCTCTTGCTTACCGGCGATCGTCAGCGCCTTCGCGAGTTTCTCCTTCGCTGCGCCCTCGACTGCGGCGTAGACATCATCTTGGTAATCCAAGAAGACTGGGAACTCTGCAGTTGGCTTCGCTGCGACCTTCGCGAGCGCGATCTGCGCCTCACACATGATGCGGATGAACTTCTTCGATGCATCAAGGCCTTCAGCGACGACCTCTTCGGTCGGAGCGCTCTGACCACCCTTGATCAACTCGATCGTGTTATCGGTCGCTTCAGCCTCGACCATCATGATCGCGACATCATCACCAGCGATACGACCCGCTACGACCATGTCGAAGACTGCTTCCTTGACCTGGTTGTGGTCTGGGAATGCCACCCATTGACCGTCGATCAATGCGACGCGAACGCCGCCGACTGGGCCCGAGAATGGCAAGCCTGCGAGTTGTGTCGACATCGATGCTGCGTTGATCGCGACGACGTCATACATATGCTCTGGATTGAGCGCCATCACGGTGACGACGACCTGGACTTCGTTACGCAATCCCTTGACGAATGAAGGGCGAAGTGGACGGTCGATGAGGCGACAGGTGAGGATCGCATCCTCACTGGGACGTCCTTCGCGACGGAAGAATGAACCTGGGATTCGTCCCGCGGCATACATACGCTCTTCCACATCGACTGTGAGTGGGAAGAAGTCGAATGACTCGCGTGGGGACTTAGACGCTGTCGTTGCCGAGAGGAGCATGGTGTCCTCATCTAGAAATACGACGGTGCTACCTGATGCTTGTGCTGCGAGACGTCCGGTCTCGAACCTGATCTCGCGCTTTCCGAACTTTCCGTTATCGATTACTGCTACTGATGAATGTACTTCGTTACCCACTGATGGGTCTCCTTAATTGATGTTTTCTCTTTCAACCCTCTTTGACGCAGGCGACATCGGGTCGGCTGCATACCTTGTCAGGGCGAATCGCGCATGAAGTGCGCATTGGAAGATGGATCTTCGATCGAAGCACACGGAATCTTTTCCGTGGACCACTACCGAGGACCAATGTTCCCTGGCCTTCGTGTTCAAGACGCCACCGACCAAAAAGGTCTCTGGTTGGTGCTCGTTATTGAGTTGATATTCAGTTGTCAGTCCCGCTTTAGCGACGGATACCCAACTTGTCGATGATCGCGCGGTAGCGATCGATATCGACCTTCGATAGGTACTGGAGGATGCGTCGGCGACGTCCGACGAGAAGGAGGAGACCACGACGGTTGTGATGGTCGTTCTTGTTCGTCTTCAGGTGCTCGGTGATCTGATCGATCCTCTTGGAGAGGAGCGCGATCTGCGCCTCCGGGCTTCCGGTATCCGATGCTGAGGCACCGTACTTCGAGATGAGTTCTTGCTTCTCTGCTGCGGTCAAGGCCATGACTGACTCCTTCTTACATCGGGGGGCGAGGGACCTCGGTCTGCATCACGGGGTCACCAGAATTTCTCGCTAAGTCCTTTGAAGGATCCCGCTCTCAACAGATTGCGAGCCCCTCGTGAGGACGCCAAAGGTTACCAGCGCAGATCCAGGGAGTGAAATCGGGCCCCTCCCCTGCGTATTCCAAGCGTTTCAGAGTCGAATGCGGATCAGAGCGTGAGTCTTCGCGCTTCATCGACATCGATACGCATCTGCGTGAGGAGTTGATCGAGCGAAGCGAAGGCGACGGTATCGCGGAGGCGAAATCCGAATTCAATCCGCGCCATCTCACCATAAAGCTCCAATCCATCTTGATCGATTGCATAGGCCTCGACTTGGATGCCTCGTTCCCCGTTCTCTTTGGGAAAGTGGGGATTTCTTCCCACCGAGATCGCTGCCTGCCATCGATATGTATCAACGGAGAGCCAACCGGCGTAGATACCGTCCTTGGGAATGGTCGCCTTCGCGTCATAACCGAGGTTGGCGGTGGGATATCCGATCTCGCGACCGCGCTTCTCTCCATGGACGATCTCGCCCACCAATTGATGAGGGCGGGTCAGGAATTCGGCGGCCTTGACCACGCGACCTTCTCGGATGAGTTCTCGTATTCGAGTCGATGAGATCACATCATCGTCACCCGTGACGAGTGGGACTTCCTCTGTCTCAAACTCCGATCGTGACTGCAACATCGCAACATCGCCACGTGCCTTTGCACCAAAACGAAAATTCTCCCCAACGATGACATGAGAGGCCTTCAATTCACCGATAAGGATCTGCTCAATGAACTCCTCTGGAGAGAGTCGGGCAAAGTCCTCCGTGAAAGGTGCGATCGCTACCGAGTCCGCACCGCTAAGGCGAAGCTGAAGGACGCGATCTGCCAAGGTAAGGAGATAACTCGGCTCCTTGTCTGGCGCCAGAAGTGCAGTGGGGTGAGGAAAGAATGTCAGCGCGGTGACTTGTGGGTTTCGTTCTCTCGCGCGCTCGATCAGGAGTTGATGCCCTTGATGCACCCCATCGAAAATCCCGATCGCAACCGCAGATCCTTCAATCCGCTCGTCACGCCACTGGATATTCACGCCACTCACTCTACGCTCACTTCACTTCTTGGTTTTCGATTCGAGACTCCGGCAAGACCACAATCGGCTGCAATCTTCCATCACTTGGTTTGAGGAGTGCGATCAGATCGCCAAGATTTCCCACCGCTGCGATCACATCCTCTCTTACACCGCTCTTTCGGATGATTCGTGTTGAGTCCAATTCGATACTTCGCCCGAGTGAGATCTCGCGCTGATCTGCAGAGTCGACCTTGTAACTCACCATGACCCGCGTGATTGCATCGGCAGCGGAGATCAGATGGGAAGCCTCGATCTCCTTGCAATCATCGATAGAAAAGGGCTGGGACTCGATTCGGCGCAGAGCGGTCAAGTGTCCTCCGATATCGCGAGCGATGGCGCGGATATAGGTACCAGGAGAGCAGGTGACATCGATCTCGATCTCGTCCTCGCTTTGCCTGACGAAATCAAGGGAGAAGATCTCAACCCTTCTGGCCTTGAGCTCTACCTCTTCACCATCGCGCACGCGATCGTAGGAGCGCTTGCCATCTACCTTGATAGCGGAGACGCGCGAGGGAACTTGCTCGATCACTCCGATCATCTCGTGCAATTCTCGCTCCACTCTCTTCATCACTTCCGCATCGACAGGACGACTTTCAAGGAGATCCCCAGTGCGATCATCGGTGACGGTGAGAACGCCTACTTTGATGGTTGCGAGATATCGCTTTCTTCCGGCCATCACGTAATCGAGGAGTCGGGTTGCGGATTCGACACCCAAGACCATCACGCCGGTGGCCATCGGATCGAGCGTTCCGGCATGCCCGATCTTTCTCGTGCCCAAAGTCTTTCGTACCCGGGCGATGAGATCGTGGCTCGTGATCCCTTCGGGTTTATCGACGATTAAGAAGCCAGGACGCACCAGTATTCGCTATCTCTGGTCTTGCTATCGAGGATGTTTGTAAGGATCGGCTTCGCCGGCAGGTTTCGCGCTCTCTCGGATCTTCGCAACCTCAGCATCATGTCGCTTGACCTCATCGAGTAAGGTCTCGAAATTCGTTGCGCTTTCGCCGAGGGCATCTTCGAAGAAGGTGATTGTCGGCGTGAGTCGAGTGCCCAGCGCATGACCTACCTCAGAGCGAAGAAGACCGGTCGCGCTCTTGAGCGCTGCCGATGTCGCTGCTCGCTCCTCATCGCTTCCAAAGACGGTATAGAAGATCGATGCGCTCTGTAGGTCACCAGTGACGCGAACATCTGTAATTGTCACGAATCCCAATCGAGGGTCCTTCACCTTACTCTCGAGAGCCGAGGCGACGACTTCTTTGATCCGATCCGCGACGCGACCAGTGCGATGTGAGTTACCCATGCCCTATCTCCGAATCCCTAAACCTGAATCCCTAAACCCGCTTCTTCTCGCGGATCTCGAAGACCTGGATCTGATCGCCGATCTGGATATCTTTGAAGGAACCTACGCCGATACCGCACTCGTAGCCCTCTTTGACCTCGGTCGCATCGTCTTTGAAGCGCTTGAGGGATTCGATGCTGAGGTTATCTCCGACTACGATACCTGCGCGTGTGACGCGAGCTTTGGCGTTACGGCGAATGAGACCATCAGAGACCATAGAACCTGCGATGTTTCCGAACTTCGATGAGCGGAAGATCTCACGGATCTCGGCATTTCCGATGACAACTTCTTCGTACTCAGGCTTGAGTAGACCCTTGAGCGCCGCCTCAATCTCTTCGATCGCCTTGTAGATGACGGAGTAGAAGCGAATCTCAACACCCTCTTGCTCCGCGAAGATTGCAGTGTGAGTTTCAGGCTTGACGTTGAAGCCGATCACAACAGCCGAAGAGGCTGAAGCGAGAGTGACATCGCTCTTTGTAATCGCACCGACTCCACGGTGAATCACACGCAATTCCACTTCACTACCGACATCGAGTTGCAAGAGCGCATCTTCGAGAGCTTCGACTGAACCGCTGACATCGCCCTTCAAGATGAGGTTGAGCGTCTCTACCTTCGACTGCTCCATAAAGTCCTCAAGTGAGACCTTCTTACGTGCCTTCATCAAGGCTGCATTGCGCTCTGCTGCCTGACGCTTCTCTGCGATCTGACGCGCGGTTCGATCCTCAGGCGCGACGATGAAGCCATCACCTGCACTTGGAACAGCAGTGAAACCGAGGACTTGGACTGGGCGCGATGGGCCTGCGACATCGACGGTGTTGCCGAATTCATCAAGCATCGCTCGAACGCGTCCATAGGCGCCACCCGCGACCACTGCATCACCGACATGGAGCTCACCTCGTTGGACCAAGACAGTCGCAACGGGTCCGCGACCCTTATCGAGATGGGCTTCGATCGCAACTCCTCGTGCATCACCTTCTGGGATTGCGCGAAGATCGATCGCTGCATCAGCAGTGAGCAAGATAGCCTCGATCAGCGCGTCGATTCCCTTTCCTTTGAGTGCCGAGACATCGACGAAAATGGTGTCGCCGCCATACTCCTCGGCAATCAAGTTGTACTCGGTCAATTGTTGGCGGATCTTCCCTGGATTCGCGCCTTCCTTATCGACCTTATTGACTGCAACGACCACTGGAACATTTGCCGCCTGTGCGTGGTTGAGCGCCTCAATGGTCTGAGGCATCACGCCATCATCCGCTGCAACAACCAAGACTGCGATATCAGTGACTTTCGCACCACGGGCACGCATCGCGGTGAAGGCTTCGTGACCTGGGGTATCGATGAATGTGATCGCGCGCTCGATCCCATCATGGGTGTGATGGATTTGGTAAGCACCGATATGCTGCGTGATACCGCCAGCTTCGCCCTTGACCACTTCGGTCTGGCGGATGGCGTCGAGGAGTCTGGTCTTACCGTGATCGACATGGCCCATCACTGTGACGATCGGAGGACGTGCAATCAAGCGATCTTGATCGTAGATATTGATCTCATCTTCGAGATCGATATCGAATCCCTGCAGGATCTCACGATCCTCATCCTCCGGGCTGACGATCTCTAAGTCGTAACCGATCTCGCCACCAAGGATTTTGAAAGTATCCTCGTCGACAGATTGGGTCGCGGTGACCATCTCACCAAGTTGGAAGAGCGCTGCGACCAATTGGCTCGGCTCAACACCTATCTTCTCTGCCAAATCTGAAAGTGTCGCGCCACGGCGGAGTCGGATCTTCGAACCATCACCGCGAGCAACGCGGACGCCACCTAAGACGGGGGCTTGCATATTGTCGATCTCTTCGCGCTTTGCCTTCTTTGACTTCGCGATCTTCGACTTCTTCTTACCTTTTCCGAATGCACCAGCAGTGGTACCGCGACCGCCAGGGCCGCCAGGTCTTCCACCACCTGCACTCGGACCACCAGGACGTCCAGCGAATCCACCACCTGCACTCGGACCACCAGGACCGGCACCTTGAGTTCTATATGGTGAAGATGCACCGGGACCACCTGGTCCACCTTGAGGGCGAGCGCCAGGTCCACCACGACCAGGTCCACCAGGTCGTGCACCAGGTCCACCAGGTCCACCTTGTTGCGGACGTGCGGCAAAACCAGGGCGCACCGCACCAGGACGTGGTCCTGCCATCGGAGGTCTCTGCCCCGGTCTGATGGTTTGACCTTGTCCACTTCCTCCTTGTCCCGGACGTTGTCCTGGACGCTGCACCGCAGATGTACCGAAAGGATTGTTTCCTGTGCGCGGGGGGCGCGGCATCTGTGGAAGTTGCGATGGCGAGGCTCCACCTTGTGATGGGCGCGGCATCTGTGTTGGTTGTGGTGGTGTGAAGGTCGGACGTTGATCGACGACCTCGGTTGCGCGCTCTAACTCTCGTGCTGCCTGCGCCTCTTTGATCACTGCTTCCAATTCAGCAGGGATTTCAGGCGCCTTCTTCGTGGCTTTCTTTGCCGGAGCCTTCTTCGCCTTTGGCTTCTCCTCAGTCGCTTTCGCAGCCGCTGCGGGATAGAGATCTCGCATCTTGCGAACAACGGGGGGCTCTACGGTGGAGGATGCAGAACGGACGAACTCACCGAGTTCTTGGAGCTTGGCAAGGACATCCTTGCTCTCCATGCCAAGTTCTTTTGCTAACTCATATACGCGGACTTTCGCCACTGCTTCCTCATCTTCTCTTCCGACTCCGCGCATCTTGGAAGAGACGAACGCAGCCTAAATCAGGGTGGACCTCATGATCGTGTGGTGCTCATTAGAGTGCCATACCCGGACTTCTCATTTCTTGGTTTACCCGAGTGAATGCTTTGGTGCATCCGTCGAGAGTTTGCGTGGCTTAGCCTACCGCGCCAGGTCCCTCGTTCCCACCATCAGGGGCAGGTTGATTCGAGGTCGTGCCAGATCCAGCGTCGGAATGGATATCGATCCGCCAACCTGTCAGGCGTGCGGCCAATCGGGCATTCTGTCCATCTTTTCCAATCGCCAATGAGAGTTGGAAATCAGGGACGGTCACTTTCGCAGAACGGGCCTGAGCATCGACGATCTCAACTGAGGAGACTCGTGCCGGAGCAAGAGCGCTCGCTACGAACGCTGCCGGATCTTCGGACCAATCGACGATATCGATCTTCTCACCATGGAGTTCGTTCATGACATTGCGTGCTCGCGATCCCATCGGACCAATGAGCGAACCTTTGGGACTTACGCCAGACCTGTGACTTCTCACTGCGATCTTGCTTCGATGTCCTGCTTCACGAGCAATCGCCATGATTTCAACGATCCGGTCGCGGATCTCCGGTACTTCGAATGCGAAGAGTTGCTTGACCAAAGCAGGATGAGTCCGCGAGAGCGTGATCTCTGGCCCCTTCAATCCTTGCTTCACTTCGACCACGAATGCTTTCATTCGTTCGCCATGACGATAGATCTCACCAGGTACTTGCTCATGCGGCGGGATCTTCCCCTCGACTTTACCGAGATTGACATAAACCATCCGCGATTCTCGACCTTGTTGGATCACTCCGGAGACGATATCTCCGACGATTCCACTGAATTCTCCGATCACATCCAAGTCATTCTTCTCACGAAGCTTGGATTTGATCACCTGTCTCGCAGTCGAGGTCGCGATCCGACTGAAACCTTCCGGTGAATCGATCTCCTCACCGAGATGTTCCCCATCAGGACCGAAGGTCGGCACGACGATCGAGATCTCACCCGTCGCGCGATCCAATCGAGCGAAAGCATGCATCCGTGCGGTGGGAAGGTTTGCATAGGCTGTCTTCACTCCGATCTCAATCGCAGAGATCAATTGTTCGAGTGAAATACCTCGCTCTGTCGTGAGCGCTTCCAGGAGTTTCATATCGACATGCATCGTCACTCCCCCTTCCGCTTGAACTCGATCTCAATCGTTGCTCGCTTCACCTGCGCAAGTGGGATCTTCTTCCCGTCGATCAGAGGATCACCGTCGAAGCTCTCGATCCTGCCGCTCACGGCGGTGCCATCGATCAATACAACTTTGACGAGTCGCCCGACATTCTTTCGCCAATGCCGTGGCTTGGTCAGAGGTCGATCGACTCCGGGTGAAGAGACTTCGAGAGTGAAAGGTGTATCGCCAAGGAGTGTGAGTGAATCGAGGCGCTCTGAGATCAATCGTGATAGCGCGGTGACTTCATCAAGGGTGAGTGGACGCTCCTCATGATCGACGAGGACAGTGACGACACGGCGCCTACCGGCGGTTGTTACAGAGAGGTCTTCGACCAAGGCATCAGCGCGCTCAACCAGAGGGGTCAGTGTTTCCAATAACTCTGCGGCGATACTCATGATGCTCCGTACTCATTCCTTTATTCAGTTGTCTCAGATATCAGCGCGATATCGAGTGCCTTGAGTCTACTGAGTGAAGATATCGATGCCAAGACGCACGATGAGGATCACCGTGACGGCGATGAAGGCCTTACGGATGAGTTGGGATCCACCTTTGACCGCCACACGCACACCGAAGAGCGCACCGATCAGATTAGCCACCCCCATCGTCAATCCGATCGCCCAGATTACGTTCGATGAGAGTTGGAATGAGATCAA
>Ga0169931_10010613_pt1 | contig 13098 bp, 11 predicted proteins | sample Kivu_15m_20L_FD_129675 | JGI IMG/M metagenome (GOLD analysis project Ga0169931, IMG submission 129675) | Freshwater microbial communities from Lake Kivu, Western Province, Rwanda to study Microbial Dark Matter (Phase II) - Kivu_15m_20L... | ecosystem: Environmental > Aquatic > Freshwater > Lake...
AACTTTAAAGAGTTAAGAATCGAAACACGATCTGAAGTAGAGTGAATTGGAACGTGCTTCTTATTGATGTAGTCTGACGAGTTGACAGCAACCACCACCGGTAAACCTAAACCATGTGCCCACTCCAGAAATTTAATGTGGCCCATGTGCAACGGGTCAAAACCGCCTGAAGTTAAAACAAAATCTGTTGAATGAAGCGTCTCAATGTCCATCATTTGCGTGAACCCCCATATTTGTGATCTCTTGGTTTGAGTAAAAGAAGTAATGTGTGTATCTATCTGGCTTATGACCCCTACTCACTCGGCTCATTACATAATTAAACAGTGCGGGTTTCAAAATAAGCTTTAATGCTCTATTACACCTATCAAATGCCTTGACGGGAAGTCTTCTTAGTACGATGATGGAACCATCTATCGCCTTACTTAACAAATTTTTTTTTCTTAGAGCCGTCATTAGTCCTGCATTTTCAAGAGCCCCGCTATAGTCCCAATCTAGAACCTCTTGTTTAAATGCCGCCGGCCAATTCTTAAAGTGAGAATTAACCGAGGTGATCTCTGAGTTATTGCGTGACTTTTGTTTGTTGTGACTATATGTGACCAGTGTTTTCTTCCTTAGTAATTGCTCGGAATAATTCCTGACCTGGGAGTCCGTCATTTCTTGAAATGAAACCAAATTGACGGCTAAATCAATCCTGTTTGGGAGCCAGGAATCAAATTGATGGGCTGAGACAAAGATAACATCTTCGTCTCCAACAAAATCCTTACTACCGAAGTATCCAAATTTCTTATTGGGAAAACATTCCGGGAGGTAAACGCCAGAAAAGAGTAAGGTTGCATCCAAGTCAACCACAACATATTGTGCGTGTGGGACATGAGCTAGCAACATCGCTGCAAATCCACCCCATCCCGCCCCAATTTCACAAATTACAGGCCTCTGCATGTTTTGTAACCGAGATAAATTTCCACTTAAGTGTAGTGCCAATATGCTTTCATGAAACTTTAGAGTATCGATGTTAAACAATTGATTATAAAATTTGAAACCAAAATCACCTAATACACCGGGTTCGCCGTAAACACTTAATGAAGGAGCCCGCTTTTTAAGTTCGTCTAGCTGAAACTTGGTGCTTTTCGAATTATGAATGTGGTGTTGCTTGTAGTCGTAACTCCTTACACCGCTTATCCAATGTGTGTGATCGCGAAGACGTTCCAGTATTTCGTCATTCGCATTCCACATATATTGAAATGAATCAGATTCAATTTTCCAATAATCACTTGGGGTGTAAGTCCCGTTTGATTTAACTATGTGCTCTCGGATGCTGTTATAGCTCTGCCTGATTCCCATAACTTACTACCTCCCCTGTGTTTCATTAATTGCTTGAAGGAATTTATTTCCTGTTTGGCCAAAGTTAGGAAGCATGGCTGGTTTCAGTGCTTGAAGACTTTGCTTTACTTTTTCAAAATTCTGCTCTATTTCCATGAAATTTCTAAAGGTCAACAATCCAAACTCCTTAGCAAAATTAAGATGGGATGTGTTATCGGAAAAGATTGTTCCTGGTACTTGGATACAAGCTACTGGACAATCCAAAGCCAACGCATCCCACAATGAAGATGTGTTTATCCCTACAGCAAGGTAAGTTTGGTCAAAAAGAGTCGAAGTCTCTGCAATATCCCGTTGCAATAGATTTTGATTTTTTGGCCATACATAAGTTCCAGGTAAATTCCAATCACTCCAAATCATCGTGTGGGCAGGATGTGGACGAATGATGAGAAAATGTCTCTCAAGCCAACTTCCATCTCTTAGTAGTTCACTTAAGTGAATAGATTCATTCGGGTGAATGTTTGCTGAAGAACCCAGGTAAACAACAACGTTCTTCTCTGCGGGAATACCAAATACGTCCTTTAAGTCGATTTGTTTGGAAATTGACCCGTTAGAGGCATACAATTCATGATAACTCGACCCAATTACTTGGACATTTTTCGCTTCTATTCCGTGTTGATCCGCAGCCAATTGGGCATGAAGGCGATTCCACACTAGAGCTTTGGTTGGCAACTTTATTGGAGTCCCTTTACTGTTCAGATTGTCCCAAGATAAAACCATCCAAAATGAATTTATGGCGCACTGTTCTGCGTATAGAAACAAATCATCTTCAACGCTATCAATCATATTTCCAGGAGTTACTATGAGAAAATCACATTGCTTTATGATGCCGTGAATTTCTGGATTATATGTGAAGTTTTTTGAGAACTTTCTTCGGCATTTAATTAGTAACTTATCTATAAAAAATTTCCGTTTAGGAATTAGGCTCAAAGCATGTACAATTAAACGGTCAATGGGGTTGAATCTGGCCCGCTGCATGTGCCGAGTGAAGTAGTCTTTATCGTAAGCCGGATTACCTAAATAGCTATACACGCTTACTTTATTCTTCAAATAAGGATGTTCGAGACTTTCCATTCTATGAACACTGCTAACACTTATTCCTGCTGATAAAAAGCTAGCCTCGATTTGTGTATCAGTAATTTTCTTAACATATTTTGAGTCAATGAACAGAGCGACCGTATAGCCCTCTTCTGTCAGTTTCCTGATAGACGAACTAAAGTAAGGTAAGTGTTCTAGGCGACGCATACCAAGTGCAAATTGCTTTCTCTTCCGAACATGAAGATTTAACATTAGGTCAGAATTCAATTTCATTTTCGGATGCAATTTTCCGAGCAATTTCTAAATCTTCTTTATAGTTGATATCGAATCCCTCGTTATTGGGCATTTCAAAACCTAGAACTCTCCTGCCAGAAATTGAATGGTGCTTTCTCACCGCAGACACGCGGGCAATTTCTAGACTGGCGTCTTGAATCCACAACTTCTCTAGCGATTGAAAAGGTGAACTATGGTTAGGTGCTCCAGTTTCCGGGCTGACGGAATCATCAAAAGGAATTAGAATTTGTCCGGGCTCACCGTGCCACATTTTCGAAGGGTGCTCTCTTATCGGCCTTATAGCCCTTATTGAATCCACTGATGAATCTTCGAACAGTGAATTAAATGCTCGAATAATGGTTTCGGGCCTTCTAAAGGGATTTGTCGGACGTAAGATCGCGAAAAAATCCTCATCCTTTAGTTGTAGCCAATCGTTAATGGCCAAGAGCACCCAGAAAATATCAGGACTAGATGAACTGGACAATTCAATTGGTCGAAGTGATGGGACTTCCGCCCCATAACTTTTAGAAATTTCTGCTATCTGTGGACAGTCGGTAGAAACAATCACCCGATCAAAAAGATTTGATCGTTTTGCGCTTGAAATCGTGTATGCAATCAATGGATGGCCATTTAGATCTGCAACATTTTTGCCAGGTAATCTCTCACTACCCTTTCTTGCAGGAATCAATGCAACTTTAGAGGTCATAATTAGTCACACTAATCAATCTTTCAAATGAATACTCTGCCAGGCAGTTAATTCCGACTTCCTTTGTTCCATTACCTGAATTTCCTTGTCCTCCAAATGGAAACTGAAACTCAGAGCCATGAGTAGGGCCATTGATGTTGATAACCCCTGATCTCACATTGCTCGAAAAATAAAATGCTTCATTGGAGTTGTTTGTCCAAATAGCAGCTGTTAAGCCATAGGGAGTGCTATTTGCTTTTTGTAATGCTTCTTCATTGTCTTGAAAAGACTCTACGAAGAGCACGGGCGAAAAAAGCTCAATGTGCTTATCATGTTCTTCGTCCTGACTTCTGAATATAATGATTGGGTTTACGTAACACCCATTGATACTCTTTTTGTAATCAAATTCGATGACTGTAGATCCAGAGTTTATTGACTTCCTGATAAATTCCTCATGTTTTCTTCTTGAATCTTTGCTGACCAAACAGCCAGAAAAGGATTGGCTTCCTTTTGACTCCACAATTGCCTTAATGCTTTCCTGTAAGAGAGGCATAAGCTTATTCAAAGCAGACTTGTGAACAATCAATCTGCTTGCTGACGCACATCTTTGCCCTGAATTACTAATGGCTGATTCTGCAATTACTGGCGCGGCTTTTTCAAGGTCCGCTGACTCGCAAACAATGATTGGGTTTGACCCACCTAACTCTAAAATCAATTTTGGGGAGTAGTTCTGTGTTGCAGCTTTAATCTTGATTCCTGTTTCAAAGGATCCAGTGAAGCTAACTAGGTCAGGTTTTTTTGCGATTAAATGCTGTGCGGTATCCGCACCGCCGAGAAGGAGATTAACCATAAATTCTGGAGCTCCGGCAGAGATAAAGCTTTCAACAAACATCTGTGCGCTTTGAGATGTATATTCGGATGGTTTCAGAATTGAAGCATTCAAAGACAAAAAGGATGGTGCCAATTTCCAAGCGTAATTTGGTAAAGGCGTATTGTGGGAGGTTATTAATGCTGCAATTCCGACTGGAAAACGTCGAGTGTAGACGGTCTTATTTGCATTTACGCTCGGAATAACTCGACCTATTTCAAATTGTGCAAGCCCTGCAAGAGCAGTCATAAAATTTATAGACGTTTCAAATTCACCTTCCACCAATCTCTCGGTTTTTCCCGTCTCGAGAAAAACTGAATGATTAATCTCATCTTTTTTTCTTTGCAATTCTGCACTAACCCCAACAAGTATTTGACAGGTCTTTATAATTCCTAGATTTTGAAATTTCTCAGATGAGGCTTTGATATTGTGAAACAATTCATCTACTTCTAAGTCTCCGCTCAAAGGTGTTCGAAAAATCACTGAGTTATCAACTGGAGAATTGCGATCTAGAAATTCTTTAGGTGTAGAAGTTCCAATATTGTGCAAATCATCGTTGGGTTCAGAAATCACCAAAGTTTGAAACCTCCATCTACCACTATATCTTGACCAGTAAGGTATGAGTTCTCAGGGTCAAGAAGGAAGCGCAAGGCAGATTTCAGTTCCTTTGGTTCTGCTAAGCGTGAAAGTGGCGTTCTATCAGAGAATTTTCTTACGAATTCCAGGTCCTGATTACCCTTAACCCCTCCTGGACTCAACATATTTAAGCGGATTCCTTTTGGGGCCAAAGTTGCACCAAATTGCTCGATTACTGACTTTAATGCGGCTTTTGAAGCACCATATGCTGGGTGCTTGAGGGTCCCGTTTCCATCCTGACAGTGTGAATATAGGTTGAAATTCGGACTCAATGATGCGTACATGGATCCCACAGCAATAACATTATTTAATTTTTCTGGATTTTGTAAAAGTAGGTTCATAATTCTTACAAATCCAAATAGGTTGACTTGAAATATCTTCTCCCAGGAATCATGTTCAAAATCTTGAATCAGATTTTTTCCATGCCCAGGGGGAGAGTCAATTCCGGAGTTAAAAATTATTGTTGAAGGTTTATGCTTTGAAAAACTCTCCATTAATTGAGATTTATTCAGATCCAACAAATCCAGCTCGACTGAGTCAAGCATCAGACTATTAAGTTGTTTGTCTGGTTTACCAAGACCTAGGCCAATAACGTCCCAACCCTCTTCGACAGCTGTCTCAACCCAAGTTGGTCCAAGATTTCCTGTTGGTCCAAAAACAAATACACTTGGCTTTTCGTTAGTCATTCAAGAAATCCTCGTACATGAGTTTAGAGCCTGCAATCACGTTCTTAAGTAGTTCCTTCCCTACAAATTCTGCGACTCTGTATGGTGGAGTGCCGTCACCGGGACTCCTAAAGTCCACATGCTCGGTTTTCAATATGTCCCCTCCCGCCAAAGAATGTTTGTAAAAAATTGACTTTCCCATCTTTTTCAATGTTGCAACTTCTGATGGGTAAGTTCGTTTTTCTCCATCTCCAAGTGCTAGACGGGCTCTTTCAATATCTCTGACGAGTTTTTGCATACCTTGAGGCTCAAGACTGAAGGCATGATCTGTGCCTTTCATGGTACGATTCAATGTAAAGTGCTTTTCAATCACACGTGCCCCCAAAATGTACGCGACTAAACCCATAGCAATTCCGCTGTCATGGCCTGAATATCCAATCGTTACTTCCGGAAAACGAGCACGAAAGGTTTCAATTACTCTTAAGTTTAATTCTGAATATTCGGGTGGATATCCAGCCGTACACTGCAAAAGCGCTAAATTTTTATTGTGCTTCAACACGGCATCCACTGCTCTGTCGACGTCCTCTATAGAGCCGCCACCTGTGGACAAAATGATGGGTTTACCTAGTTTAGCTACGTACTCGATCAAGGGGATTGACTTCAGGTCCCCGCTAGCCATTTTATATGCAGGCATGTCAAGTGCTGCCAGGAAATCCGCGCTCTCAAAATCAAATGCAGTGGCAAAAAAATCTACGTTGCATCTCTTCGCCACTTCAATACAAGCTTGGTACTCTTCAAGGCCAAACTCCAAAGCCTCTCTGTGTTTTCCGTAGGTATCACCAAACGAATTTTCACTTGTATAAGGTGCGTCATACGCTTCGGCTGTGAAAAGTGTTTTATTAAATCTTTTCTGGAATTTTACCGCTGACGCTCCAGCATGCGATGCAGCGCGGATCAACTTTAATGCTGTTTCGAGATTTCCTTGGTGATTGTGACCGACTTCAGCAATCAAATAGGGGGGGGTCTCGTCACTAAAGTTCTTTGTATTAACTGTGAATTGGCGCATTTAATTCATCCCCTCAAGTCCGGTACATTGCAAATCTATCACTCTAAGTGAATTAATTTCGTGAAACCACCAGAATTTGGCTTAATAACTCAGAAAAAGTCGTCTGGTCAATTTGGTCATTGTATTCTTGAGATGGGTCCGCTTCTTTGAGTTCCCGAAAAGATTTCTCCAACGCGACTAATAGAGTATCGGGTCGATCAGGATTAAAAGTTTGCGCCCTGGAATAGCTATTGATTTGCTCGGTTAATCCACCGACTTCCGAAACTATTAACCTCTTGCCAAGTGCTATTGCACTTGGAATTAAACCTGATTGCGATGCCTCTGTGTATGGAAAAATCATAACGTCCGCTTGAGAAATCAAGTGTCGTATCTCAATTTCAGTAAGCCAGCGATTAAGGGTTTCAACCCCCTCGAGACCATCTGGAAGTGTGCCTTGGCCTGCTAGCACAAGTTGAAATTTTTCCTGAATCTGGGTCTTGTACTCAGCAAGGATCTCAATTCCTTTATATTTTTTGATCCGGCCCACAAATAACATAATTGGAAGTTTCGAATCACAATTCACTGGTCTAATTGATTGTTCAAAATATTTAGTGAAGGAAGAGAAAGGCGGGTGACTTGCTATCTTGTAATTATTGGTTCTGATTCGCTCCTTCACATTTTGGAAAACGAAATCGCTAAGAAAAATAAGGCCGTCGGCTTTATCAAGACGCCACTGAATCGAACTTTTTTTGGGCCAAATCTCCCCCGTATGTGGTGCGGCATCATGTATCAAGAAGAAGCACTTCTGTTTGTAAAACTTAAACAATTTAAATGCAATGTAATCTAATGGCGAAGGCATTAAAAAGACATTGGTTGCTTTTTTGCCGTTTTTTATTAACTTCATAGTTCCAAAGATGAATTTGAGCATATGCCAAGGTTTAATACAAACCGTTTGTAGGCTCGGTAAAACAATGTCAGAACTAGAAATGGGGCAGTCGGTGTCACTAAGTTCCAAACGATCTGATCTTACAAACTGAAATTCTTCGATTTCTTGCAATTCTCGGCTGGCAAGCCTTAACTCACGAAAAATCTTTGCCCCGCCCCCTCTTGTTCCCAGGTAAATCAGCCGAGTTTTCATGTTTATATACTAATTCTTTTGATTATCGGTTTCCAAAAACACTAAACTATGGCCGTGCTAAAACTATATACTGAGGTCCTTGAGTCAGGTTTAGAGCTATATTTCATAAAATCAGATTCCATGCAGAGATTACGTCCAAGAGAGTCCGAACCAGATTTTAAAGCTCTTGGGAATGCGCTCCGACTAAACGCCCTCTCGATGATAAAGGCAGCAGGTAGCGGTCATATTGGCAGCAGCTTTAGTGCTGTAGATTTAATGCTTGCATGCCGGATATTCCTGCCTGAGAACCCAGAGAATATTTTTTTCAGCTCAAAGGGTCATGATGCGCCCGGTCTATATGCGGTCATGAATTCGTTTGGAGAAATTCCTGATTCATCGCTACTCAATCTACGGAGAATGGAAGGTCTACCCGGGCATCCTGAAGTTGGTTCATTTGGTATTCCAACTAGTACCGGTTCTCTTGGAATGGGTATATCTAAGGCGAAAGGATTCTGGTACTCACGCAAGAATTTAACTTCCACGGTAGCTGTATTGCTAGGTGATGGCGAGCTACAAGAAGGTCAGATTTGGGAGTCATTGCCCGGAGGAAGTCGCGACAAAATGGCTGGGTTGATCGCGATTGTCGACGGAAACAAAATCCAATCGGACACTTGGGTTGACAAAACATTACCGCTGGGAGATTTACGAAAGCGTGTAGAAGGTTCCGGTTGGCTATATCTAGATTGCGATGGACACGATTATTCATCCCTCCAAAAAACCTTTAGTCGAGCCAGCTCTGAAAATACTAAGCCCGTCTTCATCTATGCAAACACAACAAAGGGTTCTGGGGTGACCTTTATGGAAAGCTTTGATGTGGATGGTAAATTCTATAAATTTCACTCGGGCTCGCCGAGCGATGAGGACTACATGAGTGCGGTCCATGAACTCCTTGAAAAACTACAAATTTCACCCACACCTAGTTCATTAAATGCACATATCTCCATAAGCCAAAAAAGTTACTCTAGATCTGAAGACTTTATTCCAAAAAAAAGGAATCAGTCATTGATTCAAATTTGGGCTGAAATACTTGAGGAGTTGTTTGAAGAAGACAAATCTTTAGTAGCCCTAGATGCTGATCTTTCATATGACACAGGCACTTACAAAGTAGCAGAAAGATTCCGAAGCCAATATATTCAATGTGGCATCGCCGAACAAGACATGGTCTCGGTAGCCGGGACTCTTGCCTTGAGTGGGAATATTCCACTTGTGCATAGTTTTGCGAGTTTCTTAACTACAAGAGCTGCCGAACAAATCTTTAATAACCTATCCGAGTGTTCAAAGGTTGTGTACTGCGGATTCTTAGCTGGAATACTGCCATCTGCACCTGGGCACTCCCATCAAGCTGTTTCTGACTTTGGGATTATTTCTTCACTTCCAAATATTGAAATATTTGAACCAGCTTGTGAAACAGAAATGTCATTGATGAAATCTCTTATTTATGAATCAGACAAAAGTATTTACTTGAGGGTGGGATCTGTTGATTTGCCGGAGAAAGTCGACCTTGAAATGGTAAGGCTCGGTAGAATGACCCAACGTAAATTTGGCGAAAAATTTGCGATACTCACATCGGGTCCAAGTATGACAAAGATTGCACTTGAGGTTGCAATTGACTCAGATGATCTTGACATCGCAGTTTTTACCTATCCGACACCTGGGCGTTCCCTAACTGAGGAAGATGCATCCTTACTTGCTAGTTTTCAAAAGGTGTTAGTGCTTGAAAACCACCTTCCGTCTCAGGGCATGTATTCACACTTACTCGAGAGGTTTCAATCAAGTGGATCTATTGTTAAGTTAATTAGATCCGGAATCTCAGAATTACCTAAGAACGGTCAAACCAAAGAAGTACTCAAATATCATGGTATGGATGCCCAATCTTTAGCGGAAGTGTTAAGGAATTAATGGAGCAAAAAATTGCGCTTCTTTGGGATATCGACGGAACACTTCTGTCTACAAATGGTCTTGGTCGCACTCCGCTTTTAGAGGCTATTCGAATCACCACGGGCATAGTTGGGACTTACAGCTTAGATTCAACATCAGGGCTTACTGATCATCAGATAGTTAACAAGGTCTTGATGGAGCATTTCTTTGAAGACGAAGATATTGATAATACAATCTTAAAAGTACTGAATCTATATTGTGATTTATATTCTTCACTTGTAATCAATAAATCATTTAACCTCTTGCATGGTATAGATCAAATCTTAGGGGAGTTAATCCGAAATGAGAACTTTCTAAATTTGATTTGTACTGGAAATGTAATTGGGGGCGCTAAGCTCAAATTAAGAAAAGTAGGCCTGGATCATTTTTTTAAAGAACAATATTTTTTCTGTTCGCAGAATCTGAACCCTAGATCCAGTATCGTATTCAGGGCAAAAAATGAATCTCTTCGCATGGGGTACACCCCTGTTGTTATCGGAGATACCATCCACGACGTCGAAGCAGCTAGGGTAAATGGATTGCGGTCGATAGCGCTCGAATCCAAAAACTATCCTGTGGATTTACTCAAGAATTCGAATCCAGATTCCTTTCTGCAGCTCGGGTGGCAATTGCAAGATCTAGAACGAGCTTTAAATGGTGCTTAAAGGATTCGAAATTTTCTCTACACCTTTGGCTTTAAGAATAAGAAAAAATTTGGAATTACAAAAATGGGTCAGGGGTATGGGAAAAGACATACTTTCGAGTAGTGTTGCAAATAGAAAAAAGTCTATTTTAGTTGCAACAAATATTGGTGGAAATTTAAATACTTTGGCGTTTGACACTGTTTTAGGAATGGCATTACGAAGTCGTGGACATGATGTCGAGTTTACACTCTGTGATAGGGCTCTCAGCGGTTGTATGAATTGTGAATTGAATAAATTTAAGAGCGTAAAAGACTTCAGAACCAAGACTGCACAAAAACTATGCAATGATTGCACTCGAACGGGCAAAAAGATTTTGAAAGCTGCGGACTTTGAACCTCTGCTAATTAAGCGTAGTGACTCTTTCGTAGATCAAGAGTGGGATATTGAAATAGCAGACTCTGGTACTAAGCGATTTCTGGCAAAAGGGAGGATCGATGACTACAAAGAGTACGAAGCCGTATTCCAGGAGTATTTGAAGTCAAGTAAAATAATGAATTTTGCGACAAATGAAATTTTCTCGAACAATCACTTCGATCTGATGGTCGCGCACCATGGAATTTATGTACCGCAGGCGAATATGGTCGCCGCCGCAAAGAGCTTTGATATTCCCATTGTCACTTGGGTCCAAGGATATAGAAAGCAAACTTTCTTGTTTGGAATTGGTGATACATACCATAAATCATTCCTGAATGATCCTTTTACCTCAGGGGACTTGACTTCAGGCGAACTTGAAGAAATCCTGGAGTATCTTGATTCGCGAGACGTCGGGGACAAGGATTGGATAAGATTCGGAAAGGTGAATAGAGAGGATTCTATTTCTTTTGATCTAGGAGAGAATTCTGTCAAAGTTTTGATGTTGACGAATGTTTCATGGGATGCGCAATTGCATTATGCTTCTCGAATTTTTACCGATATGCATTCTTGGATTGAGGAAACCATAAATTGGTTTTCCGACCATAAAAATCTGGATCTGATCATTAGAATTCACCCAGCTGAATTCACTGGGAAAATCAAATCGCGAGATCCTGTTTTTGACTTTATTGTTGAAAGATTCCCAAATTTACCCAGAAATGTTAAGTTGGTCAGGCCAGAAACTTCGGTATCTACCTATAAATTGATGGATGCTTGCAACTTAGGATTAATCTTCGCCACGAAAGCGGGCATCGAGTTGGCAGCCCTTGGGAAGCCAATAATAGTTGCTGGTGAATCATGGATTCGTGGTCGAGGTGTTTCCATGGACCCGACTTCTATAGGTGAGTACTTTGAATTACTTGAGAGTTTCGAAAAAGATCCTGGCTCTTTGAGAGTTAATGTAGAGGGTGCATTGAATTTTGCGCATAATTTTTTCTTTCGGAAAACAAGAAAAGTTAATTCGATAAAAGCTTTGTCGCATTACCCATATCTAAGGCCTCAGCTCAAGAGTAATTGGGACATCGACGATCCGGGGCTTTTTGAGATTGTGAGAGAAATTGAAAATCTATGAATGGTGCTAGCTTCGGAATCAATTTCTTGTTCAAAATTTAACCGCTCTGAAGTAGCAATTTCAATCAAATTGGTTCATTCTCTTAATGTCACGTGATGGCATTACATTCACTGCGTGAATACATCTTTCTAGAGAAGTTCGCTCTAAACATCGAAGTCAGTTAAAGATTGATACATTATTTTTTCGAGAGTTGAAACTGATTTTCATGAGGTTTTAACATTCCTGATTTTTGGATCACTTTTACAATTTTATGACAAGTAGATAAGTGACACTTTTAGAGGCATCTATTCTTAATCGACAACGACAGATCCTGAAGGCGTTGTTAGCTGCACCGCAACGATTCCATACTCACCATCATTTGCTGATGGATCAATGAACTCAACATCGGCTCCGTTTAATCCACCAAGAATCTCAGTCTTAAACCAAGAATCTGATAAATGATCAGTATCAGCGATCGTAATCTTCTCAATTGCAGCAACTGCTTTTCCATCTTGTGATGGGTGATCTGCATTTAACCATTGGATAAAGAATAGAAGTTCGCGAGAGTCGGTGATTTGATTAACTCCGATTTGCTTCCATTTCAGATCGCTTCCATCTGGAAGTGTGCGGTGACCTTCGATTGCGCTGCGTCCAAACTTCTCTTCGACCTTTGAAATATCTTCATTTGCAAAAACCCAAGTAAGCCAGCCTCCGCCTTCTTGTGCCTTCTTGCTAACAGCTTTGCCCCATGGGGTTTGCTCTATTGCTAGGTGATCTAGTGGGCAGACAACTTCAATGTACTGGCCGTTTTGAAGAGGCAGTGTGAAGTTGCGAGTGCCAAAGCGTGGGTGGACTCCGCCATCTACGAAGGTGCTGCCAAGGCGTGAGGCAAGGCGTTGGACGGAGTCGGCTAGTGAATTAGGACGATTTTGCGAAATTTTTTGTATTTTAAGACAAAGGTATCGTTGACCGCCCACCCTTAAACGGTTGAGATTACAGAACCTAATTAGGTGTCAGCCTCAGTCCTAACAAAAAAATAGGGCAGTAGCCCCTCAGCCATTAGAGCCTTTGGATGCAATATTTGGATGCAAACTAAACTGTAAGAAGTGTGACATGTACTAACAATTTCTCATTCACGACACCGTTATTGAGCGGTTTTGAACACTGCTTCTATCTGCCAGCCATCAAGGTCAGTTAAGTACGCTGCATAGTAATTGGGTCCAAAGTCTGTCCAAATTTTTGGAGCGCCTT
>Ga0169931_10010616_pt1 | contig 13095 bp, 9 predicted proteins | sample Kivu_15m_20L_FD_129675 | JGI IMG/M metagenome (GOLD analysis project Ga0169931, IMG submission 129675) | Freshwater microbial communities from Lake Kivu, Western Province, Rwanda to study Microbial Dark Matter (Phase II) - Kivu_15m_20L... | ecosystem: Environmental > Aquatic > Freshwater > Lake ...
ATTAAATTAGCCAATACTCAATCAGTTGTTTTATGACTTTTTTAAGACGAATGACCATAAATGGAAGATATCTTACTCTATCATTTTGTTTAATCTAGCGAAATGATAGAAGTTTTATATTTTATGAGATTCTATTTATATTCTACCAAAATATCATAATTAATTTACAGATGAACACTCATGTCCCTTCGCCTTATCCAACTTAGCATACTCTCCATCACAAATTTTCAGACATACACTTGTATCCCAGGGGCTTATTCAAACACTCACCCACTCACATGAACACATTAATCACCGCCATCGCTACTTTCATGCAGCCAGCACATGAATAATAACAACAAAAACAATTAATAAAAAGGGATTCATATCAATAAAAATCTACACAGTAAGATAGTCTTCAACAGAACATAGTGCAGATGCATTCTGCAGTGGTGCGCAGATTAAACGATAAGTGGACTAACTACCAATCTTACTCACAAACACACTTACTATTGGCACTGCCGTAGCATAGCCACATCCATTTAAGACTCACAGATTAGTCAATAAAAGCACAATATCTCATGCTTCCATCCACTACACCCATAGGTACGTGTCAACCTTATCTTTCCTTTTCTGCTGGGAGAACACTTCAAAATGCATCGTATTGTTTGGGAGTTCTTCACAATCACAAGCAAGGATGGAATGATCTTAGAGCTAGAGTACAAATAATTGATTCTAAGACAGATTCGTTTATTTATCTAAAGTCATTTTATTCAACAACCAAAGCAGGTATAGGTATACTACTGGCTGGTAATCCTATGCGCAAGTTGCTGCAAAAGAATGATATCGAGATAGGATGTATGGTTATGCCTGATAACTGGTTATGGCTGAGACTGTACACTTAATAGTTCAGGAACTACTATATTAATGCTAAAAGATTAAGTTCATATTTTGATCAAGTCAAATTGGCATATGTGTTCAAACATGGTAACTACAAAGCAGGACTAGAGTGGAACTATAGTATTTAGCATAAGGAAAGCAAAAATATATAAGCAGTAGTATAGTACAGGAGGGAAAAACATAAAGGCAACTAAGGTGAGGAAAAAATAAGAAGAGTGAGGAAAGCTAAGATTAATTTGAACAGTCAATGGTAGTTCTCAGGCAGTGTGTAAATGCAGATGCAGGATGGGATGTCGAGTGTAGTGTAGTTGAGTTGGAAGAACCTTGGTAAGAAAATATGGCCAAGCTACTTTAAAGTTGGATTTTTATATAGTTGATTGTCTTTATTAAATTAACATTAGTCAAAAATAGATTTAACTTAACTTATATAAAACAGACATAATCATGCTTGCCGGATATTTAAAGTAAAAACAATTCTTTTTATTTTTATTCTATAATAAGAGCCCGTCAGAGGCCGGGTTAATGATCTATCTATCTATTCTATAATATTAATGTGATATATTGTTAATGATGATTCGTAATTGTTTTTAGAATGGGTTTATGTCCCCTACAACCCGAGCTACGAGTTATCAACAACAGCAACGTACTCCTATATCTATCCAGACTCATCTGCGCGATATCATTATGCGTTTGCTAAAATAGTCTAATCAATACGCATTTGTACCTCTGATACAATAACTGCTGCCCATCTAGCCCAAGTTCCTTTACAACGAGATTATTCTCGACGACATACAGGCCTTACATCACCAATCTAAAGCAGCAAAGATGCATATAAAAGGATAATCGCAAATAATAAATGGTAGTGCAGAGTATCCTCCACTAATCAATAAATAATATCAGAATGGATAATAATATCTGAGCGGATAGCAAGTATAATGTGACCTAAAGGAGAGTTGCATGATGATGTAAGTCGACACCCAAGACCTACTTACCAAGTAAGTCCAACCATAGAGTTAGTCTTTCGTGAATAATGTGAAGGCTAACTAGTCTATAGTAATGCAAATAAACATCATTTACAGCGCATAGACTAGAATATAAGAATACTCCTCTGCTCTGCGTCTGCTGCTTAAGTGGGCACATCTCTTCCAGCAACATGCAAGCATGGGTTTCCTCAGACCCATATACCGCCAGTTCTTTAGACATGTATCCGCACTTCCCAAAGATGATTTCCCGACAGTTGTGGATTAAGTGTGTGGGTTTGTAAATTGTATGGTGGCAGTATTGAGCTAAGTCTATGGGATGGATAAACTGTCTAAAAGTTAGCAAGGAAGACTGTTTAAGACAGATAATGTGTTCAATATAGTAATGACATTTCTGTTTAAAAGTTCTAAAATCAAACGATATTTGAGTGAGGCGATCAGATTGAAGGAAGGACAAAAAATAGAATAGTTCAGGCATAGAATCAGAAAGTACAAGCATCAGCCTATGAAGTTTTATGGAGTCAGCTTAAAGTTCATCTTAGGAGCATAGAGTAAAGAGTAGACTAGTCAAACAAACAGAGAGTCACCTAGCAGCTATTAAATAAGCTAAGAAAAATAATAGAATCAACATAGAGGATAAGATTAGATCAGATAAGTTCCTTATGAGAGCACTTTACAAAAGATGAGCTAGTTGGGAAACTCTGACAGTCCTCTTACTAAACTCAAAACTATCGTGAGCATATCCAAGCAGATTATGCGAGACATAAGACAGCACTACGATAAACTGGGTAGGTAGGCACCCTAGATGGATCCTGATAACTTGTCATCAATAGTCATGTACTTGTTGGTGGAGGGCGGTAATGGGTAGGTGTGGTGTTAGTTGAAGATGGTGGAGCACTTTACCACTACTAACTGTCTAAACTGCATATCGGGCTACTATCTCAACGTGTTCCTAGCAGCAGCATAGTCCATTCTAGAACTGCCACAGTGAGTGAAGGATTGATGACATGATCTTTTTGTGATCATATTAATTTTTTTGAAAATGATAGATAGAATGTTGGCAATAGTTTCAGCTAAAGCAGAATTTTTGATTAAATTAATTATAATTAGCTTATGTTCAGTTTACTATTACTTTGATTTGCTACAATTCATCATATGAAGAACAGTTAAATCAATTTTTATTGCGATGAAGACTATCCAAATGATTGATAGTTTGCTTAAAGAAGTCGTTTTATTCTTGTGCATCGATTTCTATGCTATCTAGATCGTGATTAATTGTGTTTTCATAAACTAGATGACTGTTTTTATGAGTGTTTATTAGTGGAAGAGAATGTTTGTTCATCTTCGATGATTTCTTACCTTTTTGTTTTTGCTGCTTGCACTTTTGTGATCGATCTATCATAAGTCGTTTCTAAAGAAGTTATTTGCGTTGTCTTTAATCCTCTTTCAGCAGCTGCAAGTTGTCGGCGTTGACCTTATGACAGGATTGGCTTCTATCTGCTATTCTTTACTTAGTTTTAATGAGCAGGTACTGTTTCATGAATCTAGCCTCGTTTATCCTTGCTTCTTTTTCCCTCAGCAGCAACAAACACTCTATATTGTTTTATCTCTTCCCCATATGTAAATCCACCGCATTTACTCGAGTATTAATAGTTTACAGCCTAGTATTAGATTCAGCTTTATTGACGCAGGCAAGTCCTGACTTACGATGTCTTAGTATTGTTGGACCCTTGTGATTGGGTAGTGCTTTTGGCGAGTTATATCGATTGAGAGTAGCTTAAGGATTAAACTACTTGTCTATAAATAGTGTTTAATGTGTATTCTTATTTTTCTAGAGGCTGATTATGCCCTTCGAGATTGAAACTGGTTAAAGAGTGCCATGATAAATGTTAAGATTGCCTGATTTATCTAGCACGATGCTTGACTGATTGTATAGTCTTTCTCTAAGTTCCTGTTGGTTATTGTGTACTATTTCTTACCATTTGGCTAGGCCTGCTTCTACTCTTCGGCTCTTCTAGATCATCCCATGACTTTTATTGGATAGGGCTCTTAGTTGTTTCAGCTGTAGCTGATATACTGTTTGCTAAGCAACAGACTATTAAGGTACGATAGATCTACGGGAAAGTTACAATTATACATCTCTTCGTTTGTTTTTTTGATGGTTTCTCCGTATTTACTGAGCTATACTGTTTCGATTGATGCTTTTGCTGCTATCGTTATCAATCAGAAGAGCCTGCTAGAGTTATATGCTTTGTTAGTATTTTTGGCTGAGGTCTAAGAAGTCTTTTGGGCCTTAAAAGCTTTTAGGATTGTGATAGCTCTTCATTGTAGGTTTATTAAACAATAAATTGAAATATTAAAGCAATGTATAGTGCTATTTCAAGCATGACAATAGCTTTCCTTTAATGCTAAGTTATCAGCTTAACATCTATACATATACAATTATCAGCTATGATAATTATTGGGTCATAATTTAGTATACGACTACTTAAAATTGATGTAAAAATTGATGTAGATCTCTTGGGTCTAAGGTCCTTTATGTTTACACAATCAATTTCTGAATTCGCAGGGGAAAATCAATAAAAAGATACCTTAAACCGTTATACTGCTATACTGCTGATCTAAAATTTTATCTTCTTTATGAGCCACTAATAGTTTTTACATATATTTCAGAAATATTTTAAATTCACACCAAAAATATTAGATTTATCAACTAAGAAATCGACAAATTTATTTGAAAATAACAGTAAAATAATCTCTCTGAGAAAACAAAGGACTGATGTTTATAAGGCAGTCTACAGCCACCATAATTATGGCTATATATAAATAGATGTAATATTAGATTTCGCAGGCTGCAATCGACCTTTACCGCAGATATTTTGGATTTTTAGCCCTAAGGGATAGGATAGGTGCTAGGAGAGATGCTTTTTACTAGTTCCATGTCAATTAATAGAGCTAGGCAGATAAGGAAGTCATCAGGGTTCTTCGTATGTATGCGCTTATGCAGGAACAGGGATAGTTAAGCTCAGCGAAATGTGTTTCCGGGAGTGCGTGAGGACTCAATACAAGATATTCACGACTGAGGAGGAAAGTTGTATTCAATAATGCGTAGGGGAGTACTTTAGGGGTTACTAGACTATAGTAAAAACAACTCATTAATATCTGCAATGATATAAATAAATTGATTGAATAAATTTGTAATTGATTGTTCAGCACATTAAAAGAATATTTTAATCCATGATAGTTCTGATAATATTTTAGTTAAATATACAAAATGTTAAAAATGATCCGCTAGGCAGACAGCTAAGCTAAAAGATGTCTTATAGGCGGCCTGCTGATTAAATTTGCTACTGGGATGGCTACTACATGGGGCACTTGCAACATATACTTTTTCTCCTACTTCAGGTATCACGGTGAACACATAACCAAATCTAGCAACTCTATCGTCATGTTATGTGTATTCATACCGATGTGTCTCGCCAGCATCTTAGCAACTGCCTTATCCAAGTGTTTAGGCTACAAACTGGCCCTAAGGATCTGCGCTGTGCTATTTACCCTATGTCCCCTAGTGATAAACATAGGACTCAGCTACGAAATTTTCCTTATCTTTTGGTTGATTATTCCGCTAAGCTGTTTATGTCTGAGCGCGATACCTCTGATCGGATGCTTGTGGTCTCAGTTTACCCAAAGTTTAAATCATATTAGTGGACTGGCTCTAATTGCTTTTTCTTTCGGCATGATTTTCTGGAATATTTTCTTTCTATTAATAATCAATCCTTCTAACTAAAAATCATTGATCGATGAGAATGGCATGCCATACTTTTCCTTGTAGGTTTCTTAGAGACTATTCAAAGCTTCAAATATTTCTTTTTTGTTGGCAGGGGTATGTAATATTGTGGGTTCCTTTATGATTCAAAAGAAATAAACGAATAATGCTTAAGAAACTCAGATGTAAACAACAGAAGTTAAAAAAGTTATAGATTAACCGATTGTGTAGATAAATCAGGTGGTCTAGAGGTTAAGCAGACATTCTTAACGCTCATCTCTTATCTAAAAACAGAACGATAGCTTATGGTCAAGACTCACCGATAGACGCTTCATATGGCTCTTTATTATTTGCTTGCTGCTTCCAACTTATGCAATATACTTGTGGCTGAACCTAAAACTAATTTACATGCCCATCATTAATGATGATCATTTTCTGTCCTTTTGCTCTACCCTAGTCACCATGGCTGCCTTCGTTGGCGCTCCTTTCTGGGCTCACTTTTCAGATGCCAAGGGCTTCAAGTACGCTCTGTTGACCTTAGTTTGCAGCGACTTGATAATTAAAATATTTGGGATATATTGCAGCTAGAAGTGGAGTCTTGCTCTGCTATTCTTCTTGCTGGGAGTCAATGACAAAGGGATGATAACCATCGTTGGACCCGGCCTTATTGAGATGTTTGGTTTGGAAGGAGCCACCTAACTGATTCCATACAAAGCACTGGCAGTTTTCATAGGCTACCTTATAGTGCCACTGGTACAGATATCACTGGTCAAGGATTTCGGTTACTAGCAGATTTTGATAGCTTTTACAGTACTTTCAGGGTTGTCTTTAGTCATCGCAGTGTATTTTTACTTTAGAGTATATAGGGCAGTTGTTAAAAATAAAAAAGAATAGGAGCTGAAATAGTTTTTAGTAGATCAAAAAAAGAATAAGAATGTAAAGGGACTGGGATGATAGTGTACAAAATCATTTACGCTTATTTGAAAATTTGTTGTAGAATTTTATTGAAACTATTTAAAGTATTTACTAAAAAATAGAAACTAAAAGAATACAATATATTACTTTTCCTAATATAAAACAGAATATTGCTTTTCTTTCTAATATGATTTCAGTGAAAAAAATTCAAATCGTAATCTTGATAGTGAATATTGTAATAAATTGAAGAAGCTGCTAATAATTTGTCCAAAGAATGTACGAATGCAGACAAAAGAAGAATTATTAAATTTTAAAAGAATTGTAAAGTAAAATATTTTTTTATTTTTAACTCCACAACCTTAGGGGTTTTCGAATAGCATCCTAGTTTATATTGAAATTTATTTTGTCTGTATATACTATAATAGCCTGTTTGCATCAGTCAATGATCATACCTAATGCTACCTCAACTCAACAACATTCAACATACCACAACCTACCAATAGGCACCAGCAATCAACGCCTTCTCTCTATAAACTCATCACTGTCTCTGGACTCATCCTGCGAGTTTATTGTTTTCACTAATACTCCATGTCTCCTTGATTCCAATAGGCCAGTAACTGTGGACCTTACTACTCCCACCAAAACACACTTACAACAGCCCACCTTGAATACTACCAACATCAGAACTCATGATACCACTTATGCGGCATCATCTCATCTTATCACAACATGTCTATTTGACTTACAATGCAGCGCCAATAAAAAAAATATCAACTGGAATGATTGTTAATGCATATAAGTAGAAAAATGGCCTTAAAGACAAGAAACATAAGGATTAATCAATAAGAGGGCTACCTAAACTTATAAAGGAAGTATTCATATCATGAACTATAAAATGTAGTAGTAGAAGCCTACTTATATACAACAAACTGATAATCTGATCCATTCAAACGTCGCCTCAAAACAGTAATAGTTATTACTAAATAACTAAAATAAAATCATCCCGTAATTGACACATATTTCTATAGTTGAGAAGCCAATTTAAAATAACAGTTATTATGGCAACTTAGGCAACTCTCAAATACAATCATAGAAAACAGTATAGTAAAATAGCCTCGAATACAGAAAAAGACTCAGAAGCTCACAGCAAGATACCACCGGTACATTCCAAATAACTAAAACTAATCGTTTTTAAGCAAGTATCGTCAATTAAATTGCTAAGTATCCCCAGGCCACTTCTATGATATGGGAATTCGGCTAAAGCATGATGAGGACCCTTCGGCACAGATATAGAGATCTCAGAGTATGTGCAGGTATCAGATATTTAGCGGCACATACACATGCAGATACAATCAAAAATACCTTCAAGGGGGCTAATGTCAAGAAATTTCCTTAGTTGGTGCGAGGAGAGTGGGGGCACAAAGTATACGTGGACACCTTAAGAATGTACTTGCGTCGGAGACAAATCATATCGATTGATTGATTCATGATTAGCCATCAAATAAATAATTATAAATAAAAATCGATCAATTTACAATTTATAACACAATAGCCAATATTTATATACTATCTACAAGTAAATGTAATTCAGTTGCTTAACTGTTTCAACAAATTTGGCTAAGCAAATAAATATAATCCATGAATAATAAGCATCATTCTTTACAACAAACTTTGTTGATATAATTAATTCATTTTTATCATTAATAACTATTGCATGTAGATTTACAGTCTGATACAAAATATACTTCCCAACTGGCTGTTCTACACGCTGATCACTTTAGGATTCGCTACTATCCTTAAGGCACTCTTCAGATTTATCTTTACCTTATATAGATGCTTCATTCGTAGCAGACTGAACCTCATCAATAGGTATCTTAGACCATCATAATAGGTAAAATTCGTCTTATTAACAGATACGGAAAGGACAGCTGGGTCTTAATCACTGGTTCATCTGAAGGTAAGGTATGCAATACGCAGGTATCGGTGCATAATTCGGTTGGCAGTTGGCTGCATAGGGATTCAACATCATCTTGCTTGCCCGCAGGTAAAACAAACTCAAACAACTACAGCAAGATATCAAAAATAAATATCCCAATATACAGTGCGAATATGTCGTAAGTGATCTGATCCAGTAAGGTAAAAAGTAATAAATCAACCAAGTATTGGTTGAACTAGATAGATTTGACATATCGATAGTGGTTAACAACGCAGGCATGGACTATTTGTGTCCCTTCCCTTAATCTTCGCTGTAGACAGTGAGTGACCTGGTGCATCTCAACTGTTTTGCCCTGACTGCCCTCAACTATAAATACGCTTCCATTTTCAACAACAGAACTAAAAGCACTGGGCACAAGTCCGCTATTATCAATGTGGCATCAACAGCTGGTAATTTTCGATATAAATAGCTTAGTTCTAAGTGGGATTCTTCGGGTTCTACTCTCCCTCAAAAGCGTTTGTCAATAGACTGACTAAAAATCTATCAATGTAGTATCCTCAGATAGACTGGATGGTGCTGAGACCAGGAGCAGTATCAACCACTATGACAGCCAACAGACAGCCGGATTTAATTACGGTAACAGTGAAACAGTGTGTGAGTGGGTGTTTGGATGAGCTAGGACAGAGCATATAGTCTAATGGTGCCAAAATACAGGCCTTGCAGAGTTGGGCTTTTGAGAATGTACTACCGATAGGGGTGATAAATTGGGTATGGATGAAGTGGATTGCACCGGAGGAGATGAAGAGGCGGGCATAGTTCAAGCAGGCACAGGAAGGATCTAGTGTGGATAAGTGATTAAGATAGGAATGAAATACAAATTAAAATTTCTAAAATATTCTTTTATGTATATTTTGATCAAATCTGTTTTTACGTGTTATTTTTTAGTTTTAAACTTATGAATTGTTCTGATGATGAAAGAATAGACTAAATATGTTAGCATTGACAAAAATCGAATTTTTAAAATTAAGAATCGAGAGCTCTTAAGGTATGCTTTACGCTTATCTTCATATAAATATTAGAGTTATAAGCGTAAAAAGCATGAAGATTATTAATCTATTTATTATTTATTTATGATCGCCAAACATATAGTAGCACTCCTCTTGCTCACTTCTATCATCTCCATGGAAATACAACCGGAATCCTCTACTTTAGCGTCTTAAATCATCCTTATAAAGGGTTATCCAAATATCCATACAGTCTCCAATAATATCTTAAACCCGTAAGTATCCCATTCATAACCATTAAAAGTAGTTCATGCTTAATATTAGGTAAATTAGTAATCTTACTGGGATAGCACTACTAAGTACTCTAACAACTTCGCCATCTAATCCTTCAAAGTAACCAAAAAAACTGCCCTCTAAGACGATTTCCAGATAACCAGTCTCAAGCCTCTCCCTAAGATCTCCACCACTACTTTTCGACTCAACCAGTACGGAGGAGATTACAGCGCCATAACTTTCGGCATAATTACTGGTAACAGGAAGTAGGCGCAAAACAGCGGTGGAGTAAGTCAAAATTAGTCAGTCGGTTATATGAGTGTGCTGTGGGCATGTGAAAGGCAAGGCTCAGTCTTTGTAGATGGACAGATGAAGGTAGGCAATAAGAATAATGTGTTCGTGGAGGAAGCAGGAGGAATACTCACAATGGAGGTTGACTTGAATGAACTCAAAATTACTTTTGTGAATAAAAGGAACAATGCCATCTTCAACTATGCAATAGGGCAGCATTTTAAGCAGCAGCCTGTTTACGTCTTCGTGACCATGAGTACTAAAGGAGCCTCGGTAGAAATAGTCCCATAATGATTAAATCCAACAAAAACAGAAATGAATTTAGATATATGAATGTATTTTTATTTAACATTGAAAAAACTTCTGAAAACTGTAATATAATTTATAATTTAGAATTCACAAATTTTAGCGTAACTAATATGTAATAATTTGATTTTTAATGAGATCAAGAGTAAACCTGAATGATCAATTGTTTTCCTTGAGTATCTTCTAGCAAGCCTGCCTAATTTATTTGGCTAGTTTTTAAGCTTGACCAAGATAGTTCTCTGGCCTGAGCTATTATATCTTTTTGTATGAGTTTTCTGGCACCTTGCCTTTCAGTTCTAGAAGCAGCTGGGCCTTGCTTTCTTCATTGAAACTCTTCCCTCTACTAAGTTTCTTAAGAAGCTAGTACGGCTCTGGATACTCTACTTTTCTGAGCTCTGTTTGGATGGCCTATGTAATGACCTCATGGTGTTAACTCAGCTCTTTTTTCATGAAAGTAGAGTTGGCTTATATTTTACTTAGACCTGAAAGTAACGACGCATAACCTATCAAAGAATAACCAAGTGCTGAACCTTGGTTCCTGAGAACAGTAGAATCAGAAAGGTCCCTCTGTTGCCTGCTGATGGGCAATTTGTTTCTGAAATGATCAGCAAAACTGTTGGCCATCCCAAGGTTACCTTCGCAGTTTTAGAAATCAATAGGGTTGACCTTATGAGGCATGGTGCTCGACCCTACCTAGCCTTATTTGACGCGCTGTATGAGGTAGCCTTTAGAGATGTATTCCCATGTGTCCCTGCAAAGACCAATCAAAACAGTGTTGAGTGAGCTTACTGCTGTAAACACGTTGCATAAACTGTCATGTGGTTCTATTTGAGTGGTGTAGGGGTTGAAATTTAGGCCGAGTCTGTTTTATACGAACTGTTGCGAAATGTGTGGCCAGTTAAGTTGTGGGAATACGAAGTAATGGGCATTATAGTTGCCCACTGCACCATTGAACTTGCCGTATATAGGTGTGTTTTTTAAAGTTTTAAGGTATAGAGCCAGTCTGTATGCGAAATTGGCATATTCTTTGCCAAGCGTAGTAGGAGTTGCGGGCTGGCCGTGGGTATGGGCCAGCATTGAATGTCCACTCCATTTTTAGCTCTTTTATATAAGATTGTCAATTATCGAATTAATTTTCTGCGTTATTACGTTTTTAGTTGCGTCTCTGAGCATGAGGCCATAAGATAAATTGTTGATGTCTTCGCTAGTGCAACTGAAGTGGATGTGCTCTTTGTAGTGCGAGATGTTGTTTTTAATAAAGTACTAGACCGACTTCAAATCATGGTTTGTAGTTTTTTCTATGAGCTTTACACTTTAGGCCGACTTATCATTAAAATTACTCACAAGTCTGCTCATCTATGCTTTGGTTTCCTACAAAGATACGCCTGGTGCAGATTAGATGGCTCCATTTTCGAGCATGTGAAGCAGCCATTGGGTTTCCACAAATACACGATATTTCATCAAAGCAGACTCAGAAAAGTAAGGCTGGAGAGAGGCAGTGTGTCTCTGGTATCTGCCGTCAAGAGGCGAGAGAGCATTAAGACTTGAAAAACGGACCAGACATAATGATTGACGTATCATAATGACTATTGTTATACTCTAGATGAATTGCAGCTAAGCTATTTTTATTATCTGATAGGACTAACAAAAAAAAAGACTGTAATTAAGCTATGAATTTATCTAAAATAATTATCGAATACCAATCAACAATTATTTAGTGGCACATACTAAATATATAATACAATATATGTTAATAGCCTTTTTAGTTCTCCCGGGCTAGACATGATGAATCTAAATCTTTATGTCTATTTTCATAAGACTGTATGATTATGAAGATAGAGTACTTAAACACACATAAAATACATTTGTTATTGTATTTTTAAGATTTGTTTCATTACTGATAAAATTGCATTAATTTATCAACGTTCAATAGGCAAAATAATTTTGCCTTTAATTTTCTTGGCGATCATATTATAATTCAAGCCTTTGAATTAATTTTTTTAATAAATCTAGATGGCTGTTATCTTATTATTAATAACGAATGACTTCGTACTTTCGAATGCTCATCTTACCAATCACGTGTCTCGGAGACGAAATTTCAGATACTCTGTACTTAATTCAAAACTGGAATACCTTTTCATATCAGTCACTAAAACTGGCCTCAATATTTTTCTTAGCTTTGCCTTTAATAATCAATTTCTTAATGTCTTTTCATCTTCTTTGTCTAGCCAGGGGAGTCATAAGGATGAACTTTTGGGAAAAATTCTTTTTAGTATTATGCTGTTTCTGGATTCCACTAACCATTTTCTTAACATTTTTGCTATGGACTAAAATTCTTGATCTTTTGAATCTTTGCAAAATTACATCTGACATGTTTGAAAATGCACACAACGATGTAAAAAGACTTATACAATACTCAGCTATGTTCTAACTTTTTCTATAAGATATTCCTCAAATATTAATTCAGCTGTTTAATAATGACCAAACATCGAATTGGGGAACTCTTCAAATTGTATCTTTAATTTTTTCGGGTCTGATGATTATCGTTGCTATTTCTTTGTTTTTGTTTTGCCCTCTATAAGATTAAATATAAAGATAATCTTCAAGCCAAGTATCTTAATACTTAGAAGAATAGTAATAAGCATAATCAATTTAAAGCTATATTGAAAATGAGTCAGAGTAAAGCGAAGGTGTAGAATTACCTGATAATAATCAATTTATTATCGCTTATATCAATCATATAAA
>Ga0169931_10010617_pt1 | contig 13093 bp, 10 predicted proteins | sample Kivu_15m_20L_FD_129675 | JGI IMG/M metagenome (GOLD analysis project Ga0169931, IMG submission 129675) | Freshwater microbial communities from Lake Kivu, Western Province, Rwanda to study Microbial Dark Matter (Phase II) - Kivu_15m_20L... | ecosystem: Environmental > Aquatic > Freshwater > Lake...
AGGCGCGGACAAGCTGCTGAAACTGACCCTAGACACCGGGGGCGCGCAGCGTACCGTGTTCGCCGGCATCAAGTCCGCCTACGACCCGGTGGCGCTGGAAGGCAAGCTGGTGGTGGTGGTGGCCAATCTCGCCCCGCGCAAGATGAAGTTCGGGGTATCGGAGGGCATGATCCTCGCCGCCTCCGGGGAAGGCCCCGGCATTTTCCTGGTCTCGCCGGACTCGGGGGCGCAGCCCGGTATGAAGGTGAAGTAGGAAGGTCTGGGGGTGATTACCTTCGTCCAGAAGCACAAGGGCGACTTTTTCGGCGGGCTCACCGCCGCAATCGTCGCGCTTCCGCTCGCCCTCGCCTTCGGCGTCGCCTCCGGCGCGGGCGCGCTCGCTGGCCTGTGGGGCGCGATCCTGGTCGGTTTCTTCGCCGCGCTCCTGGGCGGCACGCGGCACCAGGTCTCGGGCCCCACCGGCCCGATGACGGTGGTGATGGCGCTCATCATCACCCAGCTCGGCGGCAACCTCGCGGCGGCGTTCACCGTGGTGGTGCTCGCCGGCGGCCTTCAGATCCTGTTCGGCACACTGGGCATCGGCCGCTACGTGAAGCTGGTTCCCCATCCCGTGGTCTCGGGCTTCATGAGCGGCATCGGCGTGATCATCATCATCCTGCAGCTCGCCCACGCCCTCGGCCACACGCCGCCGCCGGGCGAGATCGTCGAGAAGCTGGCGGCGCTGCCCGGGATGGCCGTGAGCCCGAACCTCCAGGCGCTCGCCCTGTGCGCGATCTGCTTGGGCATCATGCTCTTCACGCCGACCGCGATTGCCTCCCGTGTCCCGCCTCCGCTGATCGCGATCGTCGCCGGAACGCTTGCCGGAATCATGGTGTTGCCGTCGGCGCCGGTGATCGGCGACATCCCGACCGGTCTGCCGGCGCTGACCATGCCGAGCATTGCCCTTGCCGACCTGCCGGCGATCCTGCGCTTCGCGCTGATCCTCGCCTTCCTCGGCTCCATCGACTCGCTGCTCACTTCGCTGGTCGCCGACAGCGTGACGCGCACCCACCACGACTCCAACCGCGAACTGATCGGCCAGGGCGTCGGCAACATCGCGGCGGGACTCTTCGGCGGCATTGCGGGCGCGGGCGCGACCATGCGCACGCTGGTCAACATCCGCGCCGGCGCGACCTCGTCGCTCTCCGGCGCGATCCATGCCCTGGTGCTGCTCGCGCTGGTATTGGGCCTCGGCGGCGCGGCGAGCCACATCCCGCTCGCGGTGCTGGCGGGAATCCTGCTCAAGGTGGGCTACGACATCATCGACTGGCCGTACGTGAAGCGCGCCCACCTCGCGCCGCGCGCCGGCGTGGTGATCATGTTCACCACGCTGCTCATGACGGTATTCGTCGACCTGATGACCGCGGTCGCGGTGGGCATCGTGATGGCCTCGTTGCTGTTCGTCGCACGCATGGCGGACTCACAGCTGCAGACCGCGAAGCTGGCCTTGCGCTCGGACGACGCGGCGAACCTCTCGCCCGAGGAGGCCGCGATCCTGGATGACGCCAAAGGCCGCATCGTGCTGCTGCACATCGAGGGTCCGCTTTCCTTCGGCTCGGCGCGCGACATCACGCGGTTGATGCAGGCCTCGGCCGAGAAAGGCACGCTGGTGGTGGATTTCTCGGATGTGCCCTTCATCGATACCAGCGCCTCGATCGCGCTGAAGGAAACGATCCTGGCGCTGCGCGAGTTGCGCGACACCGTGATCCTGTTCGGCGTGCGCGAGCGCGTGCGCGAAACCCTGGCCAAGACCGGCGTGCTGCGGCACCTGGAGGAACATCAGATCGCCACGACGCGGCTCGACGCGTTGCGCGCCGCCCGCGACCATATCAGCGGCGTGGCGGCACAAACCTGACCCAGCTGGGAAAATGCCTGCGGCCCCGGGGGCGCAGGCGTGCGGACTACTTGCCGCCGCAATTCGCCGGCATCGCCGCGTTCGGATAACCGCGGCAGGCCCAGCCCACCTTGACACCCTGCAGCGCGGGGGTGAGCAAAACCTCGATCGCGTTCTTTTCGTTCCAGCCGCGGATCACGCCGTTGGCCTCGACCACGTACTTCAGGTCGCCCGCCTTGGCATCCTTCTTCGCCTCGATCTTGACGCCGTTGCCGGCGCCGGTGAGATTGCCGGCCTTCTCCGCCGCCGCCGCGACCGGCCCCTTGGCGGATTCCGCCCCGGCGATCAGCGCCTTTTCCGCCTCCTTGGCGTCCGAGCCGGCCATGCGGGGCAGGATGAATGAAACGGCGACGAACCCGATCAGTGCCAGACCCGCGACCACCAGCAACAGCGTGCACATTTTTTCTCCCCGGATGCCCTCGGTCAGCTAACCACGGGGCGCTATCGCCTTCAGGCTGTGCGTCACGCGAATCACGGCTAACAAGGCAAAATCACGTCATGCGCGTGATCCGGCAGCTCCAGATTCGCGGGCTGGTACAAGGGGTCGGCTCCCGCGACGCGCTGCGTCGCGAAGCGTTGGCGCTGGGTTGCACCGGGTGGGTGCGCAACCGCCACGACGGCAGCGTGGAAGCGCTGGTGGCAGGCAATGCCGCCGCCGTGGATGCCGTGATCGCGCGGTCGCACCGGGGACCGACCGCCGCCCACGTGTCTGGCGTCGTCGTGGAGACGGCCTCGGCCAGTCAGGACCCGGGTTCTCCATCTTTCGACCGCCTCCCGACAGCCTGAGCCCGAGGGTATCGCTGTACGCGACTTCGCGGCCCGGCATTGAACCCCGGCTGCTGCAACGCACAATGGACTCCAATTCCACCGCAGCCGGAGACCAACGTGACCGCCATCCTGCTCGTTCCTCCTGGCTTTGACCTGGCTTCGACGCCCAGGACCGAAATCGTCCTGGTGCGCTCTGCCGATGCGCTCCGGAACGCCGTGCGTCAATTCCAAGTCCGCCCGACAACGCTGGATGCTTCCGGCCTGGACCGAGTCCCTCGCCTGGACGAGACGCACGGCGCCCTCGAGGTGCAGGCGGCCACCCGCTGGGCTGCGCTGGCCGACTGGCCCGCCCTGGCCACCCATGGCCTACGCGCGTTTTCCCATCTCGAGGGGCTGCCAGCGACTGTCGGCGGCGCGTTTGCCGAAAACGCCGCCGGCCCGGACGGCATGCCGGTGGCCGCGCACGTCCGGGCTTTCGTCCTGGTGACACCCGACGGCGAGCTGCGGCGCGTGGACCGCGCGTCGCATCCGGACCTGTTCCGGCTGGTAGCGGGCGGACAGGACCTGTTCGGCATGCTCGCTTATCCGTTAGGGCTTAGCGTTTTCCTTCTACAGCGTGGCCCTCGACGCCGAATCGCTGCGACGAAGCGCGGCTGCCGCGCTGGACCCCGTCGAGCTCGTCCTTCCGGACCCGGCACCGGCCCAGGGTCCGGCCTGCGAAATCGCGCTGCTGCTGCCACCGGAACAACTGGAACGCTTCCTCGGCGAGCTGCGCGCGCTCGCCGCCGACCGGCACCTGGCGCTGCAGTCGATCTCGATCCGACGCACCCTCGCCGAACACGAAACACGGCTGCGCTGGGCGCGGCGCGAGTGGGCTGCGGTTCGCGTGCGCTTCTCTGTCCGGCGCTCAATTGGCGCCGCGGTCCATGCCGCGTAATCCCGCCGCGGCCTGCTTGCGCTGGCGCTGGATTGCGGCGGATCGTTTCCCGTAAGCGACCTGCGCGATGCGACGCGCGCGCAGCTGGAGGCCTGCTACCCGGCGCTCGGCGCCTTCGTGGCCGAAAAGCGGCGCGCCGATCCCACGGGGCGCCTGCAGAACGCCTGGTTCAGGATTGCCTGCGCGATCCTGCGCGGCGAGCGCTGCGCGTCGCGCTGGTCGGCGCAAGGCTAGCGGCCGCCAGCGCCGCCGCCTCCGCATTCGATCCGGCGACCAGCGCGCCGGCGGCGCGCAAGCTCGCGACTTGCCTGCCGTAGCCCTGCGGATCGTCCTCGGTCCCGGTGACCGAGGCGATCACCAGAGCACCGGAACGCCGCGCGCGCTGCATTTCCGCGGCCACGAGGCCCGCCGGATCCGCATGCGCGCCATAGCCGATCACGACGTCCAGCAGAACCACGCCGACACGGGGATCCGCGAGCGCCTCGCCCAGCATCTGGTTGCGCAATTCAGGGTCGATCATCGGGTGCGGCCGGCCCTGCGTGTATTCATCGTCGCCCAGGTCGAGCAGGACATGGCCGGTGGACTTGCCCCCGGCTGCCTTGGCGCCAGGGACTGGCGCATTGGATCGCACCTCGACCCCCGCCTCCTGCAGCACGAGTTGGGCCTCGGCACACAGCGTGCCGCCGCAGAAGAGGCCACGGATCCAGCCCTTGCGATGCGTGACCGCGGACTCGCGGACTGCGCGGATGCGCCTGCCGAACGCGCGCTCGGCGGCGGCCAGGAGCGTAGGCGCGAAGCCGGCGTTGCGCGGCAATTTCGCGCCAAGCGCCCCGAGCAGGCAGACGGTGACCGGCTTGCGGCTTCGGCCGACGCGCGCCAGGAGCTTCGAAGCCACCTTTGCCGAGGGTGGCTTGGAAATGATCACGATATGGCGGGTGGCCGGATCCGCACCCAGCGCCTCGAGCGCCGCAAGCGACATCAGGCCACCGACCTCGTCCTTCAGGTCGCGGCCACCGACACCGATCGCCTGCGAGATCCCCCGTCCGGCACGCGCCAGCAGCGACACAACCTCCTGCAACCCGGTGCCGGAGGCCGAGACGATGCCGACATCGCCGCGCGGCACCGCGTTCGCAAACGCAAGCGCTGCTCCTCCAATGATGCTGGTGCCGCAATCGGGCCCCATCATCAGCAGGCCCTTGGCGAGTGCCAGGCGCTTCAGCGCGACTTCGTCCGCCACCGGAACGTTGTCGGAGAACATCATCACGTGCAGGCCGGATTCGAGCGCGCGGCGCGCCTCGGCCGCGGCGAACGCGCCAGGCACCGAAATCAACGCGAGATTCGCCCCCGGCAGCGCCGCCGCCGCGGCAGCGAAGCTGCGCGCACGCGGAAAGCCGCCGCCGTTCCGGGCCGGGCGCGCCTCCAGCATGCGCCCCGATTCCTCGAGCGCGGCCGCCGCAGCCGCCGCGGTTTTCGCGCGTACCGCAATCACTAGGTCGTCGGGCTTGGCGCCCTCGCCGTCCTTCGCCAGCAGCCCGGACTCCCACAGCAGCGCCTTGTTGGACGGCGTGCCGATCATGAGCGAGGCAGCCTCGACCCCCGCCAGCGCCGCCACCCCTCGCGAGACACGCATCAGCGCGACCGAGTCCGCGTAGTAGCCCCGCCGCACCCGGTTCATGACAGCGCTCATACGCGTACCCCCAGCGTTGCGGCAAAGGCTTCCAGGCCCTGCTCGAAGCAGGCGAGCGGCGCGCGCGCAACACCTGCACCGACCTGCCCGACGCCAGGCATGCGGTGCGCGATGCCGGTGTTGATCGCCGGCTGCACTCCGCTCTCCACCGCCAGCCGCACATCGATTCCGGCTGGCACGCCTTCCATGTCGAGCGACGGAATGGCCCACTTGGCGTTGCGCGCCACGGTGATGCCCGCCATGGCGCGGGTGTAGGCCACCGCGTCGCTCGCGGAGCCGGCGCCGACGAACCCGGCCACTGCGGGAGCCGCGGCCATGGCGAACGCTCCGAGGCCGATGGTTTCCATGATGGCCGAGTCACCCATGTCTGGATTGGCGTCTTTCTCCGAGTAGCCCGGGAAGTACAGGCCCTGCGGCATTTCCACCGGCGCGGTGAACCACCGATCGCCGGTGCCGGAGAGCCGCACGCCGAAATCGGTGCCATTGCGGCACATCGCCGCCACCAGGCTGCAGGCCTCGATGTCGCGCACCGGATCCATCACGCTCTTGCCCATCGCCATGCCGATGTTGAGGAAAAACTGCTCGTTGCCGCCGATGAAGGCGAAGGCGCGCGCCGCCGCTTCCGGCGTGCGGCAGGACTTCGCCAGGTGCGGCGCCAGCGCGCGCAGCACCAGCGCCGAACAGGCGACGTTGCGCTGGTGCATCTCGTCGCCCATGGCAAGGCCGCGCGCGACAAGGGGCGACAGGGCCAGCCCGCCCATGGCGCGCAGCGCCGCGCCCAGCGCCGGACCGAACTCGTCGCGCAACCAGCCGATGCGCTCCAGCACCGAGGCATCGTTGGCGCCGAAGCGCATCACCTTGCCCAAGCCCTCGTTGATCATGCAGTAGGCGCGGTTGCCGCCCTTGCCACCCACGCCCTTGGCGCGGTTCTCCACGACCATCACCGGCATTGAGCGCGTGGTGATGCCGGTCATCGGCCCGACCGCGCCGAACTGGTGGTTGGGATGAAACTGCACCGCGCCCGAGGCGGCGAGCTTCGCCGCCGCAGCGAGGCTTGGCGCCCAGCCCTCGAACACGATCGCGCCCTCGACCGCACCCTGCATCGGGCCGCACATGCGCGGCCAGGTGACCGGCGGACCGGAATGCAGCACCACCCGATCCTTCAATCCCGGCATCGCTTTTCCCGCCGGAACCACGTCGAGCAGCACCGGCTCCGCGGCCAGCATCCGGCGCAGCCCCTCGGCATTCGCCTTGGCGATGCGCTTCTCGTGCGCGGCCAGGCGGGCGAGCAGGCCCGCCAGATCCGCCCGGCCGCCCGCGGGCGGCCGCCACTCCAGCTGAGACACCGCGACGCCGCGCGCCGCCAGTTCCGTGGCGAAGCCTTCGAGGCCGATGTTGAGGACGCGCGGAGCGGCGGTGAACAAGGCAGCGTGGGATGCGGCGGTTTTGGCGGACATAGGGCGTTATTATCGCAAGATGAGCCAGCGAATCGTCGTTGCGATCGGCGGTAACGCCACGCATCCGGAGAACATCCGCGGCACCACCGGGGAGCAGGAGGAGGTCGCCGCCCGCGGCGCGCTTGCCCTGCGCCCGCTGGTCGAGCGCGGCGGCGAACTCATCATCACCCACGGCAATGGCCCGGTGGTGGGCAAGATCCTGCTGCGCCAGTACTACGCCCGCGAACACATCGCGCCGATGCGCCTGGACGTTTGCGTCGCCCACAGCCAGGGCGGCATCGGCCACCTGCTGATGCAGGGCCTGGAGGACGAACTGGCGCGCGCGGAGATCGATCGCAAGGTCGCCTGCCTGGTGACACGCGTCGAGGTCGCGGCGGACGATCCCGCTTTCCGCAAGCCCACCAAGCCCATCGGCCCGTTCTTCTCCGCGGAGGAAGCGCAGAACCTGCAAAAGACGCTGGGCTGGAGCATGATGGAAGACGCCGGCCGCGGCTGGCGCTACATCGTGCCCTCGCCCCGGCCGAAGGCGGTCCTGGAACTCGAGCTCATCGCCACCCTTGCCGCGCAGGGCGTGGTCGTCATCGCCGCCGGCGGCGGCGGCATCCCCATGATCCATCGCGCCGATGGCTCCTACTCCGGAGTCCCGGCGGTTATCGACAAGGACCTCACCTCGGCCCTGCTCGCCACCGAGCTCGGCGCCGACACCCTGCTCATCCTCACCGCGGTGTCGAAAGTCGCTATCCGCTTCGGCAAGCCAGACGTGAAATGGCTGGATACGGTCACCGCCTCCGCACTGCACGGACATCAAAAGGAAGGCCACTTCGCCACCGGCAGCATGGCGCCCAAGGTCGAGGCGGCGCTGAAATTCATCGAGCACGGCGGCCAGCGCGCCATCATCGCCCACCTCGACGAGGCGGTCGCCGCCCTCGATGGCCGCACCGGCACCCAGATCGTCCCGGGTTGAGTGGGGCGTCGGCGCGCGCCGGGCGCTGTCCCCCGGCCGGCGCGGCAAGGTCATCGCGCGCTTCGAGCGAAGCGTCTACGTCGCGACGGGAGGCGGGCTGGCGTGCATTGGCGGGCCGGGCTTGGGGCGCGGGCCGCTGAACGTCCTCGTTCCGGCGCTGCATGAGCTGCCGATGCTGAATGAGCGCCTTTCGTGCGCAAAAAATGAAGTTCGATTTGCCTCGGGTTTGACTTTCCCGATACAGGGCGCCGTCCTGTGGCGCCCTGTACCCGCGCCGGCCTTTCGGCGCGGAGCCCTTCCCCGGATCAAGCGCATCTTCCCCGCCGAGTCGGAAGCCCTCGCAGACTGGATTGCGCAGGACGCATCGGGACGTGGTCCGGCGTTGGCTGCGAGCTTGGTTGGAATGGGTGATGGATTGACGCCGGCGGGGGATGACCTGATTGGCGGCGCGCTGGTCGCACTCCACGTCATGGGTCACAAGCAGATCGTAGACCGATTGGCGAGATGGGCGCTGCGTCTCGCGCGATCGCGGACCAACCGCATCAGCCTCGCCCACCTTCAATGCGCCGCCTCTGGCCAAGGCCACGAGGCGCTTCACCTTGCGCTGTCGGCGATTCTCTCGGGACAACGAGGCCTGAAGAGGGAACTGTCCGCGCTGAAGCGCATCGGCCACACCTCCGGCATGGACGCCCTAAGCGGTGCGCTGCTGGCCCTGAATGTAACCGATCGGTTACATCCTGGCCTACGCTAGGTACTGCACCTGCACGTTTTCCGGCGCCAGCCACGCCGCAAGCGCGCCGATCAACGCCGAATCCGGCTTCACGCGCCACTCCTCTCCCAACACCACGTCGCAACTCGCCGCGCCGTTCTCGTAGTGCACCAGCACCGGGCAGCCGCCGCGGCCGCCGGACTTGTAGGGCGAGAGCATCTCCATCAGGCGACTGGCATCCGCCTGCCCGTTGATCGCGATCCGGAGCGACGCGCCGTAGCGCCCGCGCAGTGAATCGAGATCGAAGATTTCCTCCGCGGTCAGGCGCAGGCCGCCGATGAACTGGTCCATCTGCACCTTGCCGGCGACCACGACCAGAGCGTCTTCCTTCAGCTTGTCGCGGTGCGCCTCGAACAGTTCATTGAACACGCTGATCTCGACCTGCCCGGTGCCGTCCTCGATCACCACCGCGATCATGCGGCCGCGGCGGGTCATCTGCACCCGCGAGGACGTGATCACGCCGGCGATGCAGGTGTGATCCGACGCCATGAGCTTTGCCAGCGCAGTGCGCGGGAAGCCCTTGAGCATCGGCTCGTATACCGAGAACAGGTGGGCCGAGTGGCAGTAGCCGAGCGCCACTTTTTCCTCGGTGAGCTTGCGCGCGAGGTCCCAGGGCGCCGCCTCCACCAGCGCGAGCCGGGCGGCCTGCTCCGCGCCCGCCTCGCCGAACAGGCTCACCTGCGCGACGTCCCGCTCGGCCTTCTCCGCGGCCTCCATCGCGCGGCCGACCGAGGCGAGCACGCTGGCGCGGTTGGGTTCGACGCCGTCGAAGGCGCCGGCGCGCACCAGCGCCTCGACCGCACGCCGGTTGACGATGCGCTTGTCCACGCGCGTGCAGAAATCGAACAGGTCGGTGAAGGGCCCGGCCTTGCGCGCTTCGACGATGCTGTGCGCCGCGGATTCCCCGGTACCGCGCACGCCGCCCAGGCCATAGCGCACCGACTTCGCGCCGACGGGAACAAAGCGGTAGCCAGAGACATTGATGTCCGGCGGCAGCACCCGTACGCCGTTGGCCTCGGCATCGTCGCGGAACTGGCGCACCTTGTCGGTGTCGTCCATCACCGCGGACAAGTTGGCGGCCATGAACGCGGCGTTGTGGTGCCGTTTCATGTAGCTGGTCTGGTAGGCGAGCAACGCGTAGGCGGCGGCGTGCGACTTGTTGAAGCCGTAGCCGGCGAATTTCTCCATCAGGTTGAACAGCTGCGTCGCCTTGCCGCGCGCAAGGCCGTTCTGTTCCGAGCCGGCGACGAAGACGTCGCGTTGCGCGTCCATCTCCTCCTGCTTCTTCTTGCCCATCGCGCGCCGCAGCAGATCGGCGCCGCCCAGGGTATAGCCGCCGATCACCTGCGCGATCTGCATCACCTGCTCCTGGTACACCATGATGCCGTAGGTGGGCGCGAGGATCGGCTCGAGGCGCGGGTCGAGGTACTCGACGCGTTCCTCGCCGTGTTTGCGCTTGATGAAGTCCGGGATCAGGTCCATCGGCCCCGGCCGGTAAAGCGCCACCAGCGCGATGATGTCCTCGAAGCGGTCCGGCCGCGCGCGCTTGATCATGTCGCGCATCCCGCGCGATTCCAGCTGGAACACCGCAGTGGTGTTCCCCGCGGCGAGCAATTGGTAGGTGGACGCATCGTCCAGCGGCACCGCCTCGAGGGAAAAGTCCGGCTCGCCCAGGGTGCGCACGTAGCGCTCGGCCCAATCCAGCACCGTGAGGGTGGTGAGGCCCAGGAAGTCGAACTTCACCAGGCCGACCGCCTCGACATCGTTCTTGTCCAGCTGCGAGATGACGTTGGCGGTGCCCTCTGCGGCGTAGAGCGGGCAGAATTCGGTGAGCTTGCCAGGCGCAATCAGCACGCCGCCCGCGTGCATGCCGACGTTGCGCGTCAGGCCCTCGAGCTTGCCGCCCAGCTCCAGCAGCTGGCGCACCTCGTCCTCGTTTTTCTCGCGCTGGGCGAGCAGCGGCTCCTGTTCGCGGGCGTCGGCCAGCGTCACCAGCTTGCCGGGCTGGAACGGAATGAGCTTGGCGATCTGGTCGCAGAAGTTGTAGCCCAGGTCCAGCACGCGCCCGGTGTCGCGCACCACCGCGCGCGCCGCCATGGTGCCGAAGGTGGCGATCTGGGACACCGAGTCCTCGCCGTACTTCTTGCGCACGTAATCGATGACCTTGTCGCGCCCGTCCTGGCAGAAGTCGATGTCGAAATCCGGCATCGACACCCGCTCGGGGTTCAGGAACCGCTCGAACAGCAGGTCGTACTTGAGCGGATCCAGGTCGGTGATGCCGAGCGCGTAGGCGACCAGCGACCCGGCGCCAGAGCCGCGCCCCGGCCCGACCGGCACGCCATTTTGCTTCGCCCAGTTGATGAAATCGGCGACGATCAGGAAGTAGCCGGGAAAGCCCATTTGCGTGATGGTGTCGATCTCGAAATCCAGGCGCGCCCCGTAGCGCGGCAACTCCGCCGCGCGCTTGGTCGCATCCGGATACAGGCGCGCCATGCGCGCGGCCAGGCCCTGCTCGGCCTGCTGGCGGAGGTACTGCTCCAGCGTGACGCCCTTGGGGGTGGGGAACTGCGGCAGCCGGCTCTTGCCCAGCTCGATGGCGAGGTTGCAGCGGCGCGCAATCTGCACCGCGTTCTCCAGCGCCTGCGGAATATCCGCAAACAGTTCCGCCATTTCGTCCTGCGACTTGAAATACTGTTCCGGCGTGAAGGCCCTCGGCCGGCGCTGGTCGCCCAGCACATAGCCCTGCGCGATGCAGACGCGCGCCTCGTGGGCCTTGAAATCTTCCGCGTCCAGGAACTGCACCGGATGCGTGGCCACCACCGGCAGAGCGCTCCTGGCGGCAAGCGCGAGCGTGCGCCCGACCAGGCTTTCGCCCTGCGGCGCGCCGATGCGCTGCAATTCAAGGTAATAGCGCCCCGGGAAGCGTTTCTGCCACTGCCAGGCCAGTTTCTCCGCGACGGCGTCGTTGGCGGCCGCCAGGGCCTGGCCGACATCGCCCGCGGCAAAGCCCGACAGCGCGATCAGCCCGTCGGTGCCCTGCTCGTCGAACCAGGCCATCGAGAGCTCGGCGCGGCCGCGGTGCTGGTTCTTCAGCCAGGCGCGCGACAGCAGTTCGCACAGCCTGAGGTAGCCCTCGCGCGTCGCGCACAGCAGCAGGATGCGAAAGGGCTTGTCGCGGTCGGCGTCGTTGCGCAGCCAGCAATCGGCGCCGATCAGCGGCTTTACCCCCGCTTCGCGCGCCGCGCTGTAGAACTTCACCATCCCGAACAGGTTGGCGCTGTCGGTCAGGGCCAGCGCCGGCATGCCGTCGGCGGCCGCCCTCGCCACTGCCTCGTCGATGCGCACGATGCCGTCCGACACCGAGTATTCGCTGTGCAGCCTGAGGTGGACGAAGCGCGGCGCAGGCATGGAAAAATTTTACCACCGGCGCCGCGCTAGACTGCGCCTGCCATGAACCTCTCGCTCGTCGCGCTTTTCGCCGGCGCGACCTGCATCGCGCTCTCGCCGATCTGGGTGCGCCTGGCCGACGTCGGGCCCACGGCGAGCGCGTTCTGGCGCGTGGCGTTGGCGGTGCCGTTGCTATGGGTCCTGCATGCCGCGGCCTCGCGCGGGGCGGCGGCCTCGCCTGCACCCCGCGCGCACCGGGGCTACCTTGCGGCCGCCGGCGTGGCCTTCGCCGGCGACCTCGCGTTCTGGCACTGGTCCATCCAGTACACCTCGGTGGCGAACTCGACGCTGCTGGCAAACCTGGCGACGATTTTCGTTACTCTGGCCGCCTGGCTGCTGCGGAAGCAGCGTCCGACGCGACTGTTCCTGGCCGGGCTCGCCGCCGCGCTCGCGGGCGTCGCCATGCTGGTGCAGACCAGCCTCGCGTTCTCGCCGACGGCATTGCTGGGGGACGCGCTTGGCGTGGTCACCGCGATGTTCTACGCCTGGTACCTGCTGTCGGTGAAGGAAATCCGCGCCCGCGGCGTAGCCACCCTGCAGCTGATGGCCGTGACCACCACCGTCACCGCCGCGCTGCTCCTGCCGGTGGCGATTGCCGCGTCGGTCCAGTCCGGGGAACCGATGCTGCCGCAGACCCTGAATGCCTGGCTGGTCTTGCTGGGCCTGGCCTGGGTGTCGCATTCGGCCGGCTTGGGCCTAATCGCCTACGCGCTCGCCCACCTGCCCGCCGCATTCTCCTCGGTCAGCCTGCTGTTCCAGCCGGTGATGGCGGGGGTGTTTGCCTGGCTGCTGCTCGGCGAACCGCTGGTGGCGCTGCAGGTCGCCGGCGGCGTGGTGGTGCTGGGCGGGATCTGGCTCGCCCGGCGCGGTTCGCAATAGCGCACCCGCACCCACTCGGAAGCGGCGGCGAACCATGAGAAACTAGCGTTCATGAGCGACGAATTGAAGATGGACGAGGTCACTGACCTTATCGCCAGTATCGAGATGCACCGCAAGGAAATCGAACGCGAGTCCGGGCTGGAGGCCTCGCGGGAGTACGCGCTGCGCAGGCTGCGGCAGGCGCTGCAGGAGGAGCAGGAAGCATCGAAGGCGGAAGGCGCGCGCCCGGTTCATGCCACCGCTGCGGAACTG
>Ga0169931_10010618_pt1 | contig 13092 bp, 9 predicted proteins | sample Kivu_15m_20L_FD_129675 | JGI IMG/M metagenome (GOLD analysis project Ga0169931, IMG submission 129675) | Freshwater microbial communities from Lake Kivu, Western Province, Rwanda to study Microbial Dark Matter (Phase II) - Kivu_15m_20L... | ecosystem: Environmental > Aquatic > Freshwater > Lake ...
ATTGCTTCGAAAAGGCTCTCCTGAAGGAACTTTGGAATTCAGCCGATAATTTTTTTCAGAATCGACATAGAACTACGCATAACACGTAATTTGGCACTCGAATGAAGAGACTGTACATCCTCGCATCCTTGCTCGGTCTATCGCTTGCAGCAAACGCTCAGCAGACCGTTACCGTTGGCAATACCACCCTGAATGTCAGGGAAGTGATCACAGGCCTTAATGTGCCTTGGGAGATAATCTGGGGCCCGGACGATATGATCTGGTTCACGGAGCGCCATGGGCTTGTGAGCCGCATGGACCCGGAAACTGGAGCGCGCACCGTTATAGCCGACTTGACGAGTTTGGTGTGGGCCCAGAGCGAATCGGGACTGTTGGGTATGGCTTTGCACCCCGATTTCAGCACCACGCCATACGTTTACCTTGTCTACACTTATACGGTGAGCGGCACCACAAGGCGCGAGAAGATGATGCGCTACGAATGGAATGGCACTGGGCTTGTCAACCCACAGACCATGATTGATGGTATTGTTGCCGGCACCACACATGATGGGTCTAGGATCATTTTCCTGCCCGATGGCACTATGCTGATGACCACTGGCGATGCTCAGCAGACCAACTTACCGCAGAGTGAAAGCTCGCTCAACGGCAAGGTTCTCCGCCTGAATGATGATGGTACAATTCCGGCTGACAATCCGATTCCCGGTTCGTATGTGTACAACACAGGCCACCGCAACTCGCAGGGTATGTGCATCGGGCCGTTCGGAAATGTTTACAGCACCATGCACGGTGCTACCACCAACGATGAGCTCAATATCATCGTTCCGGGCGGTAACTACGGTTGGCCTACCGTGGAAGGATACTGCACCACAACGGCCGAGATAGCGGCCTGCACTGCGATGAATAATTATCAGGATCCAATAGCCATTTGGTCCGCATCATCGACCATCGCACCGAGCGACATCATGTATTACACCCACGAAGCCATACCGGAGTTTCAGAATCATATGATCGTTGCTGTTCTGAAGAACAAGCATCTGATACGCCTGACTGTGGACAACGTGGACGGCACCACGGTCACCTTCCAAGAGAACTTGTTCACCAACCTTTGGGGCCGCCTGCGCGATGTATGCATGTCGCCTGATGGCCGTGTGTTCATAGCCACCAACGGTGCCAGCTGGAGCAACACCGACCCTTTCACCCATGAGATCATCGAGTTGAAGAACCCGAACTACAGTCCTGTAGGAGTGGCCTCTGCCGAAGAGTCTAAGGTCTCCATCAGGCTCGATCAGCCTTCGGGTCTACTTCACATCAGCTCGAACACCGAGATGGCTGGAACACGCTTCCAGATTCTCGACATGACAGGAAGGTCAATGGCTTCGGGGTCACTGGCGGGTACAAACCAGAGTTTGGAAGTGAGCAGCCTCGTTCCCGGTGTTTATGTATTCAGTTCTTTCGGTGAATCCGGGAAGAAGTCAACCCGTTTCATGATCAAGTGATGGTACGCATCCTCGCATCGGTGATCCTTATGGCGCTCCTGCCTCTTGCAGGCTTTGCGCAGGATAAGGAGTATGATAAACTTGGTGCGGGCTTGGAAGATGGGAAGACGGAGAAGGTGCTGAACCGCGCGTTGGCCATGATGGACAACGACAAGTACCGGAAAGAGGCCTACCCATCTCTTTGGGCCTCAAAAGCATACCTGAGCATTGCAACCGGAACTGATGAGAAACTGAAGGAGAAGTACCCGAAGGCGCTCATCGAGTCTTTGAAGTATGCCAATAAAGCCATCAATAAGGACAAAGAAGGGGCCGTGATGGGCGAGGAGAAGGAGTTCATCGGTCAGTTACGCACTGCATGTCTTGAGGATCTGAATAAGACCTTGCCTGTGGGTGATATGCGTCAGGCTTACATCACAATGCGCGGTCTAGGCAAAGTATTCACAACAGATCCGATACTCAGCTTTGTCCGTGCCGTTTACGACATCGATGCGGGAAATGCTGGCGAGGTCGAACCTGTCATTGAACGCACATTGCCCGAGATACGCGACATGTATGCAAAGGACCTCAGTTTCAAACTACCGGAAGCTGAGGACAATGTGCTGCGCACCGCTGTGCTGCGCAGATTCGATCAATTGATGGCTGCTGGCCGCAAAGAGGAGGCCCGAAAAATGTTGCTCAATGCTAAGCTGTTCTTCCCACTGCACAAGGAAGTCGAGCTGCGGCAGGCACAGCTCAATTAAGGGCATGCTGTAAATGGCCAGGAGATAAGGGCTTAAGCCACATCCCGCGATTCATGCGGTTGTGCTTTGACCCTCTCCTCGGCTTCCATGGTTCGATATACGAACAGGAGGAAACCCGCTGCCGTTAGGCACAGTACCAAAGCCGAAAGCAATAGGAAGTACTTCAGTTCTCCCCGCACTTTGTCTTTGCAAGTAATAAGAGGGTAGCCGGCTTGAATGAATGCTGAAACTCCTACGGTATTACTCGGTACAGGGTATGTGGCCCAAACCCAGTTGTCATCAGACCTTTCGAGGGCCGAACCGACAGGAGGCAGATCATTGATTCCAGAACTGATATCGCTGTTGCCTGCTTTGGCCACAATGTTGGGCGCAAGGCCCTCTGCAAGCACAATCACTTGCATGCTCAGATCCGGGTCGTTCATATCCGATGCCCGCTGCAACATTCCCGATATCTTCTCAGAAGTGCGCTTTACGCTGTTGAGGCTGGCATCGGTATCGACAAACAGGTCAATGCTAGATGGCTCGATCATCAGGCTCATGGACGAGGCGATACCACGGATCCACTCTGCGCGTATCTCGCGGCAGCTCTCGGTCTGTTCTGTGTAGCGCGTATATGTGAAATACCCCGCTACCACAGCCAGCGAAACGAACAACGCTAGCAATATGCGGAACACAGCCCTCATGAGAGGGCGAAAGTACTCCTCACCAGGTCGGAAATATTACCTGAATCGAAAGGGGTCACTTCCCGCCAAGGAAATTGAGGATGTTCTCATCCGTCTCAGTGGCCTTTACCTCTTGCACAATTTTCATGATTGCTTCAGACAGCGCCTGATTGCCTTGAGCGTTCATCATCATCTCTGAAAGAACCTGTAATGTACTGAGGCGCAGATACCATGCCTTCTCGTTCAGGGCCAGTTCGCGCAGGGTGGGCAGAGACCGGGTGCGCACCGCATCGTCCTGTTTCAGGATGAACTTCCCCATCAATTGGATGAAGAGGTATTTCTGCCCCGGGTCGGCTATGCGGGAATATGCCGTGCGGAAGAACTCGAGCTTATCGGCTCCGCCTTTGCGTGAATACAGCCCACCGATGGCTGATATGAGCGCACCACGTGCTTCGGCCTCGAGGCCAGTGGCAAGGCTCAGCGCCTTGGCCTCGTCCACCCGGCTCAGAGCGGTAAGGGCGATTCCGTTCACCTGATACGAGCTGTCCTTCAATGCCTTCTCGCACAGGCGGGGCAGGTCGGCCCGGTCGGCAGCGAATTTTGCAAGGAAATCGAGGGCCGCACCGCGCACCATGGCTTTCGGGTCGTTCACAGCAAGGCTCGATAGCTTGTTGGTCACATTGTTCGGGGTGAAATTGAATGCCCCTTTTATACCCTCGATGGCCTGTGTGCGGATTGACGGATTGTGATCATCGAGTGCTGCGAGCACTGTGGCTGCGGCAAGCGAATCGCGGCTCTGTGTAAGGGCGGTTAGCGCCTCAGAGCGGTCGAGGTACAAAGGCGCATTGCGGAACTGGAACATCCATTCGGCATCGGTCTTCTTCTCGTTCTTCACGCAGAGCAGCATCTTCTCGGCATCCACATTGATCAGGTCGGGCCGGGTGGGCACTTTGAAGCGGAAGGTCTGTTGCACATCGGTGAGCACCACCTGTTTGCGGTGCAACTGGCCCAGATAATAAAGGTCGATGGCGAATTTGAGTGTGTATTGCGGGGTGGTGGCAAGGTCCTGCTGCTGGGTCACGGTCACCACGGCCTCGCCCTTGTTGCTGTCGTAGCCTGTCTCGAATTTCAGTACTGGGTGACCTTTTGAGAAGAACCATTGATCAAAGAACCAATTGAGGTCCTGCCCGCTCACCTCCTCCATGGCCAGGCGCAGCTGGTGCATCTCTACCGACTTGAACTGGTGAGTGCGGAGATACAGACCCAGACCCTGATAGAAAGCCGAGTCACCGATGGTCTTGCGCAGCATGTGCAGCACGCGCCCACCCTTGGCATAACTGTGCGAGTCGAACATATCCTCCTGCTTGTCATAATGGAAACGCACCAGATCCACCTGCTTGGTCTTCGACTCGGCCAGATACGACCCCAGTTGCTCCTGGCCGTGCTCATCGGCACTCTCGCGGCCATACTTGTACTCGCGCCAGATGTACTCGCCATAAGTGGCAAAGCTCTCGTTGAGGGGCAGGTTGGCCCAGCTCTCGCAGGTCACCACATCACCGAACCAGTGGTGGAACAGCTCGTGCGATATCACATCCTCATAATCCTTATCCACCATCTCGCGCGGGGTCTGCTGCATGAACTCGCCATGGATCACCGCGGTGGTGTTCTCCATGGCCCCGCTCACATAATCGCGCACCACCACCTGAGCGTATTTCTCCCATGGGTAGGTGTATCCGAGCACCTTCGAATAATGCTCAATCATCTCGGGCGTATGGCCGAATATCCTGCGGGCATGCGGCTCGTACTCCTTCTCCACATAGTAGTCCACGTCCAGGTTGCGCCACTTGTCTTTCACCACACTGAAATCGCCTATCGCCATCATGGCCAGGTACGGAGCGTGAGGCTTCTCCTGTTTCCACACATCGGTGCGGGTGCCATCGCCATTGTCCTTGCTCGACTTTAGCAGCCCGTTCGATAGTGTGCGGTAGCCTTTATCTACCGTAATACTGATCTCCTGGGTCATATTCTCGTTGGGGCTGTCGATGGTAGGGAACCACACCGAGCTGGCCTCCGTCTCGCCCTGCGTCCATATCTGCTTGGGCTTGTCCTTCTCTTTTCCTTCGGGATTGATGAAATACAGGCCCTTATCGCTGGTGATGGCCTCGCTGCCGCCCGCCTCGCGCAGTTCGGGCTGCGATGTGTAATCGACCCACACTTCCACCTTCTCGCCCTTCTTATAGAAACGGTCAAGACGAATGGTGAGCCTGTCATCGGCATAGGCATAGGGCAGCCCTACTATCTGCCCGTTCTTCCTCATCCCAACGGAATTGATCTTGAATCCTTTGGCATCGAGCACCAGTGTGTCGATGGTGTAGAAGTACGGGGTGAGGGTGAGCATGGCCTTGCCCGGCATGGTCTGATCGGCCCAGTTGAACCGCACGTCCAGATCGGTATTGATCAGGTCCCACTGGCGTGTGCGTGCCGCGCGATACGGATACACGGCCTCGGGCTCCAAGGCCACCTCTTCCGCTGCCTCCGCCTCCGCATCTGTTCCTTTTGCCGTGTCCTTGGTGCTCTTGCACGAGCTGATGATCAGCAGCCCCAGCAGGGCCACAGGCGCCATGCGCCAGTATTTTCCGTTCATGTCAGGTGAATTTACCTTCGTCCCCTGTTGGGCGCGGCAAAAGTAGCCCGCGGCCCAAAGCGCGGCAGACCATTCAGTTAATTTGGCAATGACAGCAGAAAAGACAGTGACAGTGAACGGCCGGCCCTACAAGGTGGCCACAGCCAGCGGAGCTTACATGGTGAACGGTAAGGCCATAGAGGCCGATGTGAAAGAGGTGGCACCCGGCCGCTGGCACGTGCTGGTGGGCACCCGATTATACAACGTGGAGATGACCGAAGGGCGCGATGGCCGCGAGATGAAAGTGAACGGTCGTGTGTATCCGTTTGAGGTGCAGGATCCCATGACTGAGCTGCTACGGTCCTTGGGCATGAGCACCAACGGCACCGCGAAGCTCTCTGAGGTGAAAGCCCCAATGCCCGGTCTGGTTCTCCGTATTGAGGCTCAGGCCGGACAGCCAGTCAAGAAGGGCGATGCTTTGCTGGTACTTGAAGCCATGAAGATGGAGAACGTGATAAAGAGCCCGGGCGATGGCACTGTGAAGAGCATAGAGGTAGAGAAAGGCCGCGCGGTAGAGAAAGGACAAGTACTCGTCAGATTCCAATAAAAGATGAAAAAGACCGTATCGGTTCTTTTGGTGTCGATGTTAATCGGCACTGCGGCCATGGCCCAGTCCACGGCCATCGACTCGTGCGTGGCCATGATCGAGGCCGGCAAGTACGCCCCAGCCATTGAGCGACTGCGCAGTGTGCTGAAAGAGCGCGACAAACTGCCCGAGGACCTGAGGGCCAAGGCCCATTACAACTTGGCCGATGCACTGATGCGCGAGCTGAACCGCAAACGCACCGAGATGAAGCAGGATCTGGCCCCATCTTACGGTGGCTACCTGTACGAGGCCAGCGACCATATTTTGGAGACACGCAAACTGCTGGCAGCCAACCCCGGCCTCACCGCTCCTGTGAAGGAGCAGGTGCGCAAACTGAAGCACGAACTCACTCTTAGCACCCTCGACAATATCAAAGAGCTTGGAGGCACGGGCGACCCCACCTTGGCCGTTGCGTTTGTGACCGGGACCGAGCGTGCCACTCGCTACATGATAATGCTCGACAGCAACTACTACCTGGCCTACGACTATCTGGGTCAGGCCCTGATGCTGAAGGGCGACAGCCTGCGCGCCCTCGATGTGCTGCAGAAAGGAATTGATTGCTACACCCGAGTGCCGCAGATGGAACCCGATGCCTATGCCGGCAATATGGTGTACCGGGCCACAACAATTCTCATGTACAGCAAAAAGGATGTTGCATCGGCTGAGGCCACCTTAGGAGCAGGTCTGGCCATGATGGCAGCTGACAAGGAGAAGGTGAAAGCCAATAAAGGCATGACCGAACTGAGGCGCAAGCTGGTGCTCGATAAACTGAGCAAGACCGAGACCGACCTCAATATGCTTTTACTCGACCTATACATGCTGAAACCCGAGCTGACGCCCAACGAGCAAGAGAAGATGCGCTTGGCAGCTACGGCCGACAGCACAAATCTGCCCCTGCTCATGGCTTACGCCAAAGTATTGGACCGCACCGACCATGCCGCTGCCCTTGAGCAGTATGCCCGTATGTACAGGATGTATAAGGGCGAGTACGATGTGCTCTTCAATTATGGGGTGATGTGCAGCAACATGGCCGCTCGACTCAGTCAGGCACCCGACCCTGACCGCAATGCCATAAGTGGATTCATGCGCACGGCCTACAGTGTGCTCCAGGAGGCCGAGGCCCTGAACCCATCCGACAAGCGCCTGATGTCAGCCCTGGCACAAGTTGCGAAGAATCTGGGCCTTACTTCCAAAGAGAAATACTACCGGGCCAAGGCGCAGTGATTACCCCTTTCAAAGGGGGTGCCGCAGGGGAGGGATTCCTCTTCTTCCCCCTTTCAAAGGGGGTGCCCGCAGGGCGGGGGATTTCATCATCTTCACCGCACCCATCCGATGTCCTCTTTTCTTCACCCCGACCCGGCCACCCGCGAGATACTTGAGGAAGGCTACGACCGCTATTGCCGCAAATCTTTCATAGAGGCTGATCCGATCAGCATACCACACCTTTTCACCCATCCACTTGATATTGAAGTGGCGGGTTTGTTCGCGGCCACATTGGCTTGGGGGCAACGACCCACAATTCTGCGCAACGCCCACAGCTTGGTGCAACGCATGGATATGGCCCCGCACAGCTATGTGCTGCATGCATCGGCCCAAGATCTCAATAGCCTCAATGGTTTCGTGCACCGCACCTTCATGGCCGATGATGCCAAGTGGTTCATTCTAGCCTTGAGGCGCATTTATTCTGAATACGAGTCTTTAGAGGATGTTTTCCTTGCGAAGATTGAAGGACAGACGGATACGGCCCATGCCATCAGTCACTTCAAGGCATTGATGCTGCGCGAACCACATCAAAGACGCTCGGAGAAGCATGTGGCCGATACGAGCGCTGGATCGGCCGCCAAGCGCATCAACATGTACTTGCGATGGATGGTGCGTGACGATGGCCGCGGGGTGGACCTCGGTATCTGGAAACGCATCCCCACCGCCAAACTGAGTTGCCCGCTCGATGTGCACAGCGGCCGCACCGCCCGCCAACTGCGCCTGTTGCACCGCACCGCTGACGACTACAAGGCCGTGCAGGAACTCGATACCGCCCTACGCATCTACGACCCTATTGACCCTGTGAAGTACGATTTCGCGTTGTTCGGATTGGGGGTGATAGGATAGATCACCGCCCTGACTATCGGCACGTTGAAGACGTCACTGTTCTTACACCACCATCAACCCTGATTCTCGAAGCGCATCCATCACTGGACCATGCCATAGCAAAGAGAAATCTTTGAAACCCGCGGTGGTGTGCTGCTTTTGCAGTTGCTCGTAGGTAATGGGCTTTCGATCGGGGGACATGGAGATGAGCATCTCAGCCAACCAAGAACCGATTTCGGGTCGGCATTTAATTATTGACGCACCCTGTTTGGCCTCGATGGAGAGTGATTTTCTGGCGGCCTCGTATGTTATCGGACCACCGATCCATACCACATACTGGTGCGGTTTCGGGTCTGAGAATTCCACTTTTTCGAGGAAAGTTGCAATCAGATGGCGAGGCACGGTGGGCTTCGGCACACGATGATCGAACCATTGTTTAAGAGGCACATCGTAGCCGATGCCGTGCATGTAGTTGAACAGCGACTTCCGCAAACCCTCAGCGAACAAGTCGTGGTCGGCACCTTCGGGATCATCGTGCAGCAGGTCGTTATTCGCAAAAGTGCCCAGGTCAGGAATGAGGTTCTTCACGCGAAACTTGTCGGGTGCGAGGCCCACAGGGCTGTGGGCCGTCATAGCGAACAAGTGCCAAAAGGCCGACTGCATCACCCCAGCCTCAAACATCTGCCGCACCACCTCGAGCGAATCGATGGTCTCTTGTGCCGTCTGGGTAGGGAAACCGTACATCAAGTAGGCGTGCACCATGATGCCCGCTCGATTGAAATTGTCGTTCACGCGTGTCACCTGCTCAATGGTCACGCCTTTGGCAATGAGTTTCAGAAGGCGGTCAGAAGCCACTTCCAACCCGCCCGAGACCGCCATGCAACCCGATGCGGCCAATAGCCGGCACAGGTCGAGGGTGAAACTCTTCTCGAAGCGGATGTTGGTCCACCACGTGGCCACCACACCCCTGCGAAGAATCTCGAGCGCCACGGCTTTCATTAGCGCGGGCGGTGCCGCCTCGTCAACAAAATGGAAACCTCGCTCGCCAGTTTGGGCAATGAGCTCCTCCATGCGGTCAACAATGCGTGTGGCCGAGCTGGCCTCGTACCGCTGGATGTAGTCCAAACTCACATCGCAGAAAGTGCACTTGCCCCAATAGCAGCCGTGCGCCATGGTGAGTTTGTTCCATCGGCCATCGCTCCAAAGGCGGTGCATGGGGTTGGTGAGCTGAATCACCGAGAGGTATTTCCTGAGCGGAAGCCCGGCATAATCAGGCGTACCGACATGCTCTTGCCGCACATCGGGCATGGTGCTGCCGTTGCAATACATCACTTTGCCATCAAGCAATAGAAAAGTGCGCTTCAGCTTTTCCGTTGACAGCTGACCATCGAGGTGGGCCACGAGTTGAGTGAGCGGGGCCTCGCCATCATCTAAGGTGATAAAATCCAAATAGTTGAAAACGCGAGCATCGCTCAACGACCGCAGCTCGGTATTGGGATAGCCGCCACCCATAGCTACTTTAAGATGGGGGTGATGTTCCTTGATCCATCGCCCACATTTCAAAGTCGCGAAAAGGTTGCCCGGAAAAGGCACCGAGAGGCACACCAATGTTGGTGACTCAGTGTTGATTATATTCTCCAAAATGTTGAGCATCATGTCGGTGATGATGCTGTTGTGGCTCGTTAGTTCGGCATCAAGCTCATCGAACGAGAGTGCCGACCGTCCCAACCGTTCGGCATATCGGCTGAACCCGAAGTGCGGGTCGATCAGCTCCACGATCAGGTCACTTATGTCTTCGAGATAGAGCGTGGCAATGTGACGAGCCTTATCGCGTATGCCCATGGTGCCGAATGCCCATTCGAGGTCTTCAAGCTGCGCGAACCGTTCGGCCTCAGGCAGAAAATTCCGTCCGCTTATGAGGTGTGCCAGTGTAGGATCGTCATCTTGCAAAAAGGCTATGACAGGCCCAATGGTGCGCTCATATTCTGCCCGTAAAGCCAAAATGCGCCTTGCGTTGGCCGAACCGTTGGCGACCTGTTTGCCCGCCACATCAAAGACCTGTTTCAGCCCTTGGGCACTGAATAGCCGCAGCACGGTCTCAAGGCCTAGGTCCATCTGCGCGCACTCAACACCTTGGGTATTGAGAAACCCTTTCAGGTATGCCGTGGCTGGATACGGGGTGTTCAGCTGTGTGAACGGAGGGCTGATCAGGAGTATGCGCTGGGCCAAAACGGTGTGGATGGGGGCATGGCAAAAGTGGGAACTATTGGCACGAGCAAGGATAAATGTGCTAGGGGCTATTGATATGCCCCACGGATACCATTATTGAATGACGAACTTTGCGGGAAATCAGACCATGTGGGAAGAGCCTTTTCAACTTTGAGGCGCACCAAGACCGCTTTGGCGATGGTCTGCACTGCTTTATCGTTTTCGGTCATTATCAATGACTCCTTCGCGCAGTGTTGCGATTACACCATAAGCATGCAAGACAGCTATGGCGATGGCTGGAACGGAGGCTACCTCACAGTACTAGTGAATAATGTGGAGGTGGGAACCTACGGTGCAGCTGGGTCAGGAAGCTCGGCCACATTCAACCTGTGTCAAGGAGATGCTCTGGAACTGCAGTACACCTCGGGTGACTGGGAGGAGGAGAACACCTACCAGATATTCGACCCGCAATGGAATCTGGTGCAATCCGGTGGACCCAACATACCGGTGGGTACTGTTTATTCTGGCTTGGGAGACTGTCTGGCGCCAATGATTGTGGGCAGCAGTCCGTGCACGGCCATTGCCATCGGGCCCGATACGTGCCTTGTTTCTGACAACGTTGACATGCCCGGCACCGGCATGAACCCGAATTGTGCCAATTACCAAGGAGGCGACCGTTGGTTCGTACTGACAGTACCGCCTTCGGGGAGCCTTACGTTCATGACCGATAGCGGATCGATCAACGACACGGGCCTTGCACTGTGGACCGGCAACAACTGCACTGCACCCAGTGCATTGGCCTGCGATGATGATGGCGCTGGTATCGGTTATTTCTCCATGATCCTGCCATCGGATCTGCAACCGGGCAGCACGGTATATGTGCAGGTTTTCGGTTATGGAGGAGCAACGGGCACGTTCAAGTTGTGCGTCACTGACAATGGCTTCATCACCTTGGCCAGCAGCGAGCTGCCCATCTTCCACATCAACACCTTGGGCAATCCCATAGTCAATGATGTGAAATCGCCCGCCATGCTCGACATACGCTACAACGGCCCGGGCAACCTCACCTACATCACCGATCCGCCCAATGTATACAGCGGCAACATCGGCATTGAAGTGCGCGGAGCCACATCGAGCGGGTATCCACAGAAGCCATTCAATTTGGAAACGCGGACGCCAGAAGGGCTGAATAACAATGTGGCTCTGTTGGGTATGCCGGCCGAGAACGACTGGGTACTGCTTTCGAATTTCAACGACCGCTCATTGATCCGTAACCCTCTCGCCTTTGATCTTTTCAGGCAGATGGGCCATTACAGCGTGCGTACTGCCCTGTGCGAGGTGTTCATCGACAGCATTTACAGGGGTGTATATGTTTTTGGCGAGAAGATAAAGCGCGACCAGAACCGCGTTGATATCGCCACGCTGTTGCCCAATGATACTGTTGGTGATGAGTTGACGGGTGGATACATCCTCCACCAGAATCATTGGAACGATCAGAACAGTTTCCAATCCAATTTCTCGCCCATCGACCACCCTGGATTCGATGTGCATTTCCTCTACCATCAACCCAAACCTGATGAACTGGTACCGGTGCAGAAGGAGTACATCGCGAGCTACATCGACAGCTTAGAGACTGCCCTTTACGGCCCCGACTTTGCCGATACAGCCATTGGCTACCGCAAGTACATGAGCGTGCGGTCGTTCATTGATTACTTCATTATCAACGAGGTATCGCGCAACAACGATGGGTTCAAGAAGAGTATTTTTTACAGCAAGGATAAATTCTCGAATGGAGGGAAGTTGAAGGCCGGCCCCGTCTGGGACTTCGACTGGGCGTGGAAGAACCTCTGGGGCTGTGACATCTTCTCCAACATTGATGGGTCGGGATGGGCGCACCATATCAATGACTGCCCCACCGACAATTATTCCACGGGCTGGTATGTGCGGTTGATGCAAGACAGCAGCTACAACAACCAATTGCGGTGCATCTACGAGGAGTACAGATCCACCATTCTCAGCACCGCGTACATAAACAACTACATTGACAGTGTCGGCACATTGGTGCAGAATGCGCAGGCCCGTCATTTCCAAAAATGGCCCATATTGGGCATGAGCGGCCCCGCGCCCGAGGTGAACGCCATCGCTACCACCTATGCAGCCGAGCTTGACACCCTCAAAACGTGGATCGCCATCCGCCTCACATGGCTCGATGCCAACATTCCAGGCACCTGTTGGCCCGATATTACCATTGGACTCACAGACCAGGAAGTCAGTTCACTGAACTGTTATCCCAACCCGAGCACTGGGATTGTGCAACTGAGCGGTACTGCTCTTTCCGCAGGAATGGCCCATGTTCAGGTGTTCGATGCCACCGGGCGTATCATCCACACGCAGCAATCATCGAGCACCTCCGTCATAGCATTACAATTGAAGAAACCTGGGCTTTATCACATCTCAGTAACTGATGCGAAAGGACTGATGCATCGGAGAAAAGTTGTGGTGGTGGGAGATTGAACGGTTTATTATCGGGCTCAGATACCCCGATTTCAGACGTTCAATATTCTTGATCCGATTAACAGTGCTCCTCAGGATTCAACCCAATTGCCATTTTGGAGAATGGGGATGCGTG
>Ga0169931_10010619_pt1 | contig 13091 bp, 12 predicted proteins | sample Kivu_15m_20L_FD_129675 | JGI IMG/M metagenome (GOLD analysis project Ga0169931, IMG submission 129675) | Freshwater microbial communities from Lake Kivu, Western Province, Rwanda to study Microbial Dark Matter (Phase II) - Kivu_15m_20L... | ecosystem: Environmental > Aquatic > Freshwater > Lake...
GACGGTCGTGCGAGCATCCGGCGAAATCACCACCGAAGTCCGAGTCTCGAGAACTTCCACGATGCGCTCGGCGCTCGCCGAGGCTCGTGGCCACAGAGCAGCCATGAACGTCGACATCAGCACCGCCATCAGAATCTGGATGAGATAGGTGAGAAACGCGAGCAGCGACCCGACCTGGGTCGAGCCATCTTCCACTCGATACGCGCCGACCCACACCACTGCGACACACGACGCGTTGACCACGAGTGTGACCGTCGGGAACATCAAGCCCTGAAGTCGTCCACCCCGCAGGGCCGTGGTGGTCAGCGACGAATTGGCGGTTCGGAAGCGTTCGATCTCCTCGGGCTCGCGAACGAAAGCGCGCACGACCCGGATGCCGGTGAGCTGCTCGCGGAGGATCTCGTTGATGCGGTCGACCTTTTCCTGCATCACTCGGAAGTTGGGCACCATGCGCCCGATGATGTTGGCGAGCAAGAACACGACCACCGGAATCGCGACCACGATGATCCACGACAGACCCGCGTCTTCGTGAATGGCCAAAGCCACGCCGGCCACCGCCGTGAACGGCGCGGCGAGCAGCATGGTGCAGGTCATCAAGACCAGCATCTGAACCTGTTGGACGTCGTTCGTGATGCGGGTGATCAGAGACGGGGACCCGAATGAATTGAGTTCGCGAGCCGAGAACGAGTTCACCTGGTGAAAGAGCGACGCGCGGAGGTCACGACCGAAAGCCATCGCGATACGCGCTCCCCATCGCACGGCCAGGACCGAGAACAACACCTGGATCAGCGATACTCCGAGCATCACCAGTCCGAGACGACCGATGTATCCGGTGTCGCCTCGCGCGACACCCTTGTCGATGATGTCGGCGTTCAGAGTCGGGAGCAAGAGGCCCGCCACAGCTTGGATGGCCTGGAAGACGACGACCACCGCGAGAACCCTTCGGAAGGGCTTCAACGACTCGGATAGCAACCGCTTCAACACGCCTGGTCGACGATAGTCCCCGACCTAAGGTCGAACCATGAGCGGGATTCCCGTGATCGACGTGTCGCGTTCGGGCTCGGCCGATTCGATCGCCCGAGCCTGTGAAGAGATCGGGTTCTTCTGTGTGACGGGCCACGGGGTGCCTGATTCGGTGCTTCGCGCGTCGTGGCGAGCGGCCCGCGACTTCTTCGATCTTCCACTAGCGGCGCGGATGCGAGTCGCCATGCCCTACGCGGGTTATCCGTACGGCTACTCGCCTTTGTCGGGCGAAACGCTGGCCCGATCGCTCGGAGATGCCGCACCACCCGATCGCAAGCAGTCGTTCGCGATCGGCCCGGTGACGAAGCCGGCGCACGACATCACCGATCCCGACGAGGAATTCGCCTGGTCGCCCAATTTGTGGCCCGACGAACTTCCCGCGCTTCAGGAATCGTGGACCGCTCGCTACTCCGCGCTGAGCCAACTCGCCGCACGCCTGTTGTCACTCATGGCCGAGTCGCTTCACTTACCCGGCCACTACTTCGACACGATGATCGACCGCCACACGAGCGCGATGCGGGCCCTCGATTACCCCGGAGCCACCGATTCGTCCGTCGCGATCGCCGACGGTCAGTGGGGTGCGAGTGCTCACACCGACTACGGCACTCTCACCATCCTCGAAACCGATCCCGATCAACCAGGCCTCCAAGTGCGTCGTTCGGATGACGAGTGGGTCGACGTCGATCCACCAAGTGGTTCGCTGGTGGTGAACCTGGGTGATGCGATGGAGCGCTGGACCAACGACCGCTGGCGCTCGACGTTGCATCGGGTCACGATCCCCGCCGGTCGACGACAGTCGATTGCTTTCTTCCACAATGCCAATTGGGACGCGGTGATCGAATGCCTCCAAACGTGTCTCGCCACTGGTGAAACGGCGCGCCACTCGCCCATCGCGGCCGGACCACACCTCATGGGCAAGTTCAAGTCGACCGTCAACCGGTACTGAACCCTCGAACATCTAGGCTCGACACGATGATCGATTGGGCCGCTGACTTCATCGATGCGATCGGACTCCTCGGCGTGGCGGCACTGGTGGCGCTCGAGAACATCTTCCCGCCCATCCCGTCCGAACTCGTCTTGCTGCTCACCGGCTTCAATGTGAGCGAGACCCGATTCGGATTCGTGGGAGCGATCGTGTTCGCCACGATCGGATCGGTGGTGGGCGCCTACTTCCTCTACGGTGTCGGTCGTCTTCTCAACGAAGACCGACTCGAGGCGTTCCTCGCCGGAATCGGACGGTTCGTCGGTTTGAAGAAGTCCGACGTGCACAAAGGGTTCCAGTGGTTCGAGCGCCACGGAACTCTCGTGGTTCTCTTCGGCCGACTCGTGCCGGTGGTCCGGTCGGTGGTGTCGATACCAGCCGGGGCCGACAAGATGCCGCTCGGGCGTTTCACGACACTGACCGCGTTCGGTTCGCTCGTGTGGAACACGATCTGGATCTCGATCGGCTGGGGTCTGGGCGACCAATGGAAGAAGGCGGGGCACTGGGGTGACTACATCCAGTACGGAGTGATCGCGCTCATCGCGGTCGGCCTGGTGGTGCTGATCGCCCGTGCTCGTCGGAGGTCCGGCTCGCTAACATGAGCCTCCCTTGCGGGTGTAGCTCAATGGCTAGAGTTCCAGCCTTCCAAGCTGGCTATGCGGGTTCGATTCCCGTCACCCGCTCCCCATGGCGGTGTTCACCGAGATTCCCGAGATCTCCGCGGCGTCGTGGCGTCGCGGCGACGCCGATTCCGCCGCTCGTGATCTCGTGCGCGTCTGCCACGAGGTCGGTTTCTTCACCCTGGTCGACCACGGGATCGACCGGGTGTTTCTCGATCGCTACTTCACTCTGTTGCGTTCGTTCTTCGCTCTCCCGCGTGATGTCAAACAGCGGATCGCCAAGGTCAACTCGCCCTTCTTCCGCGGCTGGGAAGACATCGGCTCCGAACTGACCGACAACAAGATCGACCACCGCGAACAACTCGATCTCTCGTCGGAGAACCCGCCCTATCCTGCCGAGGTCCAACCGGCCTATCTCCGCATCGACGGACCCAATCAGTGGCTTCCGGAGGCGATGCTGCCTGGTTTCCGCGACACGGTCATCGAGTTCTTCGGATCGATGGGGGATCTCGCCAACGAACTCATGGCGGTTCTGGCTCGGGGACTCGGTTTGCCGGCCACGACGTTCCGTGATCGCTTCGGCGAGCGTCCGTACTCGTTGGTGAAGTTGATCTCGTATCCGACGACACCAGCAGGCGAAGCCGGCGTCAACGGCCACAACGACGCCGGATTCCTCACGCTGCTCTTGCAGCACGGCGTGGGCGGACTTCAGGCACTCAATCCCGACGGTGAGTGGATCGACGTTCCGCCGCGTGACGATGCCATCGTCGTCAACCTCGGCGAGATGCTGCAGTCGATGACCGGCAACTACCTCGTGGCCACCAAGCACCGAGTGGTCGCCGATCAACCGCGGTTCTCGTCGGCTTACTTCCATGGACCCGACCTGCGCGCCAGCCTCGCGCCGCTCGAACTGGGCTCACAGTTCGTCGACGCCGTGGCCGCCAGCCCGCGTCATCGCGAGGCTGGGTTCATGGCCAAGCGCGAAGAACTCCTCTCGGGCGCGTCGGGCACCAAGAGCACGTCGGTCGCTTTGTTCGGTGAACAGCTCTGGAACTACTACAAGCGCTCGTATCCCGACTTGGTCGCGGCGCATCACGCCGACGTCGTCGGCTGATCAGCGGGCGAATTCGCGCACGACTCGTCCCGGACGGGCACCAGTGTTCACACCGTTCTCGGTGACCACTTCACCGTTCACGAGAGTGGCCGCGTAGCCGGTGGCACCGACCCGCAAACGACCCTTGCCGTTCGGGAAGTCGTTGACGTACTCGGGGTAACCCACCTGCAGTGCATCCGGATCGAACACGTTGAGATCGGCGAAAGCGCCGGTTCGTACAGTTCCCCGATCGATGAGCCCGAGCACCGCGGCCGGCTTCGACGTGAGTCGGCTCACGGCATCGGGAAGTGTGGCGATCTTGCGATCACGCGCCCAGTACGCCAGGTAGTGCGTGGGGGCGTCGGCATCACAGATCTGACCGGCGTGCGCACCAGCATCGCCGAGACCCGGCACGACCGCATCGAGTTTCAAGAACTCTCCGATGTTGGCGCGATTGCGGTTGAAGAACCACACGTTGAACAATTCGCGACCCTGCGACTCGAGCAGACGCTCGACGATCACTTCGACCGGGTGCTTGCCGACCCGCGCCGCGATGTCGGCCAGCGATTCGCCACCTTCCACGTCGTACTCGGGAACCGCGCCCTGTCCGAGCGGGTGGATGTACTGCGGGTCGTACCACGTGCCGCGGGCCTTGCCCTCTTCGATCAACTCGGCACGAGTGGACGCATCGGCCAGCGCGGCGAGTCGGTCGTCGAGAGTGGGCAACGACATGACGGCACGCCAACGCGAACTTCCGACCGGCGGCACCTGATACAGGCCCATCAAACTTCCGCTGGGACGCGTCATGGAAATGGCGGTGATGTCGCCGTCATTGGCTCGAATGTCGGCCAGCATTCCGTTCCAGAAACCGGCGGCATCGGCGTTTCCGTTGCCGACACCACCCGAGAAGAGAACTCGACCACCGCGGCGCGCCATGGCCCGCAACAAGTCGATCTCGTGCTGGAACTTCGTCTCGAAGTCGAGCACAGCCTGGAACAGCCCGCCGCCGCCTTCGTTCATGCCGTCGGCGACGGCCAGGTATTCGTCGATGGGCGCGTACGTTCCGGGGACCTTGCGGCCGTCGGGCACGACGTGCGCGAGGATGCGTGACGTGGAGAAACCGACGGCGCCACCGGCGATGGCTTCGGCGGCGATGTCTCGCATCTGAACCAACTCGTCGGGTGTCGCCACGGCGTCTTCGGCCATCGAGCGATCGCCCATCACGTGGTAGCGAACGGCACAATGTCCGAGCAGACCCACCACGTTGAGAGCCGGACGCAAACGCTGCACCGAGTCGAGGTACTGCGGGAAGGTCTCCCAGTCCCACGGCAAACCGTTGAGGATCGCTTCGCGCGGAATGTCTTCGACACTCTCCATGAGTTCGGCGAGATACGACTTCGAACTCTGCGCCACCGGCGCGAACGTGACACCGCAGTTACCGGTGAGAACGGTGGTCACGCCGTGCCACGACGACGACGTCATGTACGGATCCCACGCCACCTGAGCATCGAGATGTGTGTGCAGGTCGACGAAGCCCGGTGTGACGACCTTGCCGCTCGCATAGATCTCCTGCTTGGCCGTGTCAGCGGTCAGATCGCCGATGGCCGTGATGCGATCGCCGTCGACTGCGACATCGGCGCGAACGCCAGCCGCTCCCGTTCCGTCGATGACCGTTCCACCGCGAATGATCAGATCGTGGGCCATGCTTCCCCCTTGTCCCCGAGTGAATTCTAGGAGCGACCTAGGCTCGCCGAATGACCGTAGCGCTGGTTCGCCGAACGAGTTCACGACTCGCCGATGGGGTTCTCACCCACCTCGAACGCCGACCCGTCGACATCGACCTGGCCCGTCGGCAGTGGGAGTCGTACGTGAACGTCCTGCGCGACGCGGGTTGGGCCGTTCGCGAGGTTCCGACCCTCGACTCGTGCCCCGACTGCGTGTTCGTGGAGGACGCGGTGGTCATGTACCGCGACGTGGCGATCATCACCCGCCCGGGTGACGACACCCGCAAGCCCGAGATCGACGCGGTCGAACCGATCGTCCGCGAACTCGGCTGTCGCATCGCGCGCATCGAGGCCCCCGGCACCATGGACGGCGGCGACGTGCTGAAGATCGGCGACACCATCTACGTCGGTCGGGGTGGTCGCACCAATCAAGCCGGCATCGATCAATTCGCCGCCATCGTCGAACCCATGGGAGCCCGGGTCATCGCCGTGCCCGTCACCAAAGTTCTCCACCTCAAGTCGGCGGTCACTGCTCTCCCCGACGGAACCGTCGTCGGTTGGGATCCCGCAGTCGACGATTCGTCGGTGTTCCCGACGTACCTGTCGATGCCCGAGGAATCGGGCGCCCACGTGGTGCTCATCGACGACAAACGCTTGCTGATGGCCGCCGATGCACCGCGGAGTGCCCAGATCTTCCGCGACCTCGGCTACGAGCCGATCTGCGTCGACATCTCGGAGTACATCAAGTTGGAAGGATGCGTCACCTGCTTGTCGGTGCGCCTGCGCGAGTTCAGCTGACCGCGCGCCACTTCATGATGTCGTCCACGCCGATGGTCGACCCGCATTCGATGCTCGCCTTCATGACGGTGGGAGTCATCACGGTGGCCGTGTCGAAGTAGTCCGCCGCGTACACGGTCCAACCGTCGCGGTAGCGACGCACACTGGTTCCGCGAGTCATGGGCACTCGTTCGCCGCTCGGCAGCACGGCCATCTGCACCCACTCCTGCACATACGTGCTGCCGTCGTTGAGTTCGGGGCCCACGGGCGAGAACTCGATGTTCCCGCACTTGGGCATCACGTCGACCATCCACTCGCGAATGCGGGCCTGCCCTCGGAACTCGCCGAAGATCGGATCGATGTAGACGGAGTCGGTGGGATGGAACTGATCGCAGTCCTTGTCGAAATCGACATCGAGAGCCGCCGTCACCGGAGTTCCGACCCAACGCTCCCAGCCGTCGAGCGACGGTGCCGGTGGCAGCGGTGCGACTTCGCCGTTCGGACCAGGCTGGCGGAACGGGCCGGTGTCGTACACGTCGCACGCCCAGGTGATGAACCCGTCGCGATAGCGACGCACACTCACACCCTTCGACAAGGGCATGTCGCCCGCGAACATCTGCCATTCGTCGAGCGACGTGCCACCTTCGCCGTCGTCGAGCAGAACCGCAGGTTGAGTGGGGCGGAACTCGATGAACGCGATCTCGGCCATCGTCGGAACCAACCAGGTCGCGATCGCGTCGCGACCGAAGAACGATCCGTAGATCGCGTCGTAGTAACGCGACCCTTGCGGCGCCATGAAGTCGATCATGCGCTGAATGCCTTGCTCACGACTGAGGCTCGTGTCGGTGAGCGCTTCCATCATCTCGTGCGCGTTCATGTCAGAGACCTCGCACCAGGGTGCCGGGACGCTCGCCTGTATCGGCGTCGTGGCGACGCGTCACACGGCCCTTCACCATCGTGGCGAGATAACCACGTACCGGCTGGATGAGGCGCGTACCACCAGCGGGCAAGTCGTCGAAACCGCGCGGCGGAGCCACCGTGAGGTTGTCGAAGTCGATCACGTTGAGGTCGGCGCGCAGACCCGGCACCAGACGGCCACGATCGGACAGTCCGTAGAGGTCGGCGTTGCGCGCGGTCTGCTTGTGCACGAGGAACTCGATCGGAATGCGCTCACCCTGGTGGCGATCGCGGGCCCAGAACGTGAGTTGTGTGGTGGGCATCGTGGCGTCACAGATGAGCGTCACGTGCGCACCCGCGTCCGACAGGCCCGTGACCGTCTCGGAATGAACGAGCATCTCGCGCAACACTTCCATGCGCTGGTGCACATCGGCTCCACCCATGAGCGCGCACATCGAATGACCACCGTCGCTGATGAGGTGGTCGTACAGAACGCTCAACACGTCGTCGCCTTTTGCCGTGGCCAAGGCGCCGAGCATGCGATCGGGTGTCGGCTCGTAGTCGACCGGATTGCCGAGCGGATACAGGAACGGCGCCGCCATCTGGAAGAGGCGGTACGTGGTGGCCATCGAACCCGGGCGCTCGACGGGAACATCCGACTCCGACAAGATCGCCGCCTTGATCTCCGGCTTGGCCATCTCACGCACTCGTTGATCGAGCGGCAGCGAGGCCAACTTCATGTACGTGGGTCGACGCAGGAACGCGTGATAGCCCGAGAGTCCGGACACCAACCCGATGGGTCGCGACGACACCTGCGGGTTGAGACGAGCGCCCGAACGATTGGCCGTCACGGTTTCGTCGAGGAGTTCGCGCCAGGTGTCGGGCGGATAGTCGGGCGACTGCACGAGCGTGAACGTGACCGGACGACCACTACGGCGCGAGAACTCGGCCATCAACGCATGCTCGTCGTGCGGGGTGGTGCGTTCGCCGCCGAGTCCTTCCAACTTGCCCACGGTTCCGGCCGGAATCATTTCGAACACGCCGCGTCCGGCCGCGGCCATCGCGTCGGCAAGTGCGGCGATCTCCTCGGCTGGCGCGAACGTTCCCGGCACCGGCGAGCCATCGAGTGCGCGGTGACCGATGGTGCGCGATGTGGTGAACCCCAGGGCTCCGGCGCGCAACGACTCGGTCACGATCTTCGACATGGCCACCAGGTCGTCAGCGGTCGCGTCTTCGTTGCGCGCACCTCGCTCGCCCATCACGTAGTAGCGCAAGGCACCATGGGCGAGCTGGGCTCCGATGTCGAGTGAGTAGCGACGCGAACCGATGTAGTCCATGTAGTCGTTGAAGCTTTCCCACCGACCCCACTCGATTCCTTCGTAGAGCGCGGTGCCGGGAATGTCTTCGACACCTTCCATCAGTTCGATGAGCGCCTTTTCGCTGCCCGGACGAACCGGTGCGAATCCGACACCGCAGTTGCCCATCACGATGGTGGTCGCGCCGTTGCCGGCCGACGGATCCATGACGTCGTCCCAGCTCACTTGGCCGTCGTAGTGGGTGTGCACATCGACCCAACCCGGCGTCACCAATGCACCATCGGCGTCGATCACCTCGCGGGCCGCTCCGGTGATGGAGCCACCGACTTCGACGATGCGTCCGTCTCGTACCGCGACATCACCCGCGTGCGGGGTCGACCCGGTGCCGTCGACGATCGTTCCACCCTTCACCACGTAATCGAACACGACTCTCCCCCTTCGGGCGTCCCCCGACGCCTCACCCTGGGATCACATTAGGGGTTACGGCACGACTCAACGGGGCCGAGCGCGTGCCTCCAAGTAGCGGCGACTCGCCTCGCGACTCTCGGGATCGTGCATGGCGAACACCAGCACCTCGGCGTCGGTGGTATTCCGACCGGTTCCGGCCATCTCTTCCAACACCGCGTTCACCTGCTGCTTGGTGACGGTGAGCGCGAACTGAGGTTTGTCGGCCAGTGATCGAGCCAGTTCGTTCGCACGCTCGATCACGCGCTCGGGCGCGACCACTTCGTTGAGGAAGCCGATGCTCTTGGCCTCGTCGGCACCGAATGGCCGACAGGTCAAGACGAGTTCCTTGGTGAGAGCCGGGCCGATCTCGCGCACCAGGCGCGGAATTCCACCCCACGCCAGAGGAATTCCGAGATCGACCTCGGGAATCGAGAAGCGAACATCACTGGCGGCCACGCGCAAGTCGCACGCACCGGCCAGCACCAATCCGCCGCCGACACAATTGCCCGAGATGGCAGCGATCGTGAGTGGCCGAACATTCGTCAGGGCCTCGGTGGCCAGACGGCCGAGGTCGGCGCTCTCGCGCGGGCTCGCGTCACTCGACGCGAAGTCACTCAGATCGAAGCCGGCCGAGAACGAGCTGCCTTCGCCACTCACCACCATCACCCGAACGTCCCCGTGTCGATTCACTTCGTCGCAGGCGCTCACCACTTCACGCAGCAAGTCCTTCGACAACGCGTTGAGTCGACGAGGTCGGGCGAACGTGAGGTGCGCGACGCGGCCGTCGACGTCGAGACGCAGATTCGTGAAGTTCATCGCCGAAGCCTAGGAGACCCGGCGGAGCGCCTGATCGGTCAGTCGTTGACGATGCGCTGCACGGCCTGGATGCGCGAATCGCTCGGCAGACGCGTGATGCGAACGGCGGCACCCGTGAACGGAGCTTCGATCCACTCGGTGGCGCTGATCGCGATACCCACGTGACTGATCTGAGTGGGGTTCCTCGTCGAGAACGTGAACACCAGATCGCCGGCGCGAACCTCGTCGTTCACCCAGTCGACCGCGACACCACGCTGCGACTGGAGGAGGCTCTGGTGCGGAAGATCGATCCCGATCTGCTTGAAGGCGGCCCGCACGAGACCCGAGCAGTCGTATGCATCGGGACCAGCCGATCCGAACTGGTACGGCTTGCCCACCTGCGCACGAGCGAACTCGACGACCCGGTCGACGCGCGACGGCTTGGGCACCGCCGGAGCCGACGTCGCCGACGCTGACGCCACCGACGCACCAGCCGGCAAGGCGATGGTCTGACCGGGGACGATCACCGAAGTGCGCTGGAAGCCGTTGGCGGCCAACAGCGCATCGAGCGACACACCGGCCTTCGACGCGATGCGGCTCAACGAATCGCCCGCCTTCACCGTGTACGAGTCGCCGATGGCACCCGACTGCACAGCCACGGACTGAGCAGCCACCGCTTTGGCCGCGCCGGGAAGCGAGATCGTCTGACCGGGAAGAATCACGGTCGAACGCTTGAAACCGTTGACGGCCAACAGCGCATCGAGCGACACGCCAGCCTTCGACGCGATACGACTGAGCGAATCGCCCGCCTTCACGACGTAGCCGATCGACGGCTTGTTCGAGTTGGCCGAGGCCGGCGATGCGAACACGCCCAGAGCGAGCACCGCTCCGACGACGATCGTGGCCATCCGTTTCACGGGATGGGTATCGAACCCCCCGCGTCAGGCCTTGAGGAAAACTCCGAAAAAGAGGTGTGAGCAGGTCAGATTCGGATCTTGCGATCCATGTTCTCGTGATAGTGCGCGATCTTGCATTCGCGCTCCGAGAGCACCTGCTGCCTGAACCCGCTCGAGTTCTTGGTGCGGGCCATCTGCTCGTAGATGCCGATGTCCTCCCCCACCACGTGCTTCAAACCGGCCCAGTGGAGCATGGTCTTCTTCCAGTACTTCGCGTACTGCGGATCGTTCTGATCACCCGGGTACACGATCTCCCAGCAGAGAAAACGCGTGCGGTCGACACTGATGGGAATCGGCTGGAACACCTGGATGTGTTCGGGGTTGCAATTGAAGACCGTGTTCGGGAACACCACGTAATGGCAGATCGCGTACTGATGATGGTCGTAGTCGACCGACTCGAGTTCGGCCAGATGTTCGGGCTTGGGCACGAAGCACATGTAGTTGTCACCCACGATGTGGAACGACGCACAGCGGGCGGCTTTGGTGAATTCCGGCGGAACGTGATGCAACTCGGTCACGTGGTAGATCTCGTTGAAGCCGTCGACGACAGCCTTGTAGTTGACCGGCACGTCGAACTCGAGCACTTCGTGCAGGACCATGTCCTCCATGCGGAACGCGCCGAGATCACTCACGATGTCGGCGCCGAGGGCATCGAGCAGCGGTGTCGCCGCGTCCGGTCCGGCCAGGTTGATCCAGACCCAACCACCCCATTCGTCGGCGGCCACGGCCGGTGCGCGCAACCCGTCGAGATGAGCCGGATCGAAGTCCTCTCGCTCGGGTACTCCGACCACACGTCCCGTCGTGTCGTACACCCATCCGTGGTACGGACACGTGAAGCGTCGCGCCGCACAGCCGGTCATCGCCGTCACGAAGGCGGGCCCGCGGTGCTGACACACGTTGTGAAACGCGGCCAGCGTGCCGTCGGGTTGACGCGTGATGACGATCGATTCGCCGTGACCTTCGTACGTGAGCCAGTCACCCGGCTCGCGCACCTGTTCGGATCGACCGGCCAACAACCAATGCGACGTGAGCACCTTGGTTCGTTCGAGTTCGAAACGAACGGGATCGCGGTACACCGAGGCGTCCATCACCGACGGACCATGGTCGGGAACCGACTGAACACCGGCCCCGACACGAGCCGGTAGCGAACCACGTGTCGGAACGTGCACCGGCGTCTCCCCCATGGGACGGAGGTTAGTCAGGTGATCTCGGCGATGTATTCAGCCAAGCGTTCGCCGTCGAGCGAGCCCTGCACGCGCGTGAGGGTTCCGTCAGCCGCGAGGAACACCCAGGCCGGCTGATACGGCACGCCGTACTCGCCGAACACCTGCCCATCACTGTCCTCGATGTTCGCGAACGACAGGTCGTGGCGATCGATGAACTCGAGCATCGACTCGGCGGATCCGGCCCAGGCCACACCGACGAACTGGACCTGTGATCCGTACTGTTGGAATGCGGCCTCGACCGAGGGCGCTTCAGCGTTGCAACTGCCTCAACCGGGAGCCCAGAACCACAGCACGGTGGGCGCCGTGATCACCACATCGTCTCGCGACACGAGACCCGTCGGGGCCGCGGGCACCGACGCTGGCGCGATTGATTCGACTGTGTTTGGTTCGACTGTGTTCGATTCGACTGTGTTCGATTCGGCCGTGTTCGATTCGGCCGTGGTTGGCTCGACGGCGACGGCCGGCGCGTCGGCACTCTCGCCGCCGCACGACACCGCCATCACGGTGAGACACACCAGAACTGCGAACCGCTTCACGTGTCCGACTGTACCAACCGGGACGCGTTGGTGACGATCGCGACCCCAACCAAGATCACCGGGAGCGCCACGGCCATGTTGCTCGACACCGATTCGTCGGCGAACAACACGCCGAGCACCACCGCAATCAGTGGATTCACGTACGCGTAACTCATGGCCAACGGAGGTCGAACGGTGGCGATCAGATACGTGAACGCGGTGAAGGCGACGATCGAGCCGAACGTCACCAGGTAGAGAACGGCCAGCGAACTGCGCAGACTCGGGACACCGATGTCCTCTTGGCGGGCCAAAGAGATCAGCAGGTAGCCCACGGCCGCCGCCGCCATCTCGATACCGGTCGTCATCACTCCGCTCGGCATGTCGATACGACGACTGATGGCCGACCCGAGGCTCCAATTGAAGGATGCGACGAACACGAGCCCGACCCCGCCCCACGAACCGCTCAATCCATTGTCGGCCACCAGAATCACCACGCCACCCAGACCGATCACCATGCCGATCCATTCCCAACGGCGCGGCCACTGACGCCACAAGCCACCCCACAGCGACATGAGCATCGGTTGAATCGCGATGATCGTGGCCACCAAGCCGGTGTCGACACCACGATCCTCGGCCAGCGTCACGAGCCCCAGACCACCGATGAGCAACATGACGCCGATGACACACGCGTTGCGGGTTTGGCGCCTGGTCGGCCACGGC
>Ga0169931_10010620_pt1 | contig 13090 bp, 11 predicted proteins | sample Kivu_15m_20L_FD_129675 | JGI IMG/M metagenome (GOLD analysis project Ga0169931, IMG submission 129675) | Freshwater microbial communities from Lake Kivu, Western Province, Rwanda to study Microbial Dark Matter (Phase II) - Kivu_15m_20L... | ecosystem: Environmental > Aquatic > Freshwater > Lake...
CATACGTTCCACGCTATCTAATACAAATTGAACTCCTTGTTCAATGGTTAACCAGAATCTTGTCATTCGTTCATCTGTAATTGGAATAGATCCACTCTTTGCTTTCTCAAGAAAAAATGGAATCACGCTCCCGCGTGAACCTAAAACATTTCCGTAGCGAACGCAGGCAAATCTGGTTGGATGTTTACCTGCCAGAGTATTTCCAGCAACCATGAGTCGATCAGAGCACAATTTTGTCGCTCCGTAGAGGTTAGCGGGGTTAGCTGCCTTGTCAGTGCTTAGTGCCAAGACACGTTGAACACCATTTCTAATCGCGGCATTAACGATGTTTTCAGCCCCAAGAATATTTGTTTTTATCGCCTCCATCGGATTATATTCAGCGGCAGGAATTTGCTTCATCGCGGCTGCGTGCACGATTACATCTATACCATCTGTGGCTTGAAGGAGTCTTTGATAGTCGCGTACATCACCTAGAAAGAATCTGACCTTCGGAGATTTAATGGTTTCGGCCATCTCAAACTGCTTCAGTTCATCTCGGCTAAAAATCACTAACTTGCTAATTTCATCTTCTTCTAGGAGTCTTGAGACAAATGCTTTACCGAATGATCCAGTGCCTCCTGTTACCAAAACAGCCCTATCCTTCAGCTTTGCCATAGATTTGACGCCCCCTTAAAGGTAATAGTGGTACTTATGCCCCAATTGTATTGGTTAATTCAAAAGACAACATCTCATCTAGGGAGAGTGTAGATCTTTGAAGGGTTGCAGCAAGCTTGCAAGAATCGAGAACAAGGTAATTTGGGCGATGGGACTTGAAACCAGCATCCCTAGCCAAGCCGTAGGTAATGATTTGACTTCTGATCCCTAATGTGTTTGCGACTTTCAGTGCAAACTCATACTTTGTTACTGATTCCATTCCGGCAGCATTGAATAGCCCAGTTATCCTCTTTTGCGAGATTTCGATAATGGTCTTAGCTAATTCCGATACTCCTATTGGAGAAAACAATACATCAGCAAAGCCTATCAAGGATTCCCTTGCAGTAATCTTTTTAACGAGAAAGTCCAACAACGAGTGATTACGCGACTCACTTAATCCAAAGAAGTTTGTTCTCAGAATAGTTGTATATGAATTTGATTTACCAACAAATCTTTCACCGTATATCTTTGAATACCCGTATGAGTTGACCGGATACATTGGTGTAAGCTCACTTCTTGGGAAGTCTTCAAGGCTTTTGAAATGATCAGTGCTTATGTGTATGAAATGCGCTCCTGCTCGAAGAGCAAAATTAGACAACCAAAAGGGAATTGACGCATTTAATTGCCACGCTGCTTCAGGCCTTGACTCGCAGACATCAACATTTGTCAATCCAGCACAATTGACAATTACATCAAAGTCTAGAGGAAACACATTTTGAGCTTCTAAAGTATTTGAAAACTGAAATTTTAGGTGAGTACAGCCAGTGGGTACCCGCTTAGTACGCGAAGTCCCATATACTTCAAAATTTGCTTCCAAAAACTCTCTTGCGACGCGAGATCCAAGAAGACCACTTGCACCAATTACCAGCGCTCTAGGCATAGAGGCCCAATCAATCGCTTAAATTCACATTGCATCACAAGATTAATCTAGCGGAATCTAATGGAAATTGAGGATAGCATGTGGGTGTGATTCCACAACCTCAGGTTGCGCTTTTAATCCCCACGAGAAACCGGCCCAAAAAAGTAACGAAGTTACTTGATTCAGTATGTAAATCTGACTTTTGTCCTCAGCAGATCGTTATTGTAGCCTCGGGTGAGGACATATCACCGGAGATTTCAACTTATAAGAGTAAATTAAATATTACCTACGTCTTCTCAGAGGTTGCAGGGCAGGTGCATCAAAAGAAGTTAGGTCTCGAAGTGATAGAGCCTGAAATAGGTTGGGTGGCATTTCTAGACGATGATGTCATAGTGTGCCCAGAAACGTTTTCATCCGCCTTCGAAACCATAGAAAGTTTAGAGCTAATCGAACGGAGCCAGATTTCTGGAGTTGGATTCAGAATTTCACCAACCTCAAGAGTGAATAATTGGGGTAAGTTATCAAAGTTCATAGCAAGGGTATTCTTACTCTATTCGGATAAATTGGGCGTCGTGTTGAGGAGTGGTCAGGCAACAAGTTACCAGGAGTCAGAGAAACCGATTTATACCCAGTGGCTCAATGGGGTTTCAATGTGGAGAAGAGATATAAGCTTGCGCTACTTGTGTATGGAATTAAATTCTAGCTATGCTGCTTGCGAAGATCTCATCTTTTCTTACCAAGAATCCAAAAGCGGAATTCTAATGTTTTTACCAAATTCAAAGGTTTACTTTCAGGATTCAGACCTCACAAATTTTGAAGATATAGGTGTTTTGCGAAGCGCTGCCTATAACAGATTTTCTTTCGTGCTTTCCCACAAGGAACTTTCAAAGTGGTTGTGTGCTTGGAGTCAGATAGGGCGAAGTATTTACGCCATCAATACTGCTCCTAATCGGGGACTAAGAAACCTTAGAATACTATTCAGGCTAAACATTGAGATATTTTTAGTCTGTTTACAGCCTCGATTGCTTAAGAATTTTCAAAAAAAAGCGAAGAGCGAGCAGTCAAATGACTAAAGGCTTCAGGCAGAAAGTGTATTTCTTGTATAGAAGAAGTTTTTCGCAGCTAGTTAGACTGCAGTTAATTCTAATCAAATATTTACCAAGAGGAAGGTTTATCCTCACTGATATCGGGGAAAAAATACTTGGAGAAAAGACTTATGTGACTTGTGGCAGTGATGAATTTCAATTTAATACGCCTAATTGGCTAACCCATCGAAGGGCCATAAATTTGTTAACTGATGAACCCAGCACAATCTCTTGGATAGATAAATTCTCAAAAAACGCTATCTTCTGGGACATAGGGGCAAATGTTGGTAGCTACTCGATTTACGCTGCGGTCAAAAAGAATTGCAAGGTAGTTGCTTTTGAACCATCGTTTCTTAATTTAATGGTGCTTCAAAAGAATATAGAACTCAATAGAGTGATGGATAAAGTAATAATTTTTCCAGTTGGACTATCAGACTCTATAGGAATAAAGACACTTTACTTTTCAAAGGAAAATTTTCGTATTGGTGGAGCTCATAATTCGCTAGGAGTACCAAGAAATCAATACGGGAACCCAATGTTTGAAACTTACAAAACTTTAGTGCCAGCAGAGACTATGGATAGTTTTCTTCTACGGTATGTTGGGCTGTGTCCTGACTACATTAAAATAGATGTAGACGGCCTTGAATTAGAAATTCTGCAGGGAGCCAGACAAGTGCTGGCGTTAGTCAAAGAAGTGTCAATCGAAATTATGGATCAAAATCAATTTTATAAGAGTATTGACGAGGTTCTTGTTCAAGCTGGACTTAGTCGAGTTACTGAGAATAGTTCAGATACAAGGAATGTTATATATCGAAGGTTGTAGCACATTCAGAGTTTCTTTAATGTATTTTCTAAATTTTCCCATGAATTCAAGTTGCTACTTCCAAACTGCTTTTGAATTACAGAATTCCAGGTTTTTTTCTTTTGCCTTGCAATTGGACTATTTGCTAAAACAGAAGAAAGAGAAAAAATAAGCTCTTCAACAGTATTTGCGATGAAACATGAATCTTCAAATGCTTTGAAATTTGTTGCGCAGTACTCTCCTTTTGGCTCGTACACTATAGGAAAGGTATCCACTAAAATGCCTTCAAAAGCTAGTTGAGTCCCGGAGAGGATCAAAGCAGCACACTCTGAGATCACTTTAATGTAGCTCTCGCTACTCTCAATCACCCTAAGAGAGTTTTCGCCAACTTTGCCTTTAAGCTTCTTGAAATATTCATCGGAGGTCTTAAATGCAGGATGCGTTTTGATCGCAAACAGTGCATTGGGATTTACCTGTTTAATCAATGCCATCGCATCAGCCATGACATTGCAACTGTTGGGATCCGATGAGAGTGCAATTGCAATTTGATTTTTTATTTTTGTTGCTTTTTTGAGCTCTAATTTGCTAGCAGTTTCAATAATATCGAAATGTCTTGTTGGGCCACAAACAGCACTGAGGTTCAAGTTATAACCAATTTTGTCTATTGTTTCCCTACAATAGAGATTGGGAACAAGCATTCGACTTGGAAATCCAACTTTTACTAACTCACGTTCAGTCAAATTAGACAAATAGCCATCTGGAAATTGAAGAGAAGTATAATTCTCACATTTCGACATCGTAGAGTGCCAGTAACCTACGAACTGAGTGAGTCCTTCAGACGCCCATATTAAAGCTCGATCTATTGGTTGCGATTCAAACCTAGAAACGACCCTAGAGGTTTCATTTTGTTGCAAATACTCGCGCAAAGTCAGGTAAACAAGAATACACAATTGCAAGTCAGCAGACTGAATCGATTTAGAGATTTCATGAGAAATTAGGGAGCCAACTTCATGCCCATGAAACTTTGGCAAGAGAGCATCTTGCACCTTGTGACGAAACCTTGAGAGTAGGAGAAACCTCTTGAAGCTAAATAGTGACCTTATGTGCCGCATTTGAATATAATCCTGCAAGACTTTGAATTTATTGATTCCAAATTGGCCTTGAATCAGTTTTCTTTTGTGAAGATATTTAGACAAAGACATTGAAATCCACGAGATATTTCCGAGGCTCAAATTAACGCTTGAAGAATAACTCAATGGAAAGAATCGGTCTCTAGATTGAGAAGTTAGTGGATTCAACCACCAAAATGGGAACAGCGAGAAAATTAACGTACTCGGTGCGTCAAAGGAAATTCGATGCCGAAAAACGTTTCTAACAGCTTTGATACCCAAACTTTGAACGGCATATCTTGCTGCATTGAGAAAGAATATAAATTCTGTCGGTTTAAAAGCTCTATTCTTAGTTTTTTTATTCTCTAAACAGCGAATTAGCAACTTATCTCTTACTTTAAATGTAATCGATGCAAAACTGTGACTTTCCAGAAGATAAGCAATCTGTGCTAGATAAAATAACCTTTGGTGAAGTTCTCCTCGTAGAGGACTCTTTTCAGAGATTTTCAAGAAATACCATAGGTCTAATTGGTAACTGGGATCAGTAAGAGTTTGAATCTCAACAAAACTAGGAAGCTGAGTGATATTTTCAATTATATAGTGCCTCACAGAATCCTGGGCAGAGTCTGAGTAATCTGCAATGTTCATGACTTCAACCTTAGATTTCCCAACACTTCCGAGAGCGGTTTTCACTTCTTCTAATTCCATGCCCAAGCAGACAATCGCAATATTCTCTTTAATTGAATTAAGGTTTCTGAAAAACGTCGATGAGTCAAAAACTAATAAACTCTTCATATCACTTTTACCTGCCCAAAACTCCTCGTAGGCACTATTTGAGTCTGTACTTAAAAGCAGTCAGGGCAATTCCCTTATCGGGACTAATTTTAGGATTCCAATTTAGATCTGTCTGTGAGGCGGAAATATCAGCATGGGTTTTGAACGGATCGCCTAAATCTGCAGCTTCCTGTAAGACTTCGGGAGGATTCCCAATGCCCATTTGTTCATAGAGCTTGTCTATTATTTGGGCCACGGTGATTGTGGTCCCTGAACCTAAATTGTAAATATTGGAGTATGACTTCTCATTGAAAGCACTTTGGTAAATTGCATCGACGACATCACTCACGTGAACAATGTCTCTGATGCGTCCCACTGACCCATGTACTTTCACTCTTTCTCCTTTTAAAATATAACTGAGAAAAATTTTCACCAGACCTTGCTCTTGATTAGCTAGATTTTGTCCAGCTCCGTAGGTCGTGTACAGGCGAAAAATAGTCCAATTTAGGTTTTTGGATAACTTGATATAACCCTCTGAAGCGGCTTTATGGATTGCATAGTAGGTCTCGGGATTAGGGTGAGTGGATGGTGGGGTTGGAAAAGTACTTGGATTTCCATACACGCTCATTGAACTTGTAAAGATGAGCCTAGATATAGATTCTTGCTCGCAGAACTTTAGAACCCGAAGCGTTGATAGTTGGTTTACCTCTAGGTCTCGATAGGGGTCTTTGAAGGAGGTTGCATTTGATGCTTGCGCAGCACAGTGAATCACTGCATCGAATTTTTCTCCAGTCAATTCTTTCGTCCAGGATTCATCACATAAGTCGGCTCGTAGCAGTGTTGAAGAGGAGCCAATATTGGAGACAAGTCCGTTTGAAAAATTATCAAGAACTGTCGCATCATGCCCCTCGGAAATCAATCTCGAAATTAGATTTGATCCAACAAACCCAGCCCCACCGGTAACAAGAAATTTTGCCACAGCCTATTCATACCGCCAATTCTATTTTGTTTATCAAGGTCCCTAGCTCCTCGATACTCAATCTTACTTGGTCCCCAGGAGCCACGATAGATTCCAAAGCGCCTGCGGGAGTACCCGTGAGAACTAAGTCTCCTTGAGACAGTGGAATGTACTTTGAAATCAACATAATAGCCTCAATCTCGCTTAAAATGCGCTCGCTAGTGGAGCTATTCTGCGTCAGTTCTCCATTGATTTCAGTTGTCATTTTTAAGTTTGACGTGTCTACCTCAGTGGTTAAGTAATCACCAAGGGGACAAAAACTTGGAAGGCTCTTTGACCGAGCCAAGTGGTGGTCGCGAGAATACAAGTTTTGAGTGGTAACGTCATTTGCAACAGTAACTCCTAGTATTGCATCGGACGCTTCATCGTATGAAGCTTTGAAGACGCTCTTTCTTATAACAACTGCTAGTTCTACTTCTACCCATGTTTTAACACTCTGCTTTGGAATTTGAATGGGGCTAGCGGATGTGACCACGACATTGGGAGTTTTTAAAAATAGAAGTGGTTCATCATATTGTTGTCTTTTTCCCACTAAATCCTTGTAATTGTACGCTAATCCAACAATTTGTTTTGGTTCGCAAGGAGGATGAATCTTCACAGAATCCAAGTTTCCGGCCAATTTGCCACGTGCCCAATCTTGATAAATTGAACCCTCTGTGAAGAAGACTTGACCAAGCGATAAGTCGAGTTCTCCCCAATAAATACTTTGTTTGATTTCGAATCTAATAATTCTCTTCATGCAGAATTCTTGCTATGCAATTAACTCGGCAACGTCTAAAACTCTACATGAGTAAGCCCACTCGTTGTCGTACCATGAAATCAATTTAAGGTATTTGCCCTGCGCAAGAGACATTTTAGTCAGATCTATAACACATGATTGATTCATGCCTGAGAAGTCCCCTGAGACTAAGGATTCACTATTTAGTGCAATTACTCCTCCATGAGCTTTGCTGATTTTTTTTAAATGTTGTTTGATCTCATCAATTGATGTCGCGCGGCCAAGCACGATTGAAAAATCTGAGGCAGAGACGTTCGAAGTAGGAACTCGAAAGGAGATTGCCTCAAGTCTTCCTCTCAATTGAGGTAATACTTTAAGAGTTGCTTCTGCGGCAGTTGTGTTCTTCAAAATTAAATTGCCTACACTAGAACGCCCTAGGGAATACTCTTGCCAATTGTGCCCTGGATTCGAGACGGAACTTACAGGTCCGTCTAGAAGATTCTGGTAGGACAACCAAGGATGTAACGTTGTAACCGTGGCGTGCTCAATACCTGCGAAAGCATCTAGATGATAAAGAACTGGTGCAATAGCATTTGCATCGCAGATGCTACTACTCACCACATTATGAAGTTGCGGCATATATGAAGACTCATTGACTGACATAACAATTGTTTGATCGACTGAATGATGTGCATTTGTCACAATAACTTTTTTAACCCGATTTTGATTTATTAGTCTATGAGACCCTAGGATATTACTTTCTACACCAGTTGCTTCAATCACAACATCAACCTGAAAATTCTCCCAGGGAACGTCTTCAATTCTGTTATTTGCGTAAAAAAATACATCTTGTCTTCCACCCACTGAGAGAGTCGATTCTTTAACAATAACCGATTCAGGGAGTCTGCCATAAACAGAGTCAAACCTTAAAAGGTATGCAAGATTAGCAAGGTCCTTTTCTGTATCATTAATGATAACTGCCTCTATGTGATTCAGCTGCAGAAGCCGCCTGAAAATAGCCCTTCCGATTCGTCCAAATCCGTTTATTCCAATTTTCAATGGGCGTCCATGATTCATGATAAAAAAAAGTCTAGCAGTTCTTTTGAGGTAGCAATTTGAGGAATGTCGCAATCAAAATAGGGGCCATAGCCCCACCCAATAAAACCACATGTTGCCCCCACAGATCTGCCGTCTCTAATGTGCTCGGGGTTATCATCGACAAAGCGCACATTTGAGACTTCGATTTGATGAATCTCTGAAATTTCCTGTAGTGCTTTGGGCTTAGAGCCAAAACTTTGCGTGAAGATACCACTCATCTCGAACTGGTAATGGTCGAGCAAGAAACGGGTCGATTTCTCATCCTTGGTCGTGACAATATACTTTGGAAATGGAATTCTTTCCCAAGTTTCAAGAATTTCTCGATAAAAGGGATTGTCGTGGATAAATAATTCCGGGTCTTCCTTAATACTTTTCCATCGAAACTGAAAAAACAAATTTTTGAACTCACTCAATTCAGTCTTACTGCAATACACGTGATCTAGATTTTGTATCGGTATATCCTTATCTTTAGTATCGTCCACAATCCACTTCCACAGCCTTAGATAATCACTTGCAGGTCTAACTAAGCCTCGATTTCTGTAAAATAGTCGGACCCACTCAAGTGGTATCTCACAATCAAAATGCTTAGAAGCATACAGACTCCTAAAGGTAGCGTAACTTGTTTTACAGCACTCCTTTAAGCTATCACAGATTACTCCGTCAAAATCTAGGGCAAATGCATACATTGTTAAAGTTAGATTATTCGATAAACTAAATCTTGACCGTTCACAAAATTTATTAGATTTTGCACAGCTTTAGCTCTAATCTCAGTTAGAGAATCTACAGAGTAATATGCAATGTGGGGAGTTAGGAGAACACGTTTCGATACTTCTTCACTCTTGTCTTGCCATTTAATAACAATATCAGACTCAATCTTAGGTGGCTCCTCTGGGAGGACATCCATTCCAAGAAAACCTAAATGACCAGATTCAAGTGCATTATCAAGTTCCCTTAAACTCCTGATTAATCCTCCTCTTGCAGTATTAATCAAAATAGTATTTGGATTTAATTGTCCGAGGAATTTTGAGTTTACCATTTCTTTGGTTATTGGAGTAAGTGGACAATGCAAAGTAATGATCTTGGAATTGAATATTAGTTCTTCCACAGTTTCAAATCTTTTAATATTCAAGGATTTTTCTAAGCCGCGAGCAGCAAATGGATCATAAAACCCAACTTGCATTCCAAACGATTTCATCCTGAGGGCAACTGCAGTGCCGATTCGTCCTAATCCAATAATGCCCAATGGGAGTTCTCGAGTTCTTTTTAGTTCACGTTTACTCTCTGCCCCCCACGAATCACTTTGGAAAATATTGGTAGTCTCAAATTCTCCAAGCTGCCTAACACCATAAAGAATCATTGCGGAAGCTGAGTCTGCAACTTCATCTACTCCATAATCTGGACAGTTAGCAACCACAATCCCACTTTCTTTTAGTAGCGAGAGATCTAAATTGTCTACTCCAGATCCGTATCGAATCACAATTCGACATTTTTGAAGCTTCGAAATAACTTCCTTATTGATGACGGAGTGCCAAACCAGCAAAGCATAAGCTTCACCCAACACTTCGGTGCGTTTTTCTAGAGGTATTTGGGGAAGATACACGACTTCGTATTGGCTTCCGAGTAGATCACGTTCAATGTCTGGGTCGGAGATACGATCAGTAACCACCACTAATGTCCTCATATACCAACCTTTTCACTTTTCAAAACATTTTCAACAATTTCAAGATCTTTGGGTTCGTCAACCGCCCAACTATTTCCAATTACGTCAATACAGTAAACTGGTTCACCAATTTCCAGAAACCTAATAATTTCATTTCCTTCAAGTGGCTCAAGAAGCACTCGACCCGAACTCTTATGATAACGAGCTAAGGATTCTTTTGGAATTGAGTAAATCCAAATTGCTCTATAAGCAGACGAATATTTCCCAACCTTGTCTACGGGGATACCCGCTCGAGATGAGTAAAGTAATCGTCCATCTAATGCGCAAACAACCTTGGCCTTTGATGTGTCATTGAATTCATCAAGGGTTGCTTTAGCCTTACCAATAATTACTCTCTCTCGGTTCTCATAAGCTGCTTTTACAATAATTTCAATATCTCCTGGGCTAATTAATGGTTCATCACCTAGGACAGTAATGTAACTCTGAGCATCGACAATCTGGCTAAATAGATATATCCTGTCGATGGCGGTCTCTGCATACTCAGTTTTAATCACATTAAATCCCAAAGAAGATACAAAATTGACAATTTCGAAGTCTTCTGTCACAACAAATATTTGCTCTTTGGCAACAACTTCGGAACAACGCTCTACAACGTGTTGAATCATTGGCTTACCCAAGATTGGGATAAGTGGCTTTCCCGGCAATCTAGTTCCGCTCATTCGGGCAGGGATAACTAGAACGGAGTCTTTCATATACAAATCGTTCATAATGGTAAACAACTGCTCATGCTCCAGCACAGAAAATGTCTAGTGATGGAGAGGTGATATCGCTCTTGAAGGTGGCAAATTTTCATAGTCATGTTGACTATTCTCTCATAGTTAGGTGTGATTTCATTTGGATGGCCCATTTAGTATTGCAATCGCTTTAATTAGTTTTCACTCTCGGCATGCACTTCAATAGACCCTTCACTATCCAGCACGCTTTCTTATCGCCTTTACTAAGGAGCCCTCTTACAAGGAGAGATCTTGATTCTATATTTGTTCGACCGAAAGCCCCTTAACCTTTAGTTAATAGTTGGAGTCAGCAATACCGCTCCTAATTCGCCTATGACGCGATTAGAGTTTTTGGTTGGTAGACTAGTGTCTTATGTTGTCGTCGTTTTTGGGCAAATTTGAAATGCTGCAAGTAGTGAAATCTGCGTTTGCTCTACTTAAAAAGAATGACTTAAGGAAGATTAAGATCATATTGATAGCTCAAGTTCTTTTGAGCTTTCTAGATTTATTGGGAATCGCGCTCATAGGTTTAGTAGCCTCTCTGGCCGTTTCCGGAATCAATTCCAAAACCCCTGCCGGGATTGTTGGACAAATCCTAGAAACTTTAAATCTCTCCTCAATTTCTTTTCAAGCCCAAACCGCAACCTTATCTGCCCTTGCTGTGTGTGTATTTGTATCTAGAACCTTACTTTCTTTGTTCTTCATAAAGAAAACTCTCTATTTCATTGCCCGATGCGGTGCCGAAATTGCCGCAAATATGTTTGGCAAAGTATTGTCTAGGTCTCTTACCGACCTAAGTAAACATAGCTCACAACAATATGTTTACTCTCTAACCTCGGGTATTGAAACCCTCACGCTTAGGATTATAGGCGGGTCCGTAACGTTAGTTGCTGATTTTGTTTCACTCCTTCTAATCGTCGGCGTTTTGGTGTTCGTAAATCTTCCAATGACAATGGTGGCAACTTTTGTTGTAGGAATTATGGTTTGGATTCTACACGGCTTAACTTCTAATAGATCGAGGCGACTAGGAGGCAGATACTCAAGAGTTGACATTGAATCTCGTGAGTCTTTAATGGATTCTCTGAATGCATTTAGGGAGATTGCGTCAAAGGCGCGAACTCTTCATTATGAGGAAAAGTTTCGACTAGCCAGGAATGTGATTTCAAAGGCTATGGCTGAATCTACATTCATGCCATATATGGGTAAATATGTTATTGAGAGCTCTATCATCGTTGCCGCCTTCATTGTCGCAGGAGCTCAATTTCTTTTAACTGACGCTGCCGCCGCCGTTACTACACTCTCAATTTTTATGGCCGCAGGCACACGTCTGGCGCCTGCCGTTTTGCGTTTACAGCAGGGGCTAATTGTGATCAACAATAGTTGGGGGATAGCAACCTCAACTCTAGAATTGATTAGAGAGCTTGAGGCCCTAAATTATCGCTCGGGCTCTTTGGCCCCCAAATTCTATGAGTTACATGAAGGATTTGTTGCACGGATTGATCTAGAAAGTGTTAATTTTCAATACCCTTTAGCCAAAGTTCCAACACTAAAAAAAGTTACGATTGTAATTGAGCCCGGGGATTCAGTTGCATTGGTAGGGCCTTCTGGATCGGGAAAAACTACTCTTATTGATGTGATGATTGGCTTAATGAGCCCAGAAAGTGGAAATGTGTCTTTATCTGGAGTCAATCCAAATGAAGCTATCTCAAAATGGCCAGGTGCAATCGGGTATGTTCCGCAAGATATTTATATCTCGAATGCCACAGTACGGGAGAATGTCGCATTGGGCTTTCCTATCGAAGAAATTGATGATGCAAAAATTTGGAACGCCCTTGAGCAAGCTCAAATTTCCGAGTTCATCTCAAGTCTAGAAGCTGGATTGGCAACAAATCTAGGAGACCGAGGAGTCAAACTAAGCGGGGGGCAGAAACAGAGGCTTGGGATTGCTAGGGCTTTACTTACGAAACCAAGAATTCTTTTTCTAGATGAAGCAACCAGTGCTCTTGACAGCCAGACAGAGCATAATGTCTCCGAGGCGATAAATAGTCTGAAAGGAAAAGTAACGCTAGTTTTTATCGCTCACCGGCTCTCGACAGCAAAACGAGCCGATCGCGTTATTTATATTTCAGCTGGCGAGATTTTAGCCCAGGGAAGCTTTGATGATGTCAAGCGAGCTGTTCCAGACTTTCAAAAGCAGGCGGAACTTATGGAATTAGAATGAAGGAAAAGTCCATAAGTCACTGTTTAAGGACAATTTGTCCGTTTTGTCGGTTTAACGCTACATTTTCACTCCCAATTCGTAGAGGGGAGTAGAGGCGGCGACGGTCGACTCTGTGGTTCAAACCGGTATAGAAATAAGGGGCTCTTGAAGTGTCACTACGCAAGAAATCTGTCTCCGCAGGTCTGAAAGTCTGGACCGTAGCGGAGCTTGGTGCTTTCTACACAGAGCACCGTAGTGAGCTAATCGCCCACGCCTCTCGTATCCTGAAAGACAGCGCTAA
>Ga0169931_10010621_pt1 | contig 13089 bp, 10 predicted proteins | sample Kivu_15m_20L_FD_129675 | JGI IMG/M metagenome (GOLD analysis project Ga0169931, IMG submission 129675) | Freshwater microbial communities from Lake Kivu, Western Province, Rwanda to study Microbial Dark Matter (Phase II) - Kivu_15m_20L... | ecosystem: Environmental > Aquatic > Freshwater > Lake...
CCGAGGAGTCGTCGTACATCGGCGACCAGACGTTCGCGGAATGCGGGCGCGAGGTGGTCCAGAGCCCCATCCAGCACGAGCAGGTCGGGCGGACTGACGATCGCACGTGCAATGGCGACCGCCGTTGCCTGCGTCTCGGAGATGCGAACGCCGCCACCCAGCAGCGGCGTGTCCAGCCCCTCGGACATCCACTCGAAGAATGAATCCACGCGCAGCTCGCGCAGGATATCCCGGACGCGCGAGTGCGGAACATCGGGCCTGCCCAGCGAAATGTTTTCGGCGAGCGTTCCATCGATGATCTCAGGGCGGCCCACCACACGCACATGGTGCCGAATATCTTCCAGACCCACATCACGCAGGTCGTGCCCCCAGACCTCAATGGACCCTGAGGCGGGCGTGACCATACCAATGAAGCACTCCGCGAGGCGGGTTTTTCCAGTGCCGGGCCCCCCCAGCAGGTTGATGTAGTCGCCGCGGTGCACTTCGAGATTGAGGTTGGTGAGCAAGCCACTGATTCCCGCTCCGGGCACCGATAGCGCGCGAACGCGCAGAACAGGCAAGCTGTCATCGGGCGTAAAAGCGCCGTGATTCCCTGACTCGGTGGGCAGGTCTAGCAGGCTTCCCACCTTATCCACCGCAGCCAGCATATTGTAGAGGTTGTCGAGATAGCGCCCGAGTTTTGCGATCGACGACACGATGGCACCCACCGCCAGCTCAGCGGCCACCAGCTGTCCCAGAGTCAGCTGCTCTTTCATGACAAGATAACCGCCCACGCTCAGCAGGGCCGTCTGCGCAACGGCCTGCAACGCCAGTGAACCCAGAATTTGCCGAAAGATAATGCTGAAGTGTTTTTTTCTGGCGTACAGGTACTCACGCGTCAGCAGGTCGGTCTTGCCCCAGGCAAGCGCTCTGGCCGGCGACTCCCGGAACACGTAGCGATGTCCGGCGATCTCTTCCAGCCAGCTGGCCAGCTTGTGCTTGGCCTTGGACTCCTTGATGGCAGATCGCTCGCCTCCACGTCCAAGGCCGACGAGCACAAAGGCAGCCACGACGATGATCACGACATCGAACGCCAGCAGAATGGGGTGATACGATGCCAGCAGCAACATGCCCACGGCGGCCGTGAGTACGATACCCAGGCCGTCAAGCAGCAACCAGGACGCCGTCTTCTGCACCGTGAACACATCGAAGAATCGGTTCACCAGCGTGGGAGCGTTCGATGAATCCAGCACACGTCGGGTCAGTCGGGGCAGACGATAGGCGAGATCGCTGGAGAGTCGGAGCAGGATTCTCCACTGAATGATCTCGACCACCCACGTCTGAAACGCCTGAAGAACCGCCGATGACATGCTGCCCACCAGCAGCACCAGCGCCAGCACAAACAGAGGCTGAAGAATCGTACCAAAGGCGACGGTACTGACGAGAGCCTGACCCGCGAGTGGCACGGTAAGCGTCAGCATTCCGACGAACGCCGCGTAGACAAACACAACCGCGACGTCGCGTTTTTCGAGTCGGGCGAGTTCCACAATGCGTGCCACCGGCTTGGTCGGTCGCTCACCCGACGCTCCCGCCACCGATAGAGCAGCTCGTGCGGTCGAGCCGGCGTGGCTAATCGACGTCACGTCGACACTGACCTGAGGGGCAGGCATAGGGAGACGGCTCCGGGCTAAACATTCACGATTTATAATTTTCGCAACTATGAGGACGACATGCGAACGCAGGAGGACCCGTGGTCATTCCCGCGACCACGGAAGATTTGCACTTCTGCGATTGAATGGAACGACGTCATTAACGTCTGATGCTACGTTGACCCGGCGCCAGGATGTTGGACGGCGAACGAAAGGTGCAACGTGTTGCCAGCGCGGCAGCTTGCGGCCTGAGTCCCCCTCTGCTAGCGCATTGTTCAATCCACACAACGTCTGGACGTCATTTCACTGGTGAAGCTTATGATGACCTTCCTGCGCCGTGCCATGCTTGCCCTTGCCCTGCTGAGTGTCCCCGCGGTGACGATGACCGGCTGCAATCTGCTGGGAACCGAGGACGACCCGCTGGCATTCGCGGTTCCGTTCACGTTCACAATCCCCGCAGAGCTTCCCATCGTTTATCCGACCGAACTGATCAGCGGCGGTCAGGTGGCGGCCGACAGTCAGAGCGTGCCGCTGCACGTGCTGGTTCCACTGCCGAGCATCCCATCCCTGCTTCCTGGCGGCGGGTTGTCGAACAACGACGTCATTACCCGCGTCGAGATTGTGTCGATTACGGCGACGATCGACGACAACACGTTGAACATTCCGATCGAGCCGATTCAGGTTCGTGTGGGCGATGCAAACGACACCTGGGCAACGGCCGTTCTTGCCGCCGAGACCGCACAGCTGCCGCCGGGGTTCACTGGCGAGGAAGAAGGCGAAGCGGTCGCTGCCAACCGGGAGGTTGCGGGCGAGCTGCTGGCCGGCGGGGATGCAAAAATCGGTTTCGGCACCGAGTGGCTGCTGAACGAAGGTGACATCCCAGAGGGCCGCGCCGGGCTGCGACTGAGCGTCAAGTTCCGGGCCATCGTGTCCCCTCTCGGTGCAGCCGGCAACTTCATTCCCGGGCTCTGAGTCCACCCCTCGATGCGCACCCTGCCCCAGCCAGGGCGTGCAGCATCGTTGACCTTTCAACGTCAGCTGGCCGATGGTGCCGGAATGAAAGTAGCTGTGAAGCGGTTACGCCCCCAAGCTCCTTCGGCCTCTGGTACGTTTTCCATGCACATGCCTCCTCGCATCTTCGCTCTGCTGGTCCTTCCTTCCCTGCTATTGCTGACGACCTTCACCCAGCAGGCGCCCCAAGCACAGCAGACGACCGTCATCGAGGTTGAGTATCGCGGCGAGATGATCGACGCCGACGGGCACCCGATATCAGGCACGTTTCCGCTTACCTTTCAGCTGTTTACCACACCGGACGGCACCGAACCCGTGTGGACCGAACAGCGCTTCGTCACCGTCGACCAGGGCGGTTATCGGATTCGGCTGGGACGTGCGAATCCCCTCCCCGCCAACCTCGCCGGTCAATCCATGACGCTCGCCATTGTGCTGGGGTCTTCAGGTGAGATCGCCCGCTACCCATTTACACCGGCCCCATGGTCAGCGGCGCCCGATCCACTTCAGACAGCCCGTATTGAGCGCATTACCTTCGCGGAACTGGCAGGGCGGGCCGTACGCGCCGACCGCGCATTGTTTGCTCAGGATTGCCGTACGCTGCGAGGTCGCACCATCGATCAACTCGACCGAAGTCCCGATCTGGCAGAGCGCATCGAAGAGCTGCGAACCCAGCTTCGCGACGAGGGCGGAGCGCAAATCGGCTCGGATTACCGGTACGCTGAAATCGTGGGCCACGCCACCAATGGCAATCGCTACGATGAGGTGTGCCCCGCGGGGTACGTCGTCACCGGAGCCCGCGGGGGCGCCGGCAATCTCGTCGACGGCCTTCAGATGGTCTGCACGCAAATCCAATAATCACCTGTGCCCGAGCGACTGCATATCGCGGGCCCCACACCCTGATGAGAACCATGTTCCGGATTCTGCTTACCGCCCTGCTCACCACGGCGCTCGCCGCCTGTTCCACCAACGCGCCCGCAGCCGCAAGCAACGACGGCTCGGCCACAGCCGCACCATCGGCCCCACCGGAAGAAGCCTCGGCTCCCACCGAACAGATAGCTCAGGCCAACGATGGCAGCGTCGCAGAAGGCACCGCGCCCGGTGGGACGGTACCGCCCACTGTGCCAGCAAACGGCAGTGAAGCGCCGACAGACATTCTGGCATCGGTGCCCGGTTCCGGTCGCCTGTATGCCGAGATCCAGACGTCCATGGGGAACGTGACGTGTGAGCTATTTGACACGCTTGTCCCGAACACCGTCGCCAACTTTGTCGGGCTCGCCAGCGGTCTGAAAACGTACACGGATGTCGCCACCGGACAGCAGACGCGCGGCCGGTTCTATGACGGACTCACGTTTCACCGGGTGATCCCAAACTTCATGATCCAGGGCGGCGACCCCGCAGGGAACGGCACGGGTGGCCCCGGGTACCAGTTTGAAGACGAATTCCACCCGACGCTGCGACACGACCGACCCGGTATCCTATCCATGGCGAACGCCGGCGCGAACACGAACGGCTCGCAGTTTTTCATTACGGAGGGCCCCACGCCTCACCTGGACAACCGTCACTCGGTTTTCGGTGCCTGTGAGCCGCTGGAGACGTTGCAGGCCATCGCGCGTGTTCCCAGCAACCCGGCCAACCGACCGCTGGCTCCCGTCACGATTACCACCATCAACTTCTCACGCCGCTAAGCCCTCGGCCGCGTACGAGATACGAAGCTACCTCTTGCGAACATCAGGTGGTGGTCTGTTCCCAGCGACAAGCAAACTCTCCGCAGCAGCGCTCTGACGCGTGCCTGCCAGACAGGGCGGCAGTGCAACGAGCGGCCTGAGCTTAACGCGATGAACCTGACGTGCCAGTGCGAGTCGATTTCCGTCGTGACTTCGTTGCCGGTGGCGTGACCGCCGCCGGTGGGGGTTCCGTCGCTTTTTGGCCCACCGCAGATGTCGTCTCGGAGGTATCCTCACGCTTGCGACGGAGCAGACGGTCTACGAGTTCGGTGGCGCCGGCCCGCACAAACTCGTCAATGCCATCGACCAGGCCACCGTCGCGTCGGACAGTCTCATCGATCTCTGCGTCGCCTGATTTGACGCGGACCTGGCTCTTCACATTGGGTTTTAGCGCCTGATCGTTGGGAATGAAGCGTATTTCGGTGCGGATTTCGAATGAGAGGGTCGTGAGCAGCTTGGCGAGCTCATCGGTGAGGTTTGCCGACTCCAGAAACTCGCGGAACTCGCGGGCCGCCACACGGACCACTTCTTTCTTGGTCGTATCCGCGACCTCAATGATGTAACCGACCGCCTCCTTGGGCAGCTTGATCTCGCCAACCATGCCGCGAATGACATCTTCTGTCGCCTGTGCGGTCTCGACTGTTCGGCGAAGTATGGGAGGCAACAGCGCTTCGATTCGAGACCGGATGCGACTCGGGTCTTCGGAGCTGTCACCTTCGTACCGCTTGTGGTTCGAGTCATTGGCCATGGCATTTCACCGATGCAACTGAAGAAGGCCCCTTACGGGTTCGGCTGGGATGCGGCACGTCGTGCGAGGTCTGCACGCACACTGGCCGCAGACGAAGCCTCCCCACCGACGCTCACGTAAACGTCGATCAACCACTGACCGAGCGCCAGGTCACCCGTGAGACGGGCTGCCTGCGCGGCTTGTAACCATGCGTCCGGATCGTGTGGTCGCGACTGCAACTCCAGCATCATCGCCTCAAGCGCACGCTCGGGCCGCCCTTCCAGAAGGGCGTTTCGCGCATCCAGCTCGCCCGGCACATCGGCTATGCCCCAACGCGCACGTGACGCAGCCAGCCACAAGCCGGCCTCGGTCGCCTCCAGAGCTACTGAGCGGCGCGTGCTCCTATCCGAGTCGAAACCAGGCGGATCGAGGGCTGTGGCCGCCTCGAAGTCCAGACGAGCCTGCGCCTGCGCCACCCGCTCGGCGATGAGCGGAATGGTGGGACCCAGCTCGCGCGCACGAGTCAGCGCTGCGAGGCATGCCGGCGTATTTCCGGCGATCGCCTCGGCCACGCCAAGACGATACCAGACGTCGGCGTCTGCTGGTGAGTGCGAGGTGGCAGTGCGATACGCCATGGCCGCCAATAGCCAGTCTCGGGACTCCGCCGCCTGATTCCCGGCAGCGACAGCCCGCGCTGCATCGGGCCACTGCACGGTATCGATGGTTCCCGATTCCGTCGAGCCAGACGATACCACCTCGGTCAGCGCAACGGTCTCCACGACCACAGCAGCCGGGTCTGGCACGGCGACGGTGTCGGCCTGCACAGGCTCCGGGACGCCCGATAATCCAGCATCGACGGCAGCTTGCGCTCGCGAACGCTGCTCATCCCTACCGTCCCGGGTCTCTGTATCCAGATATCGCTGCCAGGCAGCTCTGGCTGCTTCGGTGCGGTCCTGCGCTTCAAGTGCCTGCGCCCGGGCAAAGTGCAGATCCGCGGAGTTGTCCCCGAGCTCTGCAGCGCGGTCCAGCGGTGCCAGAGACCCTGCCAGATCCCCGCTCTGCTGCATGACATAGCCCACGAGGTAATGAAAACGCGCCTCGTCAGGAAAACGCCGGGTGGCCTCGTTCAGGACGTCGAGAGATTCAGCGAGCGCCCCCGCCCTGAAAAGTTGTGACGAGAAGCCACGCCAGAGCGACGGGTTCGTGAGGTCGTCCGGCGACATCGCGCGAAAGCTCTCCACGGCGCCCGCGTAGTCGCCCGCCTCAACGGCCTGTTCCACCTGTGCCGTGGATTGGGCCCAGCCGAGGGTCGGGCAAAGAAGCAGGGCCAGCAATGTCCATCGCGCAAAAGCCATGTTCGCATCCACGGGGCAAAGAAAACCGTGTGAGCGTCATACCTTGTCGGACTCGGCAAGGCAAACACGGTTATTCGCAGGGCGATGGTTGGGCGCGAGGTTTGCGTACAGCTCCCCCGGCGAGGGTCACGGTGCGAAGGGTGCCTTCAGCACGATGGTCTCGTTCCGTTCGGGACCCACTGACACAATCGACGTCTCAATGCCGGTTACCGCCGCGATGCGATCGATGAGCGCGCGGGCGTTAGCGGGCAGAGACTCGATGGTTTTGCACGCGGAGAGGTCTTCGGACCAGCCGGGCAGTGTCTCAAAGACAGGCGTCACTCCGACGAGGGAGTCAGCGTCCATATCATAGACGTCGTGGCGCTTGCCGTTCACTTCGTAGGCGACGCAAATGCGGACTTCGTCGAGACCGGTGAGCACATCAAGTTTGGTGATGGCGAGCCGATGGAAACCATTGAAGCGGTGCGCGCTGCGCAGCGCAACGGCGTCAAACCAGCCACAGCGGCGGGGGCGTCCGGTGGTAGAGCCAAACTCGTGCCCGGCCTTGCGAATGAAATCACCCGTGGCATCAGAGAGTTCGGTTGGGAAGGGGCCACTGCCTACGCGGGTGCAGTAGGCCTTGGCTATACCGATGACCGTTCCGACGTCCTGCGGCGCAATGCCGGCGCCGGTGCAGACTCCACCGCTGATCGTGTGACTGGATGTGACGAACGGGTAGGTACCGTGCGCGACATCCAGCAGGGCGCCCTGCGCGCCTTCATAGACGATCTGCTTTCCGGCAGCCTGTGCACGAGCGATCACGTCGCGGCAAGGCGTCAGATAAGGCGCCAGACGCTTGCCCAGGGTCAGGTACGTCTCCACGAGCACGTCCATGTCAAACGTCGGAGCGCCCATCCAGGCGAGCACAGCGTTGCGTTCATCGAGCACGGTCTCGAGTCGGGCGCGCAGTCGTTTCTCGTCGAGCAGATCGCGGGTTCGTACGCCGCGCCGGGCAGTTCGGTCTTCGTACGCTGGTCCGATCCCGCGCCCGGTGGTTCCAATGCGACGTTCATCGAGGCGTGCCTCGCGCGCTTTGTCGATTTCGCGGTGAAACGGCATGATGACGTGTGCATCAAGGCTCACCAGTAGCCGCCCGGGAGAGACGTTGATGCTTGACTGCTGAAGCTGGTCGATCTCGCGAAACAGCACATCCAGATCCACGACAACACCGCTGGCGATGAGGCACGTCTTTCCGGGATGTAGAATGCCAGAAGGGATGAGGTGAACGACCCGCTTCACCGGCCCGTTTCCGGTATCGACCACAAGGGTGTGGCCCGCGTTGTTTCCGCCCTGATAGCGAACAACGAGGTCGGCCTGCTCAGTAAACAGGTCGACGAGCTTTCCCTTACCTTCGTCGCCCCATTGGGCGCCGATAACCACGCAGCTGGACATGAATCCTCAATACGGCAGACATCGTTCTGCGTGACCGTCAACGACGCACGCCGTGGCTCCGGCTACCATCGGCCGCTTCACGGTGTCAAGGAGGTGAGGCTCCGATGATGTCGGCCTGCCATGTCTCGAAGGCGTTCTGGTCGCCCTCCCAGGTGGGGAGGTCCGCGCGACCATTCAGAAGGTCGCGCAGGCGATCGACCCGATTCCCCGGGTTGGGGTGCGTGGAAAGGAACGCGGGTAACGTGGGACCCGAGAGCGCCTCCATGGTCTCGAAAAATCGAATCAGGCCGTCGGGGCTGTAACCAGCGTCCATCACCCACTCCAGGCCTTCGCTGTCACTCTCCAGCTCGTTGTCCCTGCTGTACTTCAGCAGGGCACCCGTCGCCGCCAACTCGGAGAGGAGCGACGCGAGTCGAGGGGCGTTGTTGCCGAGCAGAAGCGCCAGTACTTCCTCGACACCCCAGGCGGTGATCATGCGTTTGGCGCCATGCCGCTCGATGACGTGCGCGATTTCGTGCCCAATGACTCCCGCCACCTCGGCCTCGGTCTGTGCGGCAAGAATCAGCCCCGTGTAGACGTACACACCACCGCCCGGCACCGCAAACGCGTTGACCATGCTGTCATCGTCCACCACGAAGAAACGAAACTCATATTCCGAGGGCATATCCGGTACCGCTGCGAGGATTGTCTCCCCCAGCTCGGTAAGATAGGCCTGCACTCCGGGATCGGGGTGAAACCGTAGCTCGCCGCGCAGCTCATCTCCCAGCTCATAGCCGAGCTGAACTTCGTCTGCCGGCGGAATCAGGACCGTCGTGAGGCCCTCACAGCCGAGCACGGCGAGCGCGCCCGAGAGGGCGAGTCCCAGCCTGCGAATAGAACGGGCTTCGGTTCGCTGCATGAAAATTCCGTGAGGCGGCACGATGAACGGACCCTTTTCAGGACGGCAGCACGGGCAACCGGCTGCGCGTATCGCGTGGACGAACGTGCCGGAATTTGATTCAGCTGCCTGAGCGCTACCATAACCTGATGGTGGCTCTCCTGTCGCGTTCGCTGCTCCTCCCAGGCTGTGCAAGGTGCCTAGACTCTCCATCGTCGCCCGCGTCTCGATCGCCGTTCTCGCTGTCGCTCTGGCTTTTGGTCTGGCGTTACTGGATGTCGTTCTGGGTGGTCGGGCGCTGACGGCCAGACTCACGCGCCTCAACGACGAGGTCGTTCCCGTGCTGCGTGAGCTCGACGACATGCGCCGGGATCTGGTCGCTCTCACTGAGTTGTCTCGAGAGCAGGACCCCGTAATCGTGCGACAGGCCCTTCGGGTAGCGATTCGCCTGCCTGGTTCAGAGCTGGAGCGCAGCGTATTCGACAACCTGCAACTTACCGCCTCGCGTCTGGCCGAAGACCCCCTGCTCGCCGAACATCAGGGCTGGTGGCTTAACCTGGCGGTTACTTTTACCGAATTGGGCGGGCTTCAGGCCCAGGTGCAAGGGCTCATGCGACAACTGCTGCAGACCCTTGAGGCAGACAACCCACAGGCCAGCGAGATTCGCGTTCATTTACTTGAAACACTTGGACATTTTGACAAGCGACTCGCCGATGTGGCCGACCTGGTGCGTGTGCAGATCGACATCGAAGGCGACGCGATTCGACTCGCCGAAAAGCAGACATTCCGCCGCACGGCCGTGGTATCCGGATTTGCACTGCTGCTGGCGACCACGATGATTGTGCTGGTTTGGCGTTCTCTTCGTCCGGTCCAGTTACTTACCCAGGCGGCAGGTCGCATTCGACGCGGTGACTACTCGGCCGTACCCGTGCCAGCCACACGCGACGAGGTGGGCACCCTGGCAGCGGAGTTTGTCGAGATGGCCCACGCGATACGCGAACGCGACCAGCAGCTGCGCTCCAAAAACGACGATCTGCAACAGGCGCTGCATGCACTGCTCGATGCACAGCGTGCGCGCGTGGAAGCAGAGCGAATGGCAGCCGTGGGCGAGCTGACCAGCCGGATTACCCATGAGCTTCGCAACCCGCTGTCGAGCATCGGTCTCAACGTGGAGATGCTCGCCGATGAGGTCGAAACGTTGACCGGCGATGGCAGTGAAGCGCGCCTGATGGTCAGCTCGATCGATCGGGAAGTCCAGCGACTGATGCGACTGACAGACGACTTTCTGTCCATCGCCCGAGGGGTCGCCCGACAGGAGGTGGTCGACATCGTGCCGGTGATTCAGGACGTCGGAAAGCTGATGCACGCTTCGTTTCAGCAATCCGGCATTCACTTTGAAATTCATGCTGATGTCGCGCAGGTGTTCGGCGACGAAAATCAACTACGCCAGGTGATGATCAATCTTTTCAGGAACGCAGTCACAGCACTCGGTGAGAATCATCACAACGACGAAAATGCGCGTATCGTTGTGACTGTCGAGGAGTCAGACCACGATGTCTGTATTTATGTCGATGATAATGGCCCCGGCGTCAGCGATGAGGTACGCGCGCGTGTTTTTGAACCGTTCTTCACCACCCGAGCCTCAGGTACAGGCCTCGGACTGAGCATCTGTCGCGATATTGTCGACGGCCACCGTGGCCACCTGATGCTGGAGTCACCCGGTCCTCTGGGCGGAGCTCGCGTGACGCTCCTCTTGCCAGCCATCGACGCCGAGTAACCCACCGCGAGTGCGTTCGCCGCACTACATGTCGTCGGGTAACCGACCGTGAGAGTACCAGCGGAGAGCACGCCGTGCCCAGTCCGCCAGTCGCGGCGCCGGGTCCTGTTGAGCCGCCTCCAGAAGCGACTCGGCGTTCCCTGTGCGATGCCTGGCAGCCGCCTGCACCGCCGCTTCCCGAATCATGGGGTCTGCAGAGCGGTAGGCAAATCCAAGCTCGAAGGCGACTGAGGTATCGCCCATACGCGTTAGCGCGATAGCCGCATGGTCACGAAACGTGCGCTCAACCAGCAACGCTCGCAAGACTGTCTGCGTGTCAGACTCCCCCAGAAGTCCGCGAGCTACATCGATAAACACCCGATAACCTTCAAGGTCCGGGTCATCTGCGAGCGCAGCGACGTCAGATAACGCCGCCCTGTCCCGCAGCAGCCCCAGCGTCACCGCAGCCTTCAGTCGAAGCACAGGGTCCGCGTGCCGCAGCAGCTCCCGCAACGGCTGCAGCTCTCCGCAACGCCCCAGGCCGAGCGAAGCGGCAAAGAGAAGTCCGGGGTCATCGGTTGCCTCAGGCAACGTCAGCAACTCACACGCTCTCGCATCGGCCACCTCACCCACGTACCAGAACGCCAGCTGTCGTGCGGACGCGTCCGCATCGGAAGCCATGGCGAGGCCTGCGAGCTCGACCGCCAGCGACACCGCCGCTGGCAGAAGGCTATTTTGCAGGGCGGCCTGTTCTTCCGGTGCAACCCCCAGCACCTGTTGAACGAGCCCCTCAGCCTCTGTCGACTGAGCGAATGCGCGCCCCGACCAGCCCGAGAACGCAAGGAGCAATACCGCGACGGCAGACCAGCGGAGAGTCATGAATCCGACCCCGTGGCGCTCGAGGACACATCAAGGACCATGCGGGCGTGCTCGTGTGTTCTGGTCAGCAGCTGCTGCGCGGTCGCCAGCGCCTGATCGAGCTTCTCACGCGCCTGAGCAAACGCCTGTAGCACGGTGCCCTGACCGGCCTCGAGGGCCTGTAAATCAACCAGCAGCTGTTCCGGGACGCTCAACCGACGCCGCAACTCTGCGAGTTCGGTGTCGCGGGTCATCAACACTTCGGTGAGCGTCGTGATGCGAGACCGCATCGCGTCCAGATCGTCTTCGGTGGGTCGTGCCTGCAGCTCGGCCTGCAATGCGGCCAACTGCGCCTGCAGGGCGTCCACCTCGGAGGTCTCGGGGCGTGTCCGCAGCTCGTCCTGCATCTGGTGCAGGGTAATGAGCATCGCCGCCCGCTCCTGTTCGAGCCTGCGCACGCGCTGGACCGACGCCGCCAGCTCGGTCTCGAGCAGCGATGCCTGTGCGCCTGACGTTGTGGGGCCAGCGAGGTCGTTACTCTGCTCCCTGAGCTGTTCCATGAGTTCGGTTCGTTCTGCCTGCCACGCGTTCTGCAGTGTCTCAAACTCCGCCAGCCTGTTACAAAGCGCCAGGTGCTGTGCGTCACGCTCGGCTAGCAGGGCAACCAGCTGCTCATTCTGCGACACAACAGCATCCAGTTGCCCGGCGTCGCCGGTGTTCAGGGAGGTCGAGTTGGCGTTCGCGGTGTGCGCGTTCGATAGCTCCGAGACCTGAAACCGAAGGGCCTCCACGGTGAATTCGGCCTGACTGCGAGCCGCACTCTCGCTGGCAAGCTGCTGGCGCACCTGCAGGAGGGCCGCCTCTGTCGGCGCGTTCGCGAGGTCCTCGCGGAGCACTTGCACCTCTTGCGCGAGCACCGTACAGCGTCGCTGAAGGCTGTCTCGTTCTGCCTCGGCCCGCTCCAGTGCTGCACGAATCCCATCGAGTTCAGCTGGTCTGGGAGCTGCGGGAGGATTGATCCGCTGGGTGAGACCGGCTGCCGGAGGCGGTGGCGGCGCCGACGCGGCAGGGTTGCTACCCGACACCTGCTGGCGTGAGCCAGATGCTGTTCCGACACGCGGCAATGGTGGCGGCGCCGTCGCTCGCGTCACGGGCCGTGTGTCCTGGAACTCCAGTCGACACTCTCCGATCAGGAGCGTGTCGCCGTGGGTCAGGACACTGGAAGGAACCCGCGTCCCATTTACCCAGGTGCCGTTCGAGGATTCGAGGTCTGTGACCACCCAGGCGGCCCGCTGTGGGTCGTATCGGAACTCGGCATGCTGACGAGAGATGCCATTCACCGTAATGTGAAGCTCGTTCGAGGGAACCCGGCCCACACGAACCACCTGGCGTTCCGGTCGCAAGTCGAACTCCCGAGCTCCACTCTGGTCCGTAAAAATCAGTCGCGCCATGAATGACCTCGTACTCGTGCAGGAACGAACAACATCGCGCGTCTATGGTAACCGCTTCGGGTAAGGCTCGGCAAAGATCGCCGCTTATTGGCGTTGGGCTTTCGAGAGCTGGCTACGCGTTGCGGCGTCAACGCCACCCTTCGCCGAGCCTGAACTTGCCAACACGCATGCCAGAGCGTAGGCTGGAGGGCCGTTTCATCTCTCAGGCAAAGCGCACCTTGAATCCACTGGCCCATCAAACCGCCCAGGGCAACCGCCCTCAGCTCATCGC
>Ga0169931_10010622_pt1 | contig 13089 bp, 4 predicted proteins | sample Kivu_15m_20L_FD_129675 | JGI IMG/M metagenome (GOLD analysis project Ga0169931, IMG submission 129675) | Freshwater microbial communities from Lake Kivu, Western Province, Rwanda to study Microbial Dark Matter (Phase II) - Kivu_15m_20L... | ecosystem: Environmental > Aquatic > Freshwater > Lake ...
ATTACAGTCTGGACCAAGAGTGATAACATGGTCTTTTATTGTCGTAATGTATATCAATTTACCATATCTATTGTGTTTTTGGGACTCAAAATTGGTTGGTTTGACTATAGAGAGCTATTAGTTTGTCGATACATCGTCATAGGTGCCGTTCATTTGTCTTCAATAATAAATATATAAAACAAAAGTTTAGATTATTATGATAAACATTAAGTGAACATCAAGAAAGCTGTTGCATCGAACGAGGCATTTTTCTATCTTTAAAAGATATTAATAGATCCATATTATCAAATTAATTTTACTATTTTGAAAAAGATAAGCATTTTTTTGATAGTTCGTACAGAGATGACTGAACTCCATATATCTTTCTATTAATTGATTTAAGAGACGAGACTAAATCTATAAGTATAATAGATTCATGTTCAAGACATTAATTTTTGTTTTTTAGGGCTATACTGTTGATAAGATGTATAGTTTCATTTAATTTCGTTTTGAGTTGATGTTTCTATTGACAAACAAGATAGATCTGATACAAATGTTATATGAGTTGTTGATTGTGGCACTTTAAAGTCAATTATAAGTCTTTTTATCTACATTTTTCTTTAGAACGAATTGATTTTTAAGTATTTTTGAGCTCATAACTAAAACCAAAGTTTCTCATCTATGTTGCTCATACTTTACTTGTTTAAGAAACTGAATTTTATTGGCGAGTCTTTTAGAATATTTAGGCAGAATTTTCCATAGAAAAACGTATTGATTTTTAATCGTTATCCCTTTTAGCGTCACTGTAATCATAGATGAGTGCTTTGATGTCTGTATATACTTTTTGATACCTGCATTATGGTCAATAGATGTTCCAGCATGTTCTATTATGGCAATTTCTATTGCTTAATATTATAAAATACGGTAAATCGATTTAAAGTTTATATTCATAAAAGAACTTCACTATGATTTTTTACTATTTTAACTCATTTTTTAGGTAAATAACGACCCTTGAGTTTTTGAGTATTTTTTTTTATAATTTTATGAGTTTTAAAGTATCAAGCTAATAACTCAAGTACCCAATTCTTCACATAGAAGTCTATTCAATCCTGACTGGATACACCGAGGCGTCTCTCTTTAAAAACTAGCAGCTCTGGGTAAAATTTAAGGCCTTTAAAAGAAACTAAGAACAAGTTTTCAAGTAAAAATATTAAAAAATAGAAAGGCATAGCAAACACCGTCCACGACCATTAGTAAAGAATCAAACATTTTGGATCTAATTAACCGATAACACGCAATCCTAAACCATTTTTAGATCTAGTACGCTAAGATAGATATAGATGCATCAGAATATGGAAGATTAGCTTATCAAGCTTATGATAGTCGCAGGTCTTTTTTCTTTGGCTTTAGGTGTGCTTACGTAAGGATTAAAATGGGGTTGGCTGGAATCGTTTTATATATTTTTCGCGGTACTTTTAGTCGTTTCGTTGACTTCGCTTGACGATTATGTGCATTAACATCAGTTCGAATAAATCAAAGGAAAACAAAATGGAAAAAGAAACAGCGTATACAGAGCTGGAAAAATATACCAGCTTCATCCTTCATAGTTGCTAGTCGGAGACATAATATAAATAATGGGTGGAGAGATCCTCTAAGTAGATGGAGTTTTGGTCTCAGGTGCCAATTTGTTAGTAGATTAATCATAAATTACAGGTGATACTGTATAGATCAAAAAGAAGGTACCGGTTACATATGACCGTAAATAGGCAGCAGATCCTTTTTTGTTATCAAGTTCACAAATAGTTTCAGGCAGCGGAACTATAATGGTACTAGCAGTTGGAAGAAATTCTTATTATGGTGGTTTGTTGACCTAGGCTATGAACGATGATCACGATTCTCCACTAAAACGTAGGCTTTCATAACTTTCGAATTAGATCAATGACAGTAGTTTAATAATGGGTGTTATTACTTTTTCATCATTAATCATTCATTATTTGTATCAATGTTTCAAAACGGACAATCCATGGAGAGCTATTCTGTCATCTGAGACCATGCATAAGATAGTCTAATCGATTTTGATTACTTTTACTATCGATGTTGCACTTTCTTAGAGTTTGCCTTTGTTGGTTACATCTGCTTTGGCTAGGACTGCACATCATCTTAAATAAAAAAATATTTTTATAAAACATTTGAACGATTGTTAGACCATGGGCGGCATTGATAACTTATGCATAACAAAAACAGGTTTCATAACTCATAATAATTTATCTATAGTTTCTTTGTTTGTATAGGAAACTGCGTCTACTGTTATCATCAGAGAAGCGATGGGTGCGAATACATGTCGATTGCTTAGTATAAGCATCATAATGAACACTCTGGCTTCTCCGAAATTTATAGAAGAAAAAGATTATGTGACAGTTGAGCATATTGGTAATAAGACTGAAACTGCTTTGTTGTAAATGGCGTTTAAGATGGGGTATCATTATGAACGGTTTAGGGATTATTCAAAAATAACGAGAATTTATAGCACAGGTGTATCTAAGAAGAAAATGGGAACAGTTTATTAAGATAAAAAAGGAAAAAAATATCTTTTTGTCAAAGGGTCTCATACTTTTTTAGTACCCTACTGCTCGCATTATATCGATAAGGAATAAATGATCACAGAGATGAACCCGAAATTCAAAAATAAATTGAATGAGACCATCAGAGTATATTAGTAGCATCATTTGAAGATTATTATGATGGCTTATATGTAAGTAGATTAGATTCCTAGCAGATGGAGTCAGGTCAAAAAAACATTAATTTTTATCGGAATGGTAGGAATCAAAGATTTGATGAGAGATAAAGTCAAAAAGACATTAAAATAGTGCGAAAAAGCAGGCATAACGTTGAGATTGCTGGTTCAATAAGGCAAACAAAATGCAATAGGTATCGCTAAATAGTCAGGTATTTTACCTAAAAACTGGATATAAAAATAAAAACAAATGTAACTCATCTAAGCCTCTGAGTTCAGAGATTTAGTGGCTAGCTTAGCTCGACCTGACACCCCTTAGAACAAACATGACAGAAAAATAGCACTATAAAATTTTAAATACATATAGCCAGCTCTTAAAATCATATACAGGGCGTCTGCTTAAGATAAAATGCTTTTGGCGACTGCTTTAAAATAATGTGGAAGTGTTGTGGCTTTTGCTGGGCACGGAGGTAATGATGCTGAGGCACTTAGAAAAGCAGATGTTAGTTTAGTCATGGGTCAGACTGGTAATTTGCTGGCAAAAGAAGCTTCGGATATTGTCATTTTGGATGATAAATTTTAGTCGATTCTTGATGTGATTGTATGGGGAAGGCATACACTTGGATCTATTCAAAAGTTTTTAGTCCTGCAACTAACAGTGAACTTAGTAGCAGCTGTATTGGCACTACTCGGAGCTATTTTCTTAGGTTAAAGTCCTCTACATCCTTTACAAATGTTATGGATTAATTTTTTAGTCGACCTTTTAGGTTCTTTAGCTCTAATTTTCTAAGACGCAAATCCTAACTAACTCATCTACAAACCATACCCTAAAAAATAGAAGATTTTGACTCAATCCATGATAAAAATGATAATTACTCAAGGCATAATCCAGATAGTGATTCTAACTGTAGTCTTATTTTATGGTCCATAAATATTCGGAATAGTTTCATCTGTAGATGTACAATAATGGTCACAATAAACAGGCAAACATTACTCGATATTTTTCAATCTTTTTATCATACTTCACATCTTCAACTTGATTAATGCTAGGCAACCTAACGCTAACAACCCTAATGTTTTTAAAGATCTATACAAAAGTCCTCTGTTTCTATGCGTTATGCTGACATGTCTTATAATACAATTCGTTATTATAAAGTATGCTGGAAAATCATTGTATGTGACTCAGTTGTCTTTTCGATAAAACTTTCTTTGTTTGGTTATAGGTAGTATGTCACTTTTTACTAATTTTGCAGCTCAGACGCTCATGCCTCAACATTTTTATCTATGCGAGCATGGTATATAAATCGGTAGTTCAAAATTTTATTGGAAAAAGAAAAAATTGTAGAGCCAAAAAAGTGAACCAAAAGTCTAAAAAACACAACCAGGATCATTATTTAAACTGCATTAAATAAAGTAAGAACCTGATTCTAGATAAATAGATAGATCTAGATAAGAGATACCAACATCGCCGCCTGCATAAAAAAGTCAATCTTAGATATAGAGATAACAAAAATAGGCTCTATAAGCAACGTATTAGCTTCTTTCACCTTATTTCAGCAAATTTTTAGTAAAAAAATTTACAACATACCATGGATACAGTTACATAGATCAAGCTGAAAGTGGCATATCTTAGCATGAGAACAGAAGTCATGGTTCGAGTTAAAATTAATAAAATGGTTGGCCACAATAAAAATGATATATTAATTCATATTCATCAAACCATTCGTTCAATAATGTGAAAATTATCTATCGATATGCCAAGGAGTCATCTCTTAAGTTTATTTTTTGTTGTTTGGATCGATAAGAAGCTAGTATTTTGTAGGATAGTTAAATTTTTATTGTGTTTGTTTGAATCGAGTTCGATTGAAGGTTGAATATTCTGGTTTTATTTGTTGGATAGGTTTGGGTAGACTTGGAGGTATATAGTGAGATGGAACTGACTATTTTCTTATTTATTGTGAACGGTCTCTTTTTCCCAACTGTTTTCCTATTTTTTAATACATCTTGATCGTTTAATTGTGAACATTATTTCTATTTAATATCGGAAGTTGACATGCTTGTAATTGTAAAGTTCCATAGAACTATTTAGGCTTTTGAGCTTGAGTTTAGCTGAAAAAATGATTAGTTTAATCCACAATCGCTTTTTTTTTTATCAAACTCAAACTATTTTATGGCCGTTTCATGATTTAATGAAGCTAAGTTTTGCTTTTAGGCATCTCTTTACTGAAAAGTTATCGATATTGCTTGAGATATGTTTGACTATCAATTTTTCTATTTTGACTGTTTGACATATCAAGAAAGTTCAAGGATTGTGGTTTGTATATAAGAGCTTTGCAACTTTATTTCCATTGTTTTAATTATTTTTAGTCTCTGTTGTTCCCCTTTTTTCTTGAGAAAAGTGAAGTAGATTTTTACTTATAGATCGATTGACTTGAGTTGCTGTTTTTAGATATTATGTATTTTTTAGGGGATTCACAAGGTTGTGGTGTGAATAAACCTAGGGCTGATAGACATTAGCCTCGGTACTCCATCAAGAAAAATATTTTATTATGTAATTTTAGGCAAATAAAATCTTCTCTGATAAACAAGGTTATTGAAAAATATTTTAGTAGACAGAAAATTTATTTATTTTTTTATTTAAATTGTATTTTTATTATTATTTGAGATGATAATAGTTGAAATTAAATTTTAACATTATAAATAATGCGTTTGATTATATATCAAAATCACAATAATCAATTTTCCTTAAACTTTTTTAGCTATTCATACTTGCAATAAAAAACTTCCATAAAAAGCTTAGGTCATAGTATACGTTTTATAAGCAGTTGATATGTTGTTATATGAAAGAATAAGAATTCTAAATCACGGAGCGTAGTGTGTGCGGCATAGCGGGCATTAGTTAGAATGCTTGCTCCATTATTTAAGACAGCATCTATGATATATGTGTTTGCAAGGTAGCTTCTTTATTAGCTAATCTTCGTGAAAATGCTAAAGACAGATAGAACATGTTTTTGAACTCTTCTTCATTATCAGGGTCCTCGCCTTTTGGGTAGGATTGACTGTGAGGGATTGATTTGCTTGGCAAGGAAGCAGCGCGATCTATGACATCGATTAACAAAGACTAAAATAAACAATATTTATATTTCACGAGAAAAAATAATTGTTGTTATAGTCTGAACAAGTCAAAAAGAAAAGTATAATCTTATCATTTCTGTCAAAAAAATACAAATACTATTTTTTGATATTTGAATACTACAACTCATTTTGAGTCAGTTATACTTTACCATATTAAAATAAATGAATAAAAATCGCTAAATAGTCCTCTAGAACCCCTTCCACCCTCTAGATCTCTCCCCTCACGACTTGCTAGCAATTTACAAACGATTCTAGTAATCAAGAGTCATCAATAGAAATCCAAAACAATAATTACCAATCTAAACGATCTCTCAATTGATATCTGCATTAAAAGGATGCCCTCCTTCTTATGTTCAGAAATGTATTTCTCAAGCGTTGATTAAATCGACGATCTCTTGGAATTAGTTTTTGACTTTTCTTGATCAGTAGAGTTAGGTGAGGGAGAAAATATTGGATTGGTTGATGTTCGAACAAACAGCCACGAGGTTCAAACTTCAGAAATAATGGGCGATTCGGGGTAAAATCAACAAATTCTACGATTAAATTACATATCTAAAATTCATAGACGATAATTCTTAGGAAAGATTGGCAATATGTTGCGTGGATCAGACTGATTTTTACCTAATCCAATAAACAAACAGAATAAACATAATCGATTCATACACCAACAAAACTGATAACAGCGGTAACGTCATAGTGATTCCACAATAATAAAGCGTAATCGCTCAAGGACCATCAAAAATATTCTTAAAAAACGATTCAAAATTTAAACGAGGTAGTTCGAATAGAACAGGAAACAAAAGCAAAATGGATCGATCTGAAAGATAAAGAGCTGCGACGTTAGTGTCGAGTAAATTTGCTAATGCCACCATGGTTAATATACCAGCTACATATTCTTTTGATTAGGAAGATTAGCAATTTTATACGACGGAAAGAAGTAATATCAGTTCTATGTTTAATGTTTTCAAGGGGCTTAGTATTTAAAATGGAGTCAAGTTTGCTAAGTGTGCGGTTCAGAAAATTAGATAAAAAAAGGTAACTGGTCCGTAAGTTACTTAACTCAAAGAAATTTTCGGAGCTCTTTAGTAGGTTTAAAAATTAACAGATAAGTAGATCACATTAGGTAAGAAAACTGGGTTCAAAACATTCTAAGATGTATAGAAAGTCAAAAAATCTTTATTGCAGCAAAAGAGAGGTCTCAGTTATAACCCATACAAGATATCCAAATTTCAACGAATGAGCGATTTCGCTTTGGTCAAACCCACCGCAGCTCGATAAAGAAAATAAGCTTCATACACAAATCGAGCTAATCAAGTATGTTATAATGGTACTTTGAGATGCCTGGCAGTGATGTATTTCAATATGTAGCTGTGTTTGGTGCGTGTTGTCCATTAATACAATAAATTGAGTCTTGAAGAGCAAGGAAAAATACGGATTAATCTTGAAAAAGATAACAAAAAGAATGAAATTATATAAGGGATAGATTTTTATTATCACTCGATCGTAGATAAATGGTTTTTGGTCGTTTTGATCAGAATTTAGTACAAAAATTAATATAGAAACTCAAACGAATCATATGTGAAAGGTTATTAGCTGACCCTGATCGAAAACAAAAGAAGAAACGCAAACGATTATGCCTTCAAAAGCCGTAAATAAGTTTTTTCCTTCTTTATTGGAGATAGAATCGGTATACCAGGATCATAGCAATCAACCCGTCATGAGATATTCAAAATGAACATGCAGATGTAATACGGAATACATTTCATCTCAGTAAGTGGTAGATACTTTTGCTATAGGTAAAATTATATCTAAGGTAAACAGGAAGATTGTTACTTTACTTTCGAACATTAATAAAAATTCAAGAATTCTGGTATGCATCTAAGCTGCTTAGTTGTAGTGAAATAAATGAATAAAATAGTTTTTGGGACCATCAGAGGATTTATAATAATATACGATATTTTTAGTCATATGTTCAAAGTCAAAAAAGTTGCTAATTGTTCGATCACTCAGATTCATATAGAGGGTTCTTTGGCGTATTTGCTTACGGCTGATGAAAAATTCATTTTTTGTGATCTTGCTAAAGTCTAAGAAGTTCAGAACTTGAGCATAAGAAATGAAAACAAACTACATTAGAAGACTAAACTGTTCGAAATGAGTAATGGAAAAATATATTTTTATGGTAATTAGATACGATGTTACGCTCCTTTTTATGATTAGAAAGTGATACATTAACAAAGAAAAATGCAAACCATATATAAATGGAGACTTGATAAACTTTTCAAAGAAGATTCTAATTATCGTAAAGGACCAGCAAAAAATACTAAAATTTTAGCCAATTTTATGCCTAGAACAGCCATGCCGAAATCAAAAAAAACCAGTAGTGTATAGATGGTCCTCAGTTCTCAAAGCTACTTCCTTGTACTCACTGATATTCTCGAACTAATAGTAGTCGACAAGCAAACTCTAAAAATAAAATTTACAATGATTCTTTCCGTACCCCATGATAGCAAGGTAATTCGCATGACTCTATCACCAAATTAAAAACTTCTAGCAATTTTGCTTTTAAATCAACATATTTAGATTTTCAATATTCACACTCAAGAGCCGTACCAGCATATCAAGCCTTAAGCGTACTTGAAATATTCTTTTATTGTGTTTTTGGATAAGAAAAACTAGTATCTTTTAGCGAATGGTACATAAAACGGTAAAATAGTTTTGACGCCTTATAACTCGATTCCTTAAAAAACTCCTAAGATTCTTTCTCATCATACTAGAGCTATAAACTGCTTGGCTATAGTGAAAAAATAATTTTTGGTTAGTTGTGGCTAAGACATGCTTATAAGTGTATGGCAGCTACCTTTCAATGTCCTCAAACACGAAATAAGATTGAAATAATATTTCGGAGACATAGTTGAACCGATAGGTAGTTTCAAAGACTATGCATATTTTAGAACCACATAGGCTGTTATTGTCGAGATAAATACACATTAAGGAAGACTTTCAAGTGTGATAAAAGACAAGGGGAGTTGGCAATCTTGCACGATAGATTCGGTAACAGGCAAGCTTATGGGAGTACATCAAGCTACTAATCTATAGATAATATAAAAATAAAAATAGAGCTGGGCATTGAAAAGTCGAGTAAAACTCTAAGGCTTCAAGGGATAAATCCGAGCCATAGGAGTAGTGGAGACATAAAAATCAGTTTTATTTTTAGACAACGGTGTAGTTTTGTTATGGAACTACGATAGCTAAAAACTAGGCAAAAGTATTTCCCTGTTATAAAACTGATAATATATCTTATATCTATAATGTTCATATAATCATAATTATTTTTATAATGGACTCCAAAATGAAAGACTTCCTCGTCAAAGGACTTAGACTTTACTACAAGATACTCAAATTACATCACAGTAAATTACCAGGATAGATGAGATCGTTGGGTAATATGTATGTGAGACAATAATTTAAGCATCATCATGAGACCCCTCAAATGCAATTTTATGAAAAATTTTATAAAAAATGGTAGTACTATTATGAAGATTTGTCGAAGAAGGAACTTAAATCTTTGGCGAAAAATATTAGCGAGAAGGAGGAGAGGCTTTTGACTCCGGATCAGAAAAATGCTTTGAAAAAATTGAAGGAAGGATTGGTTAATATTAAACCGTAAAAATGATAAAATATGTTTTATATATCAAACTACATTAATAATTTTGACATATTGAGTGTATTATAATAATACAATGCAGAATAGCTTATCTAAAAAAATATCATAAAAAATATAGCTAAATCTACCAGCTATCAAAAAAATGGCAATACCCAATATCATTCAATTCAACATAACTCGAAACCAAAGATTTTTCAAATAGTAGCTAAGAAAAGACGACATCATGTAATACGATCTCAAAGGAGGCATGTCTTCGAGAAACAACAAACAAATTAAATCTTTAAAAGATGTTGGAAGAACAAGTTCGACACCTAAATTGAAAGCAAAAAACAACCCGCAGAAAATGTAGAGATATAATAGTAATCTAAGAATGGAGATGCACCTGAAACTTCCAGGAACCAATAAAGTAGTCTCATCCTAGGATTCGTAAGATTAGTAGTTTCAAAAAAAGCTAAGTGTGGCCTAGCATCCAGGGATGGCAGAACCATCGTTAGTCGTTCTAAGAAAAAACGTTCAGTATAATCAGATCCCACAAAAATAATAAAAAACAAATTTTTATTTAACAGATGATAAATCAGAATCTAGAGTGTCAATCCTATAGCACGTTCAAGTTACCCCAAGAAATCCCATATTGCCTAGCTTACCGAATATCTATAACTAGAAATAATAAAAATATATAAAATAAAAATTGGTGGGATAAGAGGCAGTTTCCAAATTTTACGGCAGATACAAAAACATATAAAAAATAAGAGACCTTTAAACCTTCAAAAGCGAAACAAACCCTTTGACTATAATCCTAACAATTCTTTAAAACTATAACATTCCTCCAAAAAAAATGTAAGTAATAAAACTAAAAGGTTAATAAGCAATGCTAGATTTAAACAACTGCGGGTTAGGTGGCGGTCTTTCTATCCGTGCAGTATCTTAGATAATATCAACAGTAAAAGTATTTTAATAAATCGATCTCTCCTCCAACAACATAAACTACGATCTCTGCGATATAATAATCCCTCATCTCTACAAAATGCATCACATAAACCTCAGCTACAACAAAATCGGAAGACGAGGTATGTAACTCTTGAATAAAATGTTATCTAATTAATAAAACGATTAAGAATGTTAGATAGATTATATAAATTTATAGTCGAATTATATAGGAGATACTGCGATTGGGAGTATGTTTACGCATTTGAGATGTATGAATTGTTTATTGGTTTTGAATTTGTCGAAGAATTATCTAGGAGGGTATACTGCGATGAGGTTGAAATAGTTTTTAGTCGAGGATAATTGGCTTAATTAGCTGTATTTGCATTGGGCGGAGTTGGGAACTAAAGGGACTAGAATGATTTTTTAAGGACTTTCGAAAAATACTTGTCTTAGAGTGCTTGATTTGAGTTGGAATCAGATAGGTTTCGATGCCATCCCTGCGTTTTAAAATCGTAAAAATGTACATATATAGTTGTAAAAATTAATGATACATTGGTTCACGTCGATCTTTCTTTTTGTTAGATAAATCAACCAGACGCAAAAATAATGGCAAAAGCTTTAAAATTAAACAAAACAATCTACGGCCTTCATTTCCAAGGAAATCTAGGATACGTAGATTTCAAAGGATTTTTACATCCAATAAAAAAATAACAAAGATAGATACCTTTTTCAATACGAGCAGGTCTGGTACAAAGAATAGACGGAGTAAATATTTTAAAAGAGGCTCAACATGCGCATTACAACAGTATGTTTAAAGATGTTTGTTGGATTTGTGAAGGATGGTAGTAGAGATATTTTAAAGTTAATAAAAAGGAAAAGGAGATAGGATGTTTTCTTCATTTGGAGTTTTAGTAATATAACGGAGTGCTGATGGAAGATAAGGGAAGCTATTATTAGATATTGAGAATGTGTCCTCCGAGATAGTTTAAAATGTTTGTGAGTAAAATTAGTTAAAAATCAAAAATTATGCATTAAATTATTTTGCAATAAAACGCTCAGATGAAAGTAGTTGATTTTGATTAAAAAATACCTGAGTTTTCGATTTAAACTAAAAAGATAAATGATCTAAATATGAAGCAACTTAACAAGTGTCCTCAACCGAAATATTATAACTAACTTTTTAATGAAGACTATCTGACAAAAGTTCACTGTGTCCCTCGTTCTGATACTATGAGAAGCAACAGTGATATTTTGGTATATTTTTTATTAAATAGAATCAAAAACCAAAACCAAAAACTAGAAAAATTTACACATAAAAACCTAAATAATAGATAAAAGTAAAATCGATTCCTACGAATTTTTAGAATATTTTTGAGAATAGAGGTCGAGGTACTGGAAACGGTTAATAGCACGATGTATTTTATATCTAATTATAGACTTTTTTAAGAAAATGTGTTGATTTTGATTGTTCGCATTCCAAAGTCAGTAGAATAATCAAGTCACCTGCAGATCTCAAAGAAATAAGGGATATTCTTGAATTAAATTACGATATTTTTCAAATGGTATACTATCATCTAGCAAACAATAATCCAAATACGGCAGGGGTCTATTCTATTTCGGAAAATAGATTTTAAAATTTTATAGATTAACAAAATTATGAGTCCAAAAGAATGACCAAAGCTAAGATTAGATTAAAGATGATCACAACGCTGTCTAATCAAACTAAGTCTCAAGAAATTTTGTAAGGATTTTATAGGCCTCAATTTTTTTAGTTTTTGCTGAGATTGGCCATTTAAAAATGGTGCCATCCTATACCTAAGAAATAAAACGAAACTGAATAGTAGCGACTGAAACGTTAAAAATATCCTTTATCTATACCATAAGCTTTTGCTAAAATCCTGAAATCTCTCAAAAAATTCTAAGAAAAAGCTTAGACATAGACTTGGAGAAAATAAAATTTATCAAGTTACTAAATCAGTATAGTTCTTAAAAGTTACAATATCGTTTTGTAAAAAATATATGATAAGTACGCGGGTATGAATCAAAAAAATCTGAACCCAAAAGCAAAAAAGAAAATTTTGCTAGATTAATTCAAAATAATGATGATGTAGGCAGAGATAAGAAAAACTCGAGAGGCTCTAAAAGACTTCTAAATTTTATACCGATCTGCTAAGGCAGTTTAAACATAAGACGGAATTTCGGACACTGGTTTAACTTATATATAATTCCTTTAAGTTCTTTGTAGATTCGCTTAAATTCTATCATTAAGACCAATTGGAAGCTAATCTAATTCTCTGTGGTAAAAATAATTGATAAAATACGAGCAAGTCCCCTTATTTTTGAAAGTTTAAAAGCTAATTAAATAGATTTATGCTAAAAATTACGATCTTCACAATAAAAAATTAGATATGCTATTCGTAAATGGCTTGTTTCCTTAGGAGATTCAAGTGCTTATGTAGCATTTCAAACGAATGAGTGAAAATCCTAAATAAAACATGCGAAAAACAAACATATTTAAAGAACTGAAACTAAATAGTCTAGAAGGTGGTCCTATGGGAAGATCTAATAAGATAACTTTGCAGTTTTTGATCGATTTAGTGCAATAAAAAGCAAACTAGATTCTATAGAAAAATCGTTTACTGATAAAAGA
>Ga0169931_10010623_pt1 | contig 13089 bp, 10 predicted proteins | sample Kivu_15m_20L_FD_129675 | JGI IMG/M metagenome (GOLD analysis project Ga0169931, IMG submission 129675) | Freshwater microbial communities from Lake Kivu, Western Province, Rwanda to study Microbial Dark Matter (Phase II) - Kivu_15m_20L... | ecosystem: Environmental > Aquatic > Freshwater > Lake...
ATGTATACTCAATTTAAATTTAACGGAAATAAAACAGAAAGAAAAGAGAATGCTCCTCGACCTAATGACTATTCATATAAAAAGCCATATAATGGCAATTATAGGACTGTTAGTTTAGAAAATAAGAACAATTCTAATCAATCTAAATATCGAAGTACGTCACAAAACAATAGTTTGATTTCAAATAATAAAGAAGTTAACACCTACAATACAAATCATAAAAAGAATTTATTTTCTATTCCTTTAATAAAGAATATCGACCAACATAAAATTTTAGATAAAAGTCCTCAAAGGAATAATTTAAATCCAAATATACCTAAACCTGTGAAAGCAGCACCCCTTAGACTTGAAATGATTTACAAGAAAGGATTAGAAAAACATGAAAAAATAAGAAAACTTCGTGAAGAACAAACAATTAAAAAACAACAAGATGAAATTGCAGGATGTACTTTTAAACCAAAATTGAATAAAACTGTAATCCTAGATAATATTTATAATCAAAAAGAAATTTCTCTACATGAAAGAAATAAAATGTGGAATGATAAGAAATTAGAAAAGTAAGAAATTATTTCTTTACATTTTTCTATAATTTTTTTAGAATTGAAAAAGAAAAATTAAATTTGAAAATTAAAGAAGTCAAGGATTGTACGTTCATTCCCGATGTTAATAAAAAGCCTGTCGAATTTTATAATTTCGATGTTAAGTCAGACAAATACTCAAAAAAGTTTATAGATAGATTGGATAAGGCTAAGAAAGTAAAGGAAGAAATATACATGAAGAAAAACCCAGATTATGGTATTCCTTAAATATTTGATAGCTATCATATATTACACCTATAGATGAACGATACGAAAAACTTGTTAGAGCTAAATATATAAAACAAAAAGCAGAAGTAAGTACAGATGAATGGGTATATATTATATTTTATTATATCTTATTGTTACTCCAATTATAGCCTAGTCAATTTAATACATTCAATCCAGAAGCGGAAGTCAAACTAACTTTTGATACAGCTAGAAAAAATCTTCATTCAAGATTGCATTCAATAGAGTTATTCGAAGAAGATGAAAAAAATATTTTGTAAATTAATAAAATAATATTTATTAGAAGTAATATAATACCTTATTTTAAAATTAAACATTTTATTAATATATAGGATCTAAATAATATTTATTTCAAAAAGAATTATTTGTTTTTCTCTTCTTTTTTTTAAATTCATCTTTCAATATCTTGACTCTCTCAAAATATTCTTTTTCTTCTTCGCCTTGAATTAATGTTGCAACTGGTTTTTTTCCATGAAATTTAAAATCTTCTTCGTTTTTTAATTTATTAACAAAACTTTCTGCAAGAAAAGGATGAGAAAATCTTACGACACAAGTATCTTCGTTTGTCTTATAATCGACATAAGCAGGTTCAACAAAATGGGAAATCCAAGTTTTTATATCATATTTGTCAATCTTAGTTTTTGGTAAATCACTCAACTTGACTAATGTATTTTCAGTGAGACTAGTAATTGATTTAGAGTCATGTCTCAAACAGCTGGCAAATAAATCTTTATTATCTTTTATTAATTCGTTTTTTAATTTTTTAAATTCTTCTTTTTTATTAAGCCACTCAACTTTAGAAATAATCGAAAGAGGCTGCAAACCGCTTAGATTATTTAAAGAGAATATTTCCTTCGGAATAGAATTGTTGCATTCTTTGATTGCTTTCTCAGCTTGTTCCTCTTTCTCAAATATTATAAAAACAAATCCTTTTGACTGTTTAGTGTCAGAAAATTTAGGAATTGATATGTGAAGAACTTTCCCATACTTTGTGAATAGTTTATACAAGATGTCATGTGTGATATCTGCTGGAACATTTTCAACGTAAATTGTTTTATTATCTATTTCTTTTTGATTTAATTTGTTTGCATCAAATTTTTCGATTCTTAAAATTTTTTTGTTAAAAATTTTTATTTTTTTAGAAAGTTCAACTGATTTCTTTAAAAATTTAAGCCTTGATTCATGATCCTCTATGTCCTTCATAATTTCTTTCACTTTGTTAAAATTTATGAATATATTCAAATCTACTCCTTTATCATTATCTTTATTTATGAGATTTCTCAAAAACTTGTCGTTTATTAGATTTATGTCAGAGAAGTAAAATTCGAGTTGACGCATCAATTCCTTTTTTCTATTTGAATGATGTTTGTGTTTAGATGACCTCGTTGTCTTGTTATTCAGTAATTTATCAAGAATTTTATTTTCAATCACATTGTCAGTTTGAACAGCTATAGAAATTTTACCTTCCATTAATTTACTTACTTTAAAAATTGAATTTATTTTTTAAAATTATAAATTTATTTTTATTAAAATAAAGCAATTAAATAAATAGATTTTATCAACATAATACATAAACTAATCATAACTTCAAAATTTTAATTTATACTTGTTGATATATAACAAATAAAATTATCATTTTAAACTAAACATATCTTAATTTAATATAAAGATAGAGAAAAACTATTCTAATTATGAGTTTTAAAATTTTTATTTCGTTTATTAAAATTTAATTATTATATATTAATTAATTATGATATGTTTAAGGTTAGATTTTAAATACGATAACATCAACAAACAAAATAATTGAATTTTTAGCAATTTTTAATTGAATTTTATAATAATGGATAACTATTAGCCTAAAAACAATTACTATAAGGATTTCTATCATAAGGCTTCATGATTGCTTCTTCTTGGAATGGCAGGGTCAATGTTGATGCTATCACCCATTAGCACATCTTCTTCAAGAGAAATTATATGCGAAGTGTTATTTATGTTATTTAAATTGACACTATAGATTCCATTTTGTAATTCATTTGTCTCTGTTGGGTTATTTGCCATACCGACTGGCTTTAATGTTGCAATATTTTTTGTAGCTGCATCATTCAAGCCATTCGAAGATACCGTAAAATTTAAACTGTCGAAATCAATATCCATATTGTTATTGCTTTCGAAATCTATGTAAGGTTTTAGGTAGATGTTATCTAAATTGATAAATTTATCTAATCCTCTCCTGCGATAAAATAGAACATATGCTGATGAGTTAATCAATTCATTATCTGATTTTTCTGAAACATGTGAATCGTCAAATTCGTACCATTTATTGTTCAGATAATTTTTGGCGAAGGCTGTGTAATGCCCAAATCCCATCGAACCATGATGGTTAGATATAGCGAAAAGGTCATAAACTAACGGTAGGCCCCCTTCGTTGGAAATTACATATTGTGAAATGTCTAGTCCTTCTATTGGAAACTCGACTACAGTATCAATTTTGGAATGGTTTTTAAATCTTTTTAAATGGATTATTAAAATATGTGGAGATTTGTATATTTCCATTTTCTTGGTTGCTCTTTGATGTTTCTTACACTCCGGACAAAACCACTCATTGTTATCTTCTAATTTTTCTAATTTTACGAAATTCTTAAAGCAGTCATAAATACTAACGCTATTTCTTCTTTTAGCAATTTGTGTTTTGAAATTAATATCTTTTTTATCATTTAGTTTATGAACTGAATCATAATATTCAGGCAACCAAGTAGCCTCGAATGAAATATCCTTATTCGAGTGATTGGCATAAAACTTCTGCTTTTCGTTTAGATAAAGATATGTGTTGTCTATTTCTAAATCTCCATTTTTAGGAATCCTAGAAATAATATCAGCAAGAGTGATTGAATTATTATAAGGAAGTAAGCAGTCTTTGCAATTTCCTCTTTCACAGAAGTAGCAATCTCCATACCTAGCAGAGAAAAAGTTTCTTAATCTAAGTCTATACGGCCAACCATGCTTTTTTTGGAATTCATATGTATCATTTTCATTATCTGTGTCGATTCCGTCAAAGAATTTTTCAAATAGTCTATCGTCTGGCCAATCTTTTTCGTCGAGGGAATTTTCGTCTCTTATAATTTTCGAGAAATATCTGAAGACATATAAATGAATTTGTTTAGCAGTCCACTGTTTGTTGATAAAAAGAATTCTAGGGAAAATTATTCTTGTTTTTCCGTTATTATGTGAATTATCATCATATTTGAACAAATGGATAATCACCTTAAAAAAATCCTTACTGAATCCGTAATTATCATCTGTGTTTATCCTCATAGTTCCTATCTGGCTTCCTGACATACTATTAAGTTTTACTCTGGAGTAAAAACATAACGATTCTGAAGTTGCGCCTGATTCATCTTCTTCGTAATCCTCTGAAAACATTTTCCTTGTAACATCTTCCCTTCCTTGAATTTCTTTTTCTAAATTTGTGAAATCTTGTGACATGCTTGATATATTTTTATCTCCTAAGAAATATTTGTTGTAATTCGAATAGAATATTTCTGGATCTATTTGGAATAAGAAGAAAGGTTTCGAATTTTCGCTTACATTATAATTGTTTACTTTCAATAAAGCAGAGGAATGCACAATATGATCATAATTTCCTTGTGAGTCCATTTTAATTACTAGGAAGGAGAATGGATGTACATTTAATATTTTAGCAACTTTATTTCTGAGCGCCATCATTGTTGTCTCTGTGGAAAAAGGAAGATTCAGTTGAACGGCAGAAATCCTTATATCATAAAATATAAAAAAACATTTAACTTCATAAGTTTCTGTTTTATGAGCAAGAGGCAAGGAAATAGACAAAAAGGGGTCGAAGGTAGTAGAAATATTTTGGCAGTCCTGATCTGGGCAATGTAATGTGGATTTATATTGCCCATATAGAATATCGACAAGAGCAGACTGATTTCTTCTTAAAAAGCCAATCCATTGATTCCTGGATTTTATATGGTCCTCCTGCTTAGTTTCATCCTTCTCTACTAGAGGCTTTTTGAGAACTTTATTCAAATCCTCGTGTAAACCATCAAGAAGAAAATTAAGAAATTCTTGTGCATCATGCTGTTCATAACCGCTGAACATAGATTGAAAAGTTGCGATCGCTCTTTTGAAATTCCATGGACTGAACACATTATTATCACCATACCACACGTTTTTTAAAAAGTTAGCATAAGCTTTTGCTAATATACCACCAGTTCCAATTGGATTATCGTAATTAATTTGATTTTTGAAATAATCTTTTAGAAAATACTGAGTCAATTCATAGCAGTTACTCATGCATTGGAGAGCGGAATTCATAAAGCAGGTATTTCCTAAGTTTTGTAAACCTACTAGGCCTCTTTTTGATTTGACTGTTTCTTTCAAATCTGATTCTTCTATCTCAAATCTTTTCTTACATTGATTTTGATGGTAGATTTTATTTCTATCCTTACAATGTTCAGAGCAATACCACACTTCCTTGCATGCACAGAAGTAAGTCAACATTTTTCTGTTATTGCACCACTCGCATTTTCCTTCTTTCTGTTCCAATTTTTTAATTTCAAAAATCCAAGGAGAATTCTCATAAGAAAATTCAACAAGACAAAAATCAGTATCAGCCAAGTCTATTTCTTCTAATTTGGCCGTTTGGTTATATTCCAGATAATTTAATTCATTAAATATGAATAAAGCTTCGGTGTTATTAGCGGGGGCGATTTTATCTATGAAGACTTTTCTCAAACGTTCAATAGATACCTGAGTATTAAACTTCCACAGTCTTAAATTATTTTCTGAAGCATCTTCAGGATAAAACATAGTCTTCTTTACAACGTCTATAATTTTATTCTTCAGATCTTTTAATAATTTTGTTCTTGAAATATAAATTGTGTTTAATTTTATCTGACTAATGGAATTTTCTCCGAAATCCCGCCTTTTAGGAAGTAATATGACATTAATCTATTTTTAAAAATAATATTATACTTTTCTATAAAATAATTCTATTATCTTTTTCGGAACATTTGAGTATCTCTGCTTTTCTTCGATTGAAGGTTTTCTAATTTCAGGACCTCCTCCGTATTTATCTTTAAAAAATTCCCATATTTGTTTGTTTACAATTTTAATTTCTTGGCGTTGGTCAATGTCGTGTCTTATGACTTGATTTTCTGGATTGTTCGCATCCTCATCATTCAAGAACTCGTTCAAAGGAACTAAAATTGATGAGTTGTCTATGGGCCCTGGGAAGGCTTCTAGTTTAACAGAATAGGCAATTTTATTATATTGAGAATAATAAAAAGAATATTGAATATTTTTCTTGATATACATGTAGTTCGTATATTCTTTCCATTTCTTAAGCCAAGTCTTACTCATTATGTAAGCCTATAATTGGATTAATATGTTTATTTTACTTCTTGCTCGTCTTTCATGTATCTTTCTCTTCTATACTCCTTCGCCATTTGGTAATAATTTGTTGCTTCTTGTTTAATAATATCCAATTGCGACTGGTCTTCTGTTTCTTGTTTCATTAAATTATGAAAGAGAAATTAATTATGATATTATATATTCTGTATATAGTTAATTATTTTATTAATTTATTACAATTTTGAAATTTGAAAATTAAAATTTAAAAAAATTTCACTCAGACTAAAATCTATTTAAGGCCCATAGCACAAAATATAAAATTAAAAATGACTAGTAAAGAAAGTTTGAGTAAGAGTGAATTCAAGCAATTACTTGCTGTCAGCGTAAATTATTCAAATAGCATATCGAAAATCTTTCAAAACGAATGCGGTATAGAAATATTTTCTAAAAGAGGAGACAGAGGGGATGATTGCATAGCTCCATTCGACGCCAGTAAAACACAAAATGTTTGTAGCTTAGAAATAAGAAAATACAATAAAGAGAATTTTTTAGGTATGAAAAGAACATCTAAATCAGACGAACCCTATGAATTCCAACGCAATTCTACCGGTGACAAAAGAGTTCGAATTGAAAACTTTCAGAAAGAACCCCCATTGAATAATTTCATCTCTAGTCGCAAAAATGACTTTGTAATAGGTAGTAAAAATTGGGATATATTGCTAAGCGAGAGAATTGAAAATAGCTTTGATTTATCCAAACTAGATACAACTTGGTCAAAAAAAGAAGAGATAAATTTCCTATGCGCATTTCTGATTTACAAACTCTTCCCACAAAAAGTCAAGATAAGCAGTATATTGATTTTTGTTCCATCCAGGACAAAAAAGCAATTTTTCAGACACTTGTACGCGAATAAAAATAGCGTAGAAATATTTTCTCAAATTTTCTTAGACTATTCCAAGTCGACTATGCCAGAGTTGATTACTGATCTAGACTATGACACGGGTAAGGTCAATCAATTGTTTATCAGTTTAAATAAAAAAATTTTGGATAAAGAATTCGTTGTGTATTTCGAAGAGAATGTCCAGGATGAGAGCTGTCAAAAATATTTTAAGAAGATCTACAAATATATCACACTAGAGCCACTCAAATATTTAAAACCTCCGAAGGATGAAGAAAATGTGTATTTGTCTCCCAAACCCAAAAGAGTTAGTTTTGGTGGAAATTCCAGTCAAGGAATTTTTATAAACTCTTTGAGAAACAAATCTAATGAAGAGATAACTTCATCTTTTCTTAAAATTAAGGATGATGGCGTTTTGAGTAACTTGGCATTCAAGATTGAGGAGAGTTTATATGCCAATCTTTTATCTCTATCGAAAAAAGATTCTTTGATAATTGATGATTCTTTGCTTTATAAATTAATCATGAGTGATAATATAATAGATTAACTTAGCTATTCTATATATTTAATAGTATAAATATTTTTATTGATGGTTTCAGCATTTTTTGTTTTAATTTATGTTAATATTATTTAGTAGAATTATTTTTCACTAAGAAATTAAAATTCTTAATTAAAAATTTTCACTTTGCCTATTTAATATATAACTAAAAATTAAATTTAAATTCAATGTTCAATGTCAAAAACAGAAAATCAGAAATTCCAAAAAAACAAAAAAGGAATACTACTATAAATGAAATAGCAGATGATTCATCTGAAGAAGAAAAGGCTTATAGTAAATCATCTCATAAATCAAAGACTGGGATTAGTAAGATGAACAAGATATTATCGCAGAAAAACAGTTTAAAGTTACACAGACTGATATTGGAGAATTTCAAATCATTCGAAGGAAGACATGAAATTGGTTATTTCCAAAACTTTTCAGTGGTCTTAGGTCCGAATGGAAGTGGAAAATCAAACATCATCGACGCGATCTGCTTTGCATTAGGGATGAAAACAATTTCACTTAGAACTAAAAATTTGAAAGATCTCATTCACAAAAAAGAGTACGATGAAGAAAGTCCCGCCAAGTCCTCCTATGTCGAGCTATTCTTTAGACAGGGTGATGAAGAATTATCATTTAAGAGAACTATTTCACCAAAAGGGACCAGCGATTTTTATTACAATAACAAGAAAATTTCAGTTGATGAATACCTTAAACATTTAGAGTCTTTGGAGATTCCTTCCAAGGCAAGGTATTTCATCCTAGTTCAAGGAGCGATTGACACTCTGCTTTCAAAGAAGAATGACCTAACTGAGACAATTGAATATCTTTCTGGTTCATTCGAATACAAGGAAGACTATGAGAAGGTAAAAGCTGAGATAGCCACACTTAATCAGGAAATAGGTAAGTTGTCCAATCAAATGCATTCAATCAAGGATGATCGCAACAAAGTAAAAACTCAAATAGAAAATGAAGAGAAATACAACGAACTTATCAATAAGCTTAAACAAACTTTGAACAAAATCTATCTTTATAAGCTGGCTGAGAATGATCTTGTTATCAAGACTAATGAGCAAAATCTTACACAAAATGAAGAAAGTATGCGAATCGCTCAGGATGAAAAAAAAGAAATTTTAGATTTTGTCAAGTCGAAAGAAGTTGAGATAAGAAAAATAGAGTCTGAGCTTAAAAAAGAAGAAGTCGAAAACCCTTCTAACTATAAAATCAAAGTTGAGGAGATCAATAACAGACTCACTGAATGTGTTGAAAGTTTGAAACTTTATGAAACTCAGGTCTTCTCCAAGATGTCTATGCTCAATCAACAAAAAAATGGGAAAAAGAAAAAAGATGAAAAAAAAGAATATTTAGCAGAACAAGCAAATCAACTAGAACGACAAATCGAGAAATTAAAGAAGCAAATTGATCTCGATACCGAAGTTAAGAGTGAAAATTTGAACAAGAATCAAATAGAGGAATACAGACAGATTTCAAATAATGCAGAATTTGAGACTTTTCAGCTTAACAAAGAAAAAGAAAAAACTCAGCTTGCAATTTCTGAACTCACTAAGCAAAAGACAATTTTAGAGAAGAATCTTTTAAAGATCGAGAATGAAAAAATTTCATTAGAGGAGGATCTTAAAACAAACCAAGAAAAATTAGAGCGAGAGGAAGTTAATAGAAAAAAACTTGAACTAGAAAACCTAGCTAATAAAACTTTGCTATCCACAAAAGATGCAGAGAAGATGAAGTTTGAAGCAGATTGGACAGAACTCAACAGATCTTTGAACGACAAGATTTCAAGGCTCTACACCTACGAAAATGAAAATTTGGAAAATCAAAAGCGAAGGAAGATTACAGAATTAATGGCTAAGAATTCAAACGTCTACGGTTTTTTATACGAGTTAATTACACCTCTTCAAAAAAAATTAGAAATTCCCATCAAAGTCAGTCTGTTAAAATACTTGAACTATCTCGTTGTAGAAAACTCAGAAACAGCAAAGGAATGTTCAGACTATTTAAAAACAAAAGAAATAAGCGCAGATGTTCTAGTCTTATCGAATATTCCCGAAAAAGAATCAGATGAAGCGATAAGAATGAAACTCGGTAATTTGGGAAATTTAGTAGTAGACCTGATCGACTGTAAAAAAAAGGGACTCAAAAACGCTTTGAATTATTTCCTATCTGACATGGTACTCTGTTACGAACGAGAAAATATAACAAAGCTCAGACAAAAAGGATTCAATTCAGTCGTGCTTGTCGACGGGACCATGTACAAAAAAAGCACAATTTCAGGAGGAAATTATAAAAATTTAGAACAGTTCTCCTTTAATTACAAAATTAACAACCAGTCTGAAATAGAGAAATTAAAGAAGGAAATTGAAAATCTCAATAAACAAATCCATCAACTTGAAGACAAGAGAAATGATTATAAGGAACTTCATCTATTAAAGAACAAAATTATTGAAAAAGAGAATCAGATAGAAATAGCTAATAAGAATGTTAGCTTATTTACTGCTACTATAGACAAGATAAAAGTTTCTCTTAAAACAAAAGAACAGCAATTACAAGAACTGACGGAATCTGTTTCAACTGCAGAAAAGGAATATGTAGTTCTTTCTAAAGAACTTGAAGAAATCAACGACAGGAAAAATGATTTGAAAAATAAATTCTATTCTTCTTTTATGAAGAAATATAATCTAACCTCCCTCAAGGAATTTGAGCCTTACTCACTAGCTGAAGTCAAAAGACTTTCTGAAGAACTTAAATCTAATGAAGAGAAACTCTCTAAAATTTATTCTCAGATAAAAAGTTTAGAGTCTAATGATGAGCTTATAAACAAACTCGAAATTTCATTGAATGAGGACAAGGAAAAGAAAAAGAATTTAGAACTAGAAAAAGGAAATCTCGATACACAGCTAAGAGGATCAAAGAAAGAATGGGAGAAATATAAAGAAGGAAAAAACGAAGAGTACAGAAAAGTCAATGAGCTTAGAGAGAATTTAAAATTAAAACAGGGAGATCTCGACAAAATGGATAAAAGGATCAGAAATCTTTTGAAAAACAAAATAGAGTATGAGCATAATATTGTCAATAGCATAGAGAAGAAAATAATTATAGTAGAGGAGTCTAAATTGAACATGGATGGCTACTTAAAAGATTTAAATAATTTAAATCAAAACTTCTCGATATTTATCTCTCTCGATGTGAATGTTGATCGATTTGTTATATCCAACGAAAACAAACTTAATAAGAAAAATATCATAATTGACTATGAGGAAATCGAAACTAAATCTAAAATATCAGAAAGAACTACCGAAGCAATTCGCGACAAAGCAGAAAAATCCAGAGAGAAATTCTTAGGTCTAATGAGAGAATTAGAAAAATATGTGAAGCTTTGTAGTTTGAACGAGACAGAGGCAAATAAATTAAAAGACAGAGAAGAAGAACTTGCAAGGAAGAAAAAAAATATATCTTTACAAGTACAAAGCTTGATCAACGATCTTGACACAAAAAAAGAGGAATTTGAAAAGATCAAAACCTCAAGAAAAAAATTATTCGAAACGTTTTTCTCTCAACTTGCTCAGAAATTATCGTCATTTTACAAAGAGTTAACTAAGCCACAAGATTCTCTGAATCCAGGAGGTTCTGCCTACATCTATAACACCAATGAAGATGAGCCATATCTAGGCAGTGTTTGCTATCTCCCTACTCCTCCTGGAAAGCGAGTTATTTATGACATTGACCAGCTTTCAGGTGGAGAGAAGACGATAGCAATTCTAAGCCTCGTGATTTCTTTACAAAGTATTTGTCAGACACCATTTATAATCTTAGATGAGATTGATTCCTATTTAGACCCTGAACATGAGGGTATCCTAGAAAATCTTTTTAAAACCCAAAACAAAAACTTTCAGATAATTCTGATTACCCACAAGTCGAATATATTCAGATCTGCTGAATCATTGATAGGAACTTACTTTCATAAGCAGAGATACAGCTCTATCCCTATATCAGTAGATATGACAAAAATATTTTAATTCTTATAACAGAAAAATATTTTTCTCTTAACTATTATAATAAAAATTAGTTGTATAAAATCATTTTAACTATTTAAAAAGTTTAATTAAAATTTAAGTTTAATATTATGGATTCTATTATGTATTATAGAGTTTATAAATTAATTTTTATAAATTTTTCATTCAAATAAATTAATGATGAAAAATTTACATTTTCAACTAAATAAATATACATTCATTAAGAGTATCTTAAAAAACAGAACGAGTCTTTTCTCTTTCAACAACTCGTTAAAATTTTGTAACCTCAGGATGTCAAGAAGTTTTTCAGAAAAAGTTAAATTAAAAGATCGCATAAAACTAATTGACTTTGATGAAATGGAAATAGAAAATGAACAGTGGGGTGAATTATTAGTAACTTCAGTGGAAAAAGAAAATATAGCCAGATTTTATGAACAAATAGATTATATCAAGCAAAAGAAAATAATGTTGAAAATTACAGAAATCAACAAAATTCTTCAAATTGTTTACAACAAATATCCCAAGGCTGTTGATATCCTCCATGACTGGATTGATGACAATAACATTCAAATGGATTCGATTACATACCATTATCTTACAATGTCAGCTTTGAAATTCAAAGGATTAAACTATGCTTTCAATCTACTATTTAGAGCGCATTTGTTTGGCACTCCTCAAAATTTAAGCATAATTATAAACCTATGTAAAGAAATGAATAAGATGAAAAATTCGAATGAGAGAATGAAATACAAAAATTTTTTACAAATCCATGTTAAGAGATTTTATTCAAATGAGGTTGTAAAGTAATTTATCTTTAATTATATTGTTTTCTAATATGATAGACTATTATCGAGTCTTAATATAGATTTTGAAAAAGATGAAGAAGTGCTGGAGGATTCCGGAAAACTTGATGAAATTCTCAAAAGAAACAAAAAATGGAAAAAAAATTCAGAAGATAAGAAGATTTCTATTGATAAAGACGTAAATTTGAATGGAAATTTAATAAGCAAGAAGAAAACAAACAGTATTAAAAACAGTAAAGAAAATCAAACAGCAGATGCTTCAGCTAAAAATAATCAAGAGAATTCTCAGATTACAAAAATATCTACATCGAATGAGAGTAATAATGAACTAGAAAGTCAAAATACCAATAATCCGTCAGAAGGTTTGAGAAACTCTGAAACTAAGAAAGATACAGCTAAGGATGTAGAAAATAAAAATGAAACTGAAACTGGGAACTCTGTCGCTTCTGATACAAACGAGAATAAAAAAGCAAAGAAAAAAAGTAAAGAAAAAAGGGGACGAAAGAATTATGAGAATACCTTAGATAATATCTTTGGAAATGGAGGAATTATAGTTATTGCGCAATCCCTTCAGGGTCATGATGAGGTAACATTTTAAAAGTATTAAATTATAGAGTGA
>Ga0169931_10010624_pt1 | contig 13089 bp, 11 predicted proteins | sample Kivu_15m_20L_FD_129675 | JGI IMG/M metagenome (GOLD analysis project Ga0169931, IMG submission 129675) | Freshwater microbial communities from Lake Kivu, Western Province, Rwanda to study Microbial Dark Matter (Phase II) - Kivu_15m_20L... | ecosystem: Environmental > Aquatic > Freshwater > Lake...
GCATCCCGGCCTTTTCATCCGCGCTCAGGGCCCCCTATTAGTCAATAGGGAACCCCTCGCGCGCCGGCCTACGGCCTGATGAAAATTCCGGGCGCCGGCTTTGCCAAATTCCCAAATTTTGAACCACGTTGTGTATATTCTAGAGAATGCAATCGATAGGTTCAACACCATGCCCTATGAACTCAGGCAAAGCGCAATCGATCCTTCTTTCTACGAAATAGCCGAAGGAGGCTCTGCCGTCAAAGAAATCCAGGTTCCTTTCCGGATTTCCAAGCGTCCGCGCCCTTTTGCTTCCGTTGAAGAGGCGGAAGAGTGGGTCGAAAAGGAATCAGCGAGGCGCGCGGAATTCATTGCGCTGAAGTTATTGGAGCGGAAAGGGCAATCCTCGCTCGAACTGACGCAAAAACTAGCTCGGAAAGGATATTCTCCGGAAGTGTGCGAGCGCGTTTTGGAAAAAATGCGCCGCCTCGGCTACGTGGAAGACGATCGCTTGTCGGAAGGCTTGATCGAGCGCGAGTTGAAGCGTGGACACGGGCCGAGGTACATCGAGATGAAGCTCCGGTCTCTCGGTTTGAATCCTGAGGAAGTCCGCCGTCGGGTGACTTCCGAGATGCAGCAGGAAGCGATTCGGAGGTGGATTCCTAAGCTCAAAAATCCGGCGCCCGCTTTGCAAAGGAGGGGTTTTGATCCGGAGCTCATTTTCTCCGAGTTGAAAAATTTTCTTTACGGAGGGTAAAGTCGAGATTTTGGAGAATCTCGGATGCACAAGGGGTGTTGTTTACGGACCGGCGTGATTGGGATCAGCTACAAGACGGCTGACCTAGGCTCCCGAGAATCGATTGCGCGCGCATCGCAAAAGATCTCAGATGAAAAAGCGAAATTTTTCAAACATCCGACGGTGCTCCTTTCGACCTGCAACCGAACCGAGATTTATTTCAGCGCGGAGGATTTGGCCGAAGCGCATTCGGATCTCCTTTCGTTTATCCGCCTCTCGATGGACGAACCGTTCGAACATCGTCTCTATTCCTATTTTGGCATCGACTGTTTTTCTCATTTGTCCCGGGTCGCTTCCGGCTTGGACAGCGCGATCTTGGCCGAGACGGAGATCCAAAGGCAGGTGAAGCTCTCTTACGAATCGGCCGCGAAGGCGCTCGCGTTGCCTGCCTGCCTCCACTATCTTTTTCAAAAGGCGCTGAAAATTGGCAAGACGGTACGGAGCTGCGTCTTTCTCGAAAGGGGGGCGTCGACCCTTTACGGAACTCTTTGGATGCTCGCCCAAAAGCGGTTTTCCGATTTGAAGCAAACGAAGATTCTTCTTGTCGGCTATTCGGAGATCAGCCGGGGATTTGCGACCTTTTTAGCGCACCGCGGAATCGGAGGATTTACGCTCGCGACCCGCCGGAGCGACGAGATTCGGCTCGAAGGGGCGGTTGTCAAGGGGAGGGAATGTCTCGCTTCTTGGCCCGATTTCGATTGGATTGTCTGCGCGGCGAAAGCGGAGGAGTACTTGATTCGGGGGAAAGGCAACGGGCGCCAGCTCATCTTCGACTTAAGCGTGCCGCGGAACGCAGATCCCGGAATCGAAGGCGCCGAGCTTTGGAACATCGAGCAGATCAACCAAGTCGTCGAGCAGAACCGGCGCCTTGCTGAAGAAGGGCTGCAAGAGGCTGAAGGAGTTTTGCAAGATTCGGTCTATCGCCTGGCAAGCCTTTACCGCGCTAAAGTCTTGCGCTCGGAACAGTTGCTGGCACAATCGCTTTAATAAGTTGCTCGATATACCGGAATGACTGCAAACTCGCATCGAGCGCGGGGATATATTCGACCAGCTCGAAGGCGATCGGCGGGAAGTCTCTGAAATGAGCGGTTGCTGCGAGCATTTCAGCGGGGTCGAGTCCGTCAGGCTCGGGCGTCCCGACGGCAGCGGCAAAGGTTGGGTCAATGCTGTCAAGGTCAAAACTCACCCCGTAGCCGACTGTTTGATTCGACACATGGCGGATTGCTTCGGGGATGATCTCGTCAAGCCCTCTTGCTTTCACTTCCTCCATGAAATAAATCCGCACGTTGAGCCGCTCCAGGAGTTTTGCCTCTCCCTCCTCGAAACTGCGGATGCCGATGAGCGCCACATTTTCGGGTTTTAGTTTAGGCCGGGGATGAAGGATTCGAGTCAGCCGGTTGTCGCCATATCCTAAAAGGGCGGCCAAAGGCATGCCGTGGATGTTTCCTGTTTCGGACGTTTCGGGGGTGTGGGAGTCCATGTGGGCGTCGATCCAAAGGAGGCCGATGTCGCCGGCTTCTTCTTTGGCGGCGGAAACTCCCGACCAGGTGCCGATGGCGCAGGAATGGTCGCCTCCAAAAGAGAGGAGAAAGGGTTCGGTTTTCGCTAAGGCGTAGGCTGCCTCGGCTAGATCGCGGTTCGCCGCTGCGATCCGCTCGTATGAATCGCTTCCGCTTGGCGGATAGGCCATCGCCTTCCAGAGAAGGTCCGCATTCAGGCGTTCATTTAAAACCAAGGGGCCCATTTCCGCTCCCGAGACTCTCCCGCCGATGCCGCACGCAAGGCCGATCGATGGGACCATCAGAACTCCGCGTGGCCGGGAAAACGGGGGAAGGGGATCACGTCGCGGATGTTTTCCATCCCGGTGACGAAGAGGACGAGCCGCTCGAAGCCGAGGCCGAAGCCGGCATGGGGAACCGATCCGTACTCTCGCAGTTCCAAATACCACCAATAATCCTCCCGCTTGAGCCCGAAGTCTCCGATCTTTTGCTCTAAGACGTCGAGCCGCTCTTCACGCTGCGAGCCGCCGATGATCTCCCCGATCTTAGGGACAAGGATGTCCATCGCCGCGACCGTTTTGCCGTCGTCATTGCCGCGCATGTAAAACGCTTTGATGGCAGCCGGGTAGTCGGTGAGGATGACCGGTTTTTTGCAATATTCTTCAGCCAGGTACCGCTCGTGCTCCGATTGGAGGTCGGTTCCCCATTCGACGGGAAATTCGAACTGTTTCGGCGCTTGTTTTAAGATCTCGATCGCTTTGGTATAGGGGATGTGGGCGAACGAAGAGGAGGCGACGTTCCGGAGCCGTTCCAAGAGGCCGTTTTCGATGAACTTGTCGAAAAATTCGAGATCTTCCTTGCAATGCTCCAAGACGTAGGAGACGCAGAACTTAAGGTAGCTCTCCGCGCATTCCATATCGGCTTGGAGATCGGCGAACGCCATTTCCGGCTCGATCATCCAGAATTCGGCGAGGTGGCGCGAGGTGTTGGAGTTTTCGGCGCGGAAGGTCGGGCCGAACGTGTAAACATCTGAAAGAGCGGTCGCCAAAATCTCCCCTTCGAGCTGTCCCGACACGGTGAGATAGGTCGATTTGCCGAAAAAATCTTTTGCGGGATCGTCCGGTTTTTCAAGCGTTGTCACCCGGAACATTTCTCCGCCGCCCTCGCAATCGGATCCGGTGATGATCGGCGTGTGGACGTAGAGAAAGCCGCGCTGCGTGAAAAAAAGATGCGTCGCAAACGCGAGCGCGCTGCGGATGCGGAGCACGGCGCCTTGCGTATTCGTCCGCGGACGGAGGTGTGCGATCGTGCGGAGGAACTCAAAGGAATGCCGTTTTTTTTGGAGGGGATAGCGGGCCGGATCGCAGGATCCGAGGATCCGCAGCTCTTCCGCTTTCAGTTCGACCGCTTGGTTTTTCCCCGGGCTTTCGACGAGATGCCCGGATATGGATAGGGACGCTCCGGTCGCAAGCTGCGGCAGAAGTTCAGCGTAACCGGGAAGGGAAGAGTCGGCGATGATTTGGAGATTGGAGAGGGTCGAGCCGTCGTTGAGTTCGATGAAAGCGAACGATTTTTGATCCCGAACCGTCCGGATCCATCCTGCCAGATGGACTTTTTTTCCGACCCATTTTTTGGGGTCTTGCGCGTGGAGGATCTCTTTGAGCCTGGTTCTTTTTTGCATATCAGTTTTCCGCGAATTTACGAAGTTCTGCGATTTCTTGTTTCCAACAGCTAGGTCCATCGGGCGTCTCCAAATATTTGGGCAAACGGGCCGTTTTCGGGGATGTCATGAGAAAGCGGAACGACTCGATGCCGATTTTCCCTTTTCCGATGCAGGCGTGCCGGTCGACCCGCGAACCCAAATCTTTTTGCGAATCGTTAAGGTGGAACGCATAGAGGCGGGAGAGTCCGATTGTTTCGTCAAATTTCCCAAGCGTCTTTTCCCAATCGGCGGCGGTGCGGATGTCGTAGCCTGCGGCGAAAATATGACAGGTATCGATGCAGACGCCGATGGGAAGGGAATTTTCTACCGCTTTCAGAATTTGCCCGATGTGCTCGAACCGATGCCCGACGCTTTGCCCTTGCCCGGCCGTCGTTTCGAGAAGGAGCCGGGTTTTCCCTTGTTCGAGAAGCGGCGCAAATTCGAGAAGGCTTTCGGCGATTTTACTTAGGCACTTTTCCGTATCGCCGTCGGTCGCCGTGCCCGGATGGAAATTCAAATAGGGGATTTTGAGGAGGCGGCACCTTTCGATTTCCTGACGGAAGGCCTCGCGGCTTTTCCTCAGGATCTCGGGATCGGGAGAGCCAAGGTTGATCAGGTAGCTGTCGTGGCTCATCACTTCCCCGATGCCGGTTTCCTCAAGCGCCTTTTCCCAAAGCCGCACTTCCTCGGCGCTAATCGCGCGCCCCTGCCACTGCTTTTGGTTGCTCGTAAAAAGCTGGATCGCGGTCGCTCCGATCTCCTTCCCCTCGTAAAGGGCGTTGAACGAGCCTCCTGCCGCTGAAGTATGCGCTCCGATCCAAATTTGCTTCATCATGCCATCCATGGTAATGTATCTTCTTTGATTTACACAATAAGATGGATACAGCCCATTCAATCCTCAGGGCGGCGAAGCGGTTTTTAGCCGGCACGCTCCTGAGCCGCCTCAGCGGCCTTTTCCGAGACATGGCGATGGCTTTTTGCTTCGGCGGCGCTCCGGAAGTGGCGGCGTTTATGGTCGCATACCGCCTCTCAAACCTCTTCCGCAGGGTGTTCGGCGAGGGGAACCTCCAAGCCGGTTTCGTTCCCCATTTCGAAGCCTTGCGAGGGGAAAGTCCGAAGGCCGCCTTTCTCTTCTACCGGGATTCGGCCGTATCTCTCGGAACCCTTCTTTTTCTCGCCGTCGCGGTCATGGAGGCGGGGCTTTGGCTTCTTATGCCTTTTCTATCCGTCGGGTGGAAAGAGATCGCAGAGTTAACCCTTTGGATGGCCCCGGGACTTCTCTTTATCTGCCTCTCCGCCTTAAATAGCGCGCTCCTCCAATGCCAAAAGCGCTACTTTTCCCCGGGAGCGGCCCCGGTCCTATTCAACGCCGTCTGGATAGGGGCCGCTTGCATCGCCTACCGCTTTTCCTTAAGCGCCGGGATGAAGGTTTTGAGCGCGGGCGTTACCCTCGCCTTCGCTGCGCAGTGGGCGGCGACCGCATTTTTCGTGCGGAGGGAAATGAGAACCCATTTGGATTGGAAAGAGCGGTTCAGCCCCCGCCTTTTTTCCCCGGAATGGAAGCGGATGGTCCGTCCGATGGCGCTCGGCGTCCTCGGGATCGGAGCGATGCAGATCAATAGCGCTCTTGACGCCATCTTTGCGCGCATCGCCGATCCGTCCGGCCCGACGTTCCTATGGTATGCGATCCGGGTGCAGCAGCTCCCGTTGGCCCTCTTCGGGATCGCTCTTTCGGGGGCCCTCCTGCCTCCTCTTGCCCGCGCGATGCGGGAGGGGGATCTCGGACGCTACCGCGAACTTCTTTCCAAAGCGCTAACCCAAGCAGGGGTTTTGATGGCGCCTTGCGCCTTCGCCCTTTTCGCCCTCGGGGCAACAGGTCTCAATTTGCTCTATGGCCGGGGCCATTTTTCCTCATCGGACCTTCAGCAAACGCTCCTTTGTCTTTGGGCCTACGGAACCGGCCTTCTCCCGGCGGTATTCGTCTTGCTGCTCGCTGCCGGCTCATACGCTAAAAAATCATACGGCTCACCGACTGCCGCATCGCTCGGCTCGGTCGCATTTAGCGTCGCTTTGAACGCCTTATTCGTTTTTGGCCTAGGTTGGGGAGCCGTGAGCATCGCGCTTGCGACCGGAGCGGGGGCTTGGCTCAATTGCCTCTGGCTTCTTCGCGTCCAGAGGGTCGATATGGCCGTTTGGAAAACGCTTGCTAAAGCCGTCCTTGCATCGGCCGCCGCCGCCGCTGCATCCCTTGCCTGCGGCGAATGGTTCGGAGACGGGACGGCTGCCTTTTTACGCGGGGAGCCGATCGCTTTTTCGCGCGGCGCTGCCGAACAAATGATGGAATTTGCCGGAATGGGGATCGTTTACTTAGGGACGTTCTTGGCGATTGCCCGGACGCTTCGATTGCATGAGGTATTCATGCTCCTCGAGCGTCCGGCCAAATAGATTAGGTGCTATGCGAAATGAACTCGCAGACCAGCGGGATGTTGATTGGAAGAGGAAGAGGAACCTGGTCTAAGTGGGGCGATGATACGACCGAGCCGGAGAATTTATCTTCTCCAAGGGAGAGATACTCGGGAATGTCGCGGTTCGCTTGTTCTTGCGCATGCAAGACGAGCTTCATTTGGCGGGAGGCCGGCTTCACCGAGACGACCATGCCCGGGCGCACGAGGAACGAGCGACGGTCGACTTTTTTGCCGTCTACCTGGATGTGGCCGTGGGTGACCAGCTGCTGGGCCGCGAAGATGGAAGGAGCGAGGCGCAGGCGGTAAACGATGTTATCAAGACGGCACTCGAGCTGCTCGAGGAAGAGCTGCGCGGTGTTGCCTTTGGCGAGCAAAGCTTTCTTGTAGGCGTTGACGAGCTGCTTATAGCTGATCATGCCGTAAACGGCCTTGAGTTTCTGCCGCTCTTCCAGCTGGACGCCGTAGTCCGATTTCTTCTTCCGTTTTGCGCCGTGCATGCCGGGAGGGTGCTGTTTGTGAAGGAGTGGGTTGCGCGCCTTGCCGAAGATGTTAGCGGCGAATCTGCGTGCGATGCGGTTTTTAGGACCTCTGTAACGAGCCATTGTTTCTCCGAGAATAGTTCGGTTTAAAGGTAGACAGTGTAGCTAAGAAGGGTTTTTTGGACAAGCGGTGAGTGCGGCGGGCGAATTTATAAAAATATTTTTGTGCCGATGCATTGGTTTTTGGGGGCTTGCCTGAGCCCCTAATTTAGTGTATAGTTCTTGGGTCATGGAATACTCAGTTTTAGCATACTACGCAATCGTCCCGGTCGACGACCCTCATGCGCTCGTCGCTCGTCATAAGGAATTTTTTGGAAGCCGCGATTTCCAGGGCCGGATCTATATTTCGGAGCAAGGGATCAACGGGCAGTCGAGCGGCCGTGCCGACCACGCTCAGGAGTATATCGACTGGCTCCGGTCCGATCCGCGCTTTAAGGACGTCCCTTTCAAGATCCATCCAAGCGCCGAACACGCTTTCCCCAAGATGACAGTCAAATACCGCAAGCAGCTTGTCGCGATCGACTGCGAGGTCGATTTTTCCAAGAGGGGAGAACACGTCCCGCCCAAGGTCTGGAAAGAGATGCTCCAAAGCAGGGGTCCGGAAACGCTTCTCCTAGATGTCCGGAACGACTACGAGTGGAAAGCGGGCCATTTCGAGGGGGCTGAATTGCCGAAGCTCGACCAATTTCGCCAATTTCCGGAGTACGCGAAGCGGCTCAAAAGCGAGTGCGATCCTGCCGAAACGCCGGTCATGATGTATTGCACAGGGGGCATCCGCTGCGAATACTATTCGGCTGTTTTGAAACAAGAGGGGTTCGAGAAGGTCTATCAGCTCGACGGGGGTGTGATCCAGTACGGCCTTGAAGAGGGGAGCGACCTTTGGGACGGAAAACTTTTTGTCTTCGACGACCGTCTCGTCGTCCCTCTGAGCGAAGACGCCGTCACCGTCAGTTCTTGCTCCCATTGCGGAAAATCGAACGACGTCTATTACAACTGCGCGAATATGGACTGCAACGCGCTCTTTTTCTGCTGCGTTGATTGTCTGCGGGAGCACCGGGGCTGCTGCTCGGATGCTTGCCTCGATGGGCGCGTCAGGCCATTCAAAGAAAGCCCGAAACCGTTCCGCAAGCTCTCGCAACTCGACCCGCCGTGCGGCTGCAATACCTGATTTCCTTCAAGGAATCGCACCTATCGATTCGAATCGAGGAAAAAGGCGCTCCCCGCCGCGTCCTCTATTGGGATACGCTGACCTCCCTAGCGGCGGCAGAGGATCGCGAAGTTCTCCCTCTTTTGCGGAAAGCCGCCACCCGGTTTTCCAAAAACCTTGAGACGCTCTCATTCCAAACCGTTGATATTCCTTTTGCGGAGGCGTTCGAGGCGATGCGGCTCCTCTCTAAGACCAAACGGCTTTTCTATAACCGGCAGCCGCTTCTCTCGGATTGGAACGCTTCGGCAAAACTCTTCTTCCGCGGGAAAAAACCGGCCCTTTTCGAGGCGTTTTTCGAATGGGGCAAGGAACGGATTCCTCTTGCAGCGTGCGAAAAAGTGTTCGCATCCTGGTGTATTTGGAATGGGAACGCATTCCCTTTCCGCACGGAGCTTCCTTGGAAATGGGTCGATCTCTTTTTGAAGGGGCCGGTTTCTCTTGAAGGCGTTCAAAAAAGCCGCTTTCTCGAGGAAGAGCCGCCGCTCGAATGGGAAGAGGAAAGCGTTGCGCCCAGGCTTCAATTGACGGATGCGACAGGGTGCTTCGCCAATCTTTTAGACGAGGCATGGGAACAAGATCTTTTCGAGGCGGGATATGTGAAGAAGACGGTCGGCAATTCCCGCTATTTTTGCCCGAGCGACAAGACGCGGGACGCGCTGCTCCTTCTCGTCGACGTCGGATGGGAGGTTTTTCTTCCCGGAGGAAAGCGGCTGCTCCGGCAGGGGAAAACCGACTGGGAATTGAAAGAGGATGGACCCAAGGCGCTTCTCCGCGGAAGCGTCTCTTTCGGCCCGAAAACTACGCCTCTGAAACCGGTTTTCGAGGCGATGAAAAAGGGGCGTCTTTGGGTCGAGATCGACGGGCAATTCGCCGGTCTTCTCGACAGGGCTAAAGGCGAGGCGATGGAAGGGGAGTGGGTCGGCGAGTCGCTTGTCCTGCCAAAAGGAAAAGCCGCCCAGCTCATCCCCCTATTGGATACGGCCGAAGCGGTTTGGGAGGAGGCCCTTTTCAATACGGTCAAAGGGCTGAAAGAGGGTCGCTTGACTGAGACCGCCCTTCCCGGTTCTTCCTTTCGGGGGGAGCTTCTTCCCCACCAGCAAAAAGGGCTCGACTGGCTTTGGTTTCTCTATTCCCAAGGGTTTTCGGGGCTTCTTGCCGACGAAATGGGCCTTGGGAAAACGGTCCAGGTCCTGGCATTTTTTTCCCGCCTCAGGACAAATTTGCCGACCCTCATCGTCGCCCCCGCTTCGCTCCTCCACCAGTGGCAATCGGAAATCCGCCGGTTTCTCCCCGGCGCGAGGAGTTTGATCTATCAGCCGGGTGTCGAGATCTCCGCATGCGATTATCTCATCGCCTCTTATGCAAGGCTTAGGCTCGATGAAGAAACTCTTTCGGCCGTCGAATGGGAAGCGGTCGTCCTCGACGAATCAAATGCAATTAAGACCGCTTCCACCCAAACGGCGAAGGCCGCCTGTCGGCTGAAAGCCCGTTTTCGTATTGCGCTGAGCGGCACGCCGATAGAAAACCGGGCCGAAGAACTCGGGTCCCAATTCTCCTTTCTCATGCCGGGCCTCGTCCAGAACATTCAGAGCGATGCCAAAAAGCTAAAACCATTCATTTTAAGGCGGAAAAAAGATGAGTTGAGCCTTCCTCCCAGGCTCGAACAAACCGTTTTAGTTGAAATGGAAGAAGGGCAGCGCCGTTTGTACGACTCCTATATACAAGGGCTCAAGACGGGGCTTTTAAAAAAGGCGGCAAATGACGGGGCGGCCGCGCACCGGATGGAAATCCTCGAAGCGATCCTTAGACTCAGGCAGATCGCGGCCGATCCCCGCCTCATCGGCCGCGAAGAACGGGGCGCCAAGATGGAGCGGATGCTGGCGGATCTCGAGGAAGCTCTCGGAGAAAAACGGAAAGTCCTGATTTACAGCCAATTCACCACGATGCTCTCACTGATCGGGAAGGAACTGGGCCGGCCCTATTTGCTATTGGACGGTTCGGTCGATCCCTCTTCGCGCGCCGAAAGGGTCCGGGCCTTCCAAACAGATCCCGACATTCCTCTCTTCCTCCTCAGCCTCAAGGCGGGAGGGGTCGGCTTGAACTTGACTGCCGCCGATTACGTCCTCCTCTTCGATCCGTGGTGGAACGACGCAGCTGAAAACCAAGCGATCGACCGGGCCCACCGGATCGGGCAAACGAAGACGGTGATCGCCAAACGCTACATCGCGGCCGGGACGATCGAAGAGAAGATCTTAGGTCTTAAAACCGAGAAGCGCCAAGCTGCCGAAGCGCTCCTCGGTTCAGGCCAAGAGTTCAATTGGACAGAGGAGGATTTGCTCCATCTTCTGTCTTAACCCCTTTCTTTTGTTCCGCTTCGAGCATCTCGACGGCCGCGGCCTTCAAGGTCTTAAGTCCGTCCGCAAAGCCTAAGGCTCGCGTAAGACGTTCCAGGTAATGGATTTCAGCGGAGAGTTGGTCATTGACCGTCTCCAGCTTGGCGAGTTTTTTCAGGAGGTCTTTCTGCTTCATGACACAGGCTCCTTCAATAGGGTTCCTGCCCTTATCAGATGCAAAAACCATGCCAACCAATCCCTTCTCCTTTATCGGGGGGGGGATAAAAAATATTAAAAAAATAGAGACGTCGGGCATGCCCGACGTCTATATCTCCCTAATATTTTTAATTATTTCTCCTCCGTCTGCTAACTTATTTTCGGTCGATTTTTTCGAGGTAGAGCCTTGAGGGGAGGTCGTCGGGGAAGCGTTTGACGATCTCTTGGAACAGCCGTTTGGCTTGGGGAAGATCCCCTTTTTGGAAGGCGTCGAACGCCTCGATGAAGCGAGCGCATAATTCTTTTTGGACCGCGCTCGGCTCGATTTCCGGCTCGCCGCCGATTTTTCCCATGAGCTCGAAAACTTTAATCCGGATCTTTTTGCCGCGGATTTCGACGATTTCCAAGGGACGCGCGAGAAACCGGGAACCTGCCGTTTTGATCGTCTCTTCCCCAACGAGGATTTTTGTGCCATAGGCTTTGTTGAGCGCTTGGAGGCGGGCAGCCGTATTGACGGCGTCTCCGACGGCGGAATAGTTCATCCGTTCCGCGGTCCCGAAATTCCCGACGATCACAGGACCTGTCTTGATCCCCATCCGGGTCTCGAAAACGGGCTGCCCTCTCTTTTTTCTTTTTTCATTGAGAGCAAAGAGGCTGTGCCGGCAGAGAAGGGCTGCCGTGCAGGCGCGCGATGCGTAGTCGGGCAGATCGTCGGGGGCGCCCCAAATCGACATGATGCTGTCGCCGATGTACTTGTCGATCGTCCCGCCGCACTTGACGATGATCCCCGTCAACAGCTCGAAATACTCGGTGAGGAGCTTATCGACCTCTTCGACCGGATTTGCTTCCGCAATCGAGGTGAAGTCGGCGATGTCGGTAAAGAAAATCGAAATCGTCTTTTTTTCTCCGCCTAGAACAATCCGATGCTCTTTTTGCATCAGCCGCTTGGCGAGCTCTTTCGGGATATAATGGGCAAATGAACTGAACGCAGCTCTCATGGAAGCAATCGCTGTTTCGATCCCGCTGATTTCCTCTATATAGGATCCAACGTTTCCGTCTTCTTCGAGGTCGAGCCGCGCGATCCGGTCGATTTCGTCCCTAATATGAATGATCGGGCGCGCGATATGGAGGGAGAGAACAACGACGAGCAAAGCGGCGACCGCTAAGATGGCAAGAGACAGGTAGACGGCTTCTTTTTGCGTTTTCAAAAGCGGAGCGAGAAAGTCGGAGAGCGGCGCGATGAAGAGAATCGACCACTCCTTCTCGGCGGATGCGAAGAAATTATGGAAGGAGGCCAAAACCGTTTCTTTTTCGAACGAGTAGGAAAAATTATGTTCTTTTGTTCTCTTAAAAACCTCGAAAGCCTGGGCCGCCAGTTTGACGTCGGTTTCGATGTCGGGAGCGTTTTTCGGCAATAGGATTTGTCCCGATTCATTCAAAATGAACGTTTTTCCTCTCTTGGAGACGCTCTGCTGCGCTAAATATTCGGAAAAAGGGTTGAGCGCCAAGTCGGCGCCGAAAATCCCAAGAAGATTTCCTTCCGGATCATAGAATGGGGCGGCTAACGTCAGGCCGGGATCGGTCTGGATGTAAAAATGGGTATACGGATCGGTCCAGAACATGCCCTTTGCTTTTTCGGCTCCGGTATACCAAGGTCGGGTTCTTGGATCGTATGGCGAGGCAGCTTCTTGCGTTGAGAGAAAATGAAAGTCGGCGTCGTAAAAAACGCGGGTTTGGCCTTGATTTCCCTCCCCGGCAAGGGGCATGAGGACAACGTATGCGGCGCTGTGAGGGACGGGAGCGAATGTGGTGTAGGCGACCGGATAAAAATTGAGGTCGATCGCAAGCAGGTATTTGCCGTCCGGAAGGCCGATATAAAAGGCAAAAAGGTGCGGATCGTGCTTGAGGATCCCAAGAAAAAAGGTGATTAGAGTGCTGTTTTGCGGATTGATTTCAGGGAAAAGCTTGTAAAAACGGATCCCGATCGAGGGGAGCGCTTCGATTTCGCCTAGAACGCAATTGATTTTTTCTTCCATCCGCGCGCCTGCGCGGTCGATTGAGAGCAGCGCCTGTTCATGGATCGATTGGGCGTATTTTTCGTAGGTGAACCAAATGATGAGCGCGGACGAGGTGATGATCGCGCAAAGAAGCACGCTCAAGAGCAGCGTGCGGAGTTTGATTTTCGATCCGGGCATCCTTTTCTCTTATCAAGATTCACCTCGCGAGTCAATGGGTAGTGTAACATTTGGTCTGTAAAATCGGTAACCCTGGAAGAGAGGGGGTTACAAAAAAAGTTTGAGATCACATCCTCTTTAGTTCGCAAAAACAAAAAGGAGGAAAATATGATCTCAAA
>Ga0169931_10010625_pt1 | contig 13088 bp, 1 predicted proteins | sample Kivu_15m_20L_FD_129675 | JGI IMG/M metagenome (GOLD analysis project Ga0169931, IMG submission 129675) | Freshwater microbial communities from Lake Kivu, Western Province, Rwanda to study Microbial Dark Matter (Phase II) - Kivu_15m_20L... | ecosystem: Environmental > Aquatic > Freshwater > Lake ...
AACCTTCAAATGAAAGAGTAATTTTTTTGGTAAGTTTGTATGTATCTGGATTATTATTGATGCTAGGATCTGATTATCAAAAAGATCAAATATTAAAATAAAGAAAAGGTATCTTTTATATTATGAAGGACTCATCTCGACTGGTTTTTTCAAAAGTACGCGTAACCCCAACTATTTAGGATAGATATACATATACAGCTCCTTCGTGTTATGTTCAGGAAATTCTGTAGGTTTCGTCATCGTGTATGGCCTTGCTTGTTCTTTATTCGCGTTGAACATTTATCTCAAAGATAAGACATCTTTGTAGCTTAAATAGGGCTGGGAGTAATATCAGAAAAAAAGTTATATTCTTCTGCCGAAAATACTTAAGACATTGCCTCTTAATGTCTGTCTCTATGGAGTTGTGTCTCTGTTGATTGGATCTTTTTTGGTGAAAGAAAGTCCTGCGGATTTCTGGAAGCCTCTTTTTGAGTGATCATTTAACCATAAATATAAATATCATGAAAAAATAGATGAGCAATCTTGCTTTGTTCCTATAAAAAATGCAAAACTTTGTATTTTTTAACCTCGGTATATCTGAACCCTAATGAAGGTGGTCCTAAGATCCTGCAATTACGCTACACTGTTGATTTTTTCAAAGGAACAACTTTTCTTTGGATCTTGATTTTGATGAGTCTAACTCAAAACTATTCGGCTAGAATGTATCTATATCTTTTTCTTCATGGTAGCTATGGAATATGCTGGGTAATCAAGGATATTTGGTTTCCTGATCAGAGAGCTTTAAAATAAGGTTCTCTTTTGTCTCATATTGCACTTTGTGGCTTACTCTTGGGATACTGGATGATTCCTGTGCCTCTGGCATTAGGTTATGGAACTACTGAGCTTTCTTTAACAAAAAGTTTATTTCTTATCTTGATTTATGTGATAGGTCTTATCATGATGTTAGGATCTGACTATCAAAAATTCACAACATTAAATCAAAAAAAAGGTACATAATGCTATATAAAGGTCTGATTTCTTCTGGTTTTTTCGCCAAAACGAGAAATCCCAATTATTTCGGTTAATTTTTAATCTACAGTTCCTTCGTTTTTTGTGCCAATCACTCAGTAGGATATCTTGTTTTTTACATACTAGGAGGATCTCTGTTTTTTATCAATATTTATGTAAAATAAGAACTTTCATTAAAAAAAAAGTAAGGCTACGAACAACATTCGAAGAAAAGTTATATTTTCTTACCTAAATTATTTTCTAGTTTTATGATCAATTTTGCTTTTTACAAAATTATCACAACAATTATTGTTTACTATTTGCACGAAGATAGTCAAAAGACTTTTTTCTATCCTTTTGACAGATTAATTCAAAAGTGATATTTTATGATTGAATGAGTTACAGTATAGCATATAAATTACGAAAAAATATTAAATGTAAAGCTAGTTTCAAGATACCGATATTCGCCTCTTGATTAAAATAACTCTAATGACTTCAACTGCCAAAAACATAAAACTCATGATCCCATTTTTCAAAAAATTCACACCAACCATAAAAATGCTGCAGAACGTCTCTCTATACATACCTGTGCACCACAATTTGATCATCTAAACTCAAAGTGAAAACGACATCTAGACAGCTACGATTGATCTGAGTCCTCTGATGCAATTATTGCAGCACAATCACAACATAACTGTTCAAACTTATAAAAAATCATTACCAGAAATCCAAGGAAACAAATACAACTTTTTTGTGTAGTTTGCCAATCTGGTAGTGATAGATGGTAAGTAAAACAACATGGATTTGTTTATCAGAAAAATTTAGTTAAAAAACAACAAAAGAAAAATGAACATAAATATCAAAATTACAGTCGATACGGGCTACAGTTATACAGGTCAAACTTTTTCAATAGTTGATAAATACTAATCTAAATAAGAATAAGAAACTATAGTAATAGCGTATCGTTCTTTGTTCGATGTGATTACGATTGGCTTGTTTTCGGAGAAAAAACCAGTATGTAATTGTAAGAAATTTATGTTTGAACTGTTGACTGATGATTATTTAAGGTTTTAGATGACGGGGACGAGCTAGGGAATATTAAAAATTGGGGCGGTGCCATCTTAGTTTCCTCTGATGATGGTAGATTGATTAATAATGTTTAAATGGCTCATTTAAATAGTAAAAATAACATAAAAAGTTGTAGAAATCAAGATTATTTTATGTATTTTGTCAAAAAAAGTGTTTTTGTTCGATAGATTATCCGTCTTGTCTGCTATTGTGGTTAGATTTTTTAAGACTGGTCTTTGATTTTTGCATATTTAGAGATCCTTTAGGATATTTTACGCTGCTGTTTTAAAGACTATCATTTATTGCTGATTCTTTCAAAGCTCTACTGTTTTTACTCGACCCTATTCTTTAGGTGTCTTTGTCTAAAATTTAGCTTAATTTTAATCCATTTTTACTAGAATCGTATTATTTTTTAACAGATTAAACACCCACAGCCCTATTATTGACACTATTTTTCAATGATTAGTTATCTTTGCTGTCTTTTTTGTTTTATGAAGATTCAACGCTATGTCTGTATAACTCAGTAAAATCTATTGATTTTTACTTTTTGTTTTTAGAAATATTCGAGCTTGTATTCAGGCTTGTATTTTTTATTTTTTAAGTAATGGCAGACTCAGTCGTTTTTTCTTAGGGCTATTTAGCAAGAATCTACGTTTTTAGTTTATTAATGTAGTTACTTTTTTATGTGAAAAAATGTGCAAAATCTTAGTTTTGTTTAACAGAATCAACTCTTTTCTTACTTTTGCATGTTTACTGATACCCTCTTAGCAATTCTTAATTGCTGGTAATCAGTTGAATATTTTGTTCTTAAAGTTTATGCACCATTTATTGAAGATTACAAATCTATTCTTTTAACTGCTATTTTTCCTTATCTTACTTATTATTCCCTGTTTTTTATCGTAAAAACTAAAGCGAGCTTGAAATTTATCGATTATTTTGAATAGATTTATTGAACTAGAATTAAAACTGTTATGTTGCTTTTATTTTTTAAAGTAGCTGCTAAACATCTCTTTTTAGCATTTCATTCTATTATACTAACATATTTATATCTTTTAGCATTCGTGATTCTTTTTATACTGTTATACTGATCTGTCTTTCTGACTGTTTTTGTTTAATTTTGTTTATTTATAATGTTTTATTGGCCTGAAAATGCTGTTAGGTGAGTTTGGTGTTAAGTTAAATCAATCGATGATTCTATTTAGAAAGAACATTTATGGCTCTGATGAATTATTATTGAGTTTAGTTGGTGCTGGTCATATATTAATTCATGTATTTTTGTAGTTACATGTATTTTTGTTGGAATTGACCTTATCCGAAGTAATTTCCTTGTAATTTTCGTTACATGCACTATATGATGGTTATATTGTTGCTTTAGGTTTGAATTAGTTTATTTAAATCTGATCTTTTTTGCAGTAAAAGTCTGTTTAATTGTTAGATTTGCTATACTAAAGACTGATTTTTAAGTTATGCTAAGCTTATTTTATGTTTATTTTGTTGGTTTTAATCAATTTCTTATATAAAAAGTTTGATTATTTAATTCGGATGCAGTTCTGATAGATCATTCACAAGACTATGATATCTTTCAAGCAACGACTGATTAGTCTGTAGAGTTTATTAAGAATTCTAATCCCCCTAACAACTTTGATTATTTTGTTAACTTTATTTCATGACCCTATACAACTAATTTTTATTGTTAAATGAGTATTCTTACCAGTATCGTTTGCTACTAAAATGGTTGCTGTTGTTTTAGGGTGATCCGTATGAATTGTTTTTTCTTGAGTTTTACTGTGATGATTATGTTGGGAAGTAGTTGAATTGTTTTTTGGAGAGGTCTCTCTTCATATTATGCAAATATGACAGTTAAATTTAGATTTTATAAAGCAAAATTATAAGTTTTTATGTTACAAATAATATTAAAAATGAATATAAAATTCACTCCTACAGTTACTTAACAACCGAGCTATAACCCTACTGATTGTACCGTCCTCGACTATTACGATTCGTTTATATTTTGATCAATTACTATGCTATAAATTTAAGCTAATCGTTTTCACGTATTATTCTGAACCATCTCACTTTGAATTGCTCAAGAATGTCTTTGAGAATGTGTTTCAGTAACTGATTAAATGGTATTTAATTCTTTTTTGGAGTGTTATTGAAGTTTAGAATAGAATTTATGCAGTTTATGCATTCGCAGAGATATGCTTTGAGGTATGCTGCGTAGTCTTTGTAATTTGTTATTATTTTTTAGTATGAACTAAACATATCTTTTATGTTTTTGAAGTCTGGTTCGTCTTTTTATTTGTCTAACGTGTACAATCTCACTTTGCTATTGTCTTTTTTGTTAGAATGTTTTGTAGGAGAATTTTACTCTTTCCAGTTTATTTATTAAAGAAGAGATATCTCTCTTTCTTTGATTAAAAGTTATTGTGAACACTGCTAAAACTCTTCTTCTTCAATCTGAAACAATTAATTTAGCTACTAAGTCAAAACCTTAGCTTTTTAAACTTATTATGCAGCTACAATCAACGACAAATTTTAAATAATTTGCTATTTTTAATGATTTCTGTACTGACCTTGAGATCGATAAGTGCTCAATTGCTTGCTTACATCGGCTTATTTGAATACCTATCGAAAAGAAAGAGCATCCGGAATGAAAATTTTATTTTGACTTTTAAACTGAGCCCTATCTTTGTTTCTAGCAACAGTGGATTAAAAAAATATATCGCTGTTGCTTTTTATATGCCGATTTAATATTTATTTTTATTGTCCGTTGATGTTCGAGTTTTTCTTCACCTACCTCAGTCTCTCAACTAACATTTGATTTTATTGTTATATTTCGTCAAGTATTAGTGTCAGATCTTATAGTTATCTTGTAAGGTCTCTATTTTCCTCTTGTAAAAGAGAGATCCATTCTTAAGCTTTTTTAAGTGCATTTTATTTCAGTTATTTTTATTTAAGTAGTGCTTGCATGGCGATTTAATGTTGATTTTTTTTATTGGGCTAGGGTAGATCCTAAATGAGTGAGGTATACTTTATCGATGCTGGCACACATACTGCTATCATCGGGTTTATCGTAGGAAGAAACACGAACAGTATGGTATCGCTTCTATACAGGGTCGTCGAAAGGGTTAGATGAGCTGTGGCTTAGATTTTTACCGTCTCGGGATTGAGCTGTTCTGTTGTTTCTTATCAGCATTGTTATAATTATTAATGATGTCGGTTTAATTTATATGATGAAAAGAATTTGTTGAGGAATTTCTTTTATGTAATTATTGAATTTGTTTTGATTTGGACGATTTGATTTAAAAATATTCATGATCATTATGAGATTAGCCAAAACGAATGCCTTTTTAAACAAAATGAAAATCTCTTTCTGCCTAAGAAAACATCGTATATTTTTACCAATAACTCGATCGTATTTTAGTAAAACCTCAACAAAAATAGCAAACTAGTAGTCTTTTAATACTACAAATGCATTCTAATCTGTAAAACTAGACCTCGATGTTCAAAGAGTTCTAAGATAAGCTTCAACCATCTAAGACTTACTTGAAATCAAATAACAAATAATGAAGAATTAAACATAGCTTTTACCATTCTATTGTAAAAAGCTAAATATTTTTTTGAACAAAAAAGTATATGAATAATACTAACCCGAACTCAGCTGGTTCTAGTAGCAATTAGGACTCATAACATCATTAGGCACAATATCTCCATCTGGTACGTGTAGATTCATTAAGATTGTTTTTAGATCCTCTCGTTTTATTATAAATTAAAAAAATGCGAGGGAAGACCCATCTATACCTATAACACCGGATTCATTAAAAAAATATCGATGATTATCGCTACTCATATTGCCTAGAGAAAGCTGTCGTTTTCGCAAGTTATTTTGAGTTATCAAATGCTGTCTTAGTTCGATTCGACAAGCACTCTTTTTTCGAGCAATTTTATCAAATACATCAAACAAACTTTTAAAGAAAATTTGTCAGATAATAAAATTAAGCTTACTCAGCTTATTTCAATACTAAATATTCACTTTTTTCATCCCAATTAGATCATTATCGATAGCATAATATTGGATCAGACTCTGTATTTTCTTCTTACTCATTTTGAATAGTATAAAAATGAAACATTTGCATTGCGGTTTTAATGTTTGCTTGTTTTGCTTAAAACTGATATGAAAAGACTTTATCGAAGCGATATATAACTCAAGCAGCGTTGTGTTTTTAAAATTATGTATTAAATTAATCTCAAAATATAGTAAAAATGGATTTAGTAATTTTGGTCTGATTAAAAAACTAAATTAGATGTTTAATCTAAATAAAATAATTTAAATTTTATGCAAGTATTAGCCTTAGTTTAGACTATAGACTACGTTTAGAAACAAAAAATTCAAAATGAGATTCTCAATTTTCATTTTACTAAAATTATGACAAGTATCGGCCATAGATTATAAAAATTCTTTGAAAAAGCAACTCCAAAACAAATTCGAAGTTTGACTCGATAAAAAGTTAAATTTTTCATAAGATTTCTTATGAATTATAGATTTCTCAGCATTTTAAGTCGATTCTAGAATTTCCAATAAAAATTACCAAAAATAATGCAAAAACTGTCAATACAAAAATAAGAAGATCTGATACCTTTGATTGATATGTTGATGTCTACTTAGCATTAGAAACTAAGGTTTTCTGATTCTTTTGATTCTTTCAAATGGCTTTTAAAACTAGCAATAGATTTGCATAAATTTTTGTAGAAAAAAGGCATCATATGTTGGGGTTTACTTAATATTATCTTGACTCATGTGCCTATTGCCTAAAAATACAAAAAATTTCACAATCTTCACAAACAGTTAAACAACTATCTAAACAAATAAAACCTAATTTCTTACTACTTATTACTAAATCAATGTGTGTACAAATAGGATTCCAGTTTTGATTTCCGTTTTGATAATGCCTAAAAAATAATAAACAACATCGTATAGCAAAATCCAAGCATAAAACAAATGAATGAGTCACTTATATCAAGTATTAATAAATACAGAAGCTACGATATTTTGGGAGGATTGTTTGTATAGTTATGGAATAGATGTGAAGATGTGGCTAATATTTTGCCGAAATTGAAAAATAGACAGCTTTTGTAAGAGCATTATCGTATTGTTGAACTTTCTTTTGCTTAAATGGTGAACAATCCGAACAATTTAAGTGCGTCTTTAAAGCAGACATTGGATAAGTTGTTGGCTCATTAGGCTTTAAAACATACTTTTTTAGTCAGCTGCTATCCTAATATAAAGTCGTTTTTACATAAAAATTATAAACCTTTGTCTTTTTTGGCTAATCCAGTGAAATTCAAAACAAATTTTTAACTACTTTTGAAGTATTACAATCAGTAAAAATATTTTTACTTTCTCTGGGATTTGTTTATTAAAAATTATGTAAGATTTCAGCCCTGGATACGACTTAACTGCCTCAACCTTTTTTAATAAATTTTCATGCAAGCTTACTAAAAATAAAATAATAGAAAAGTAATAATGTTATCAACCATGATCCAATATTTAGCCAGTGGAATCGTGCCAATGAAGCGAGTAAAAATGCAAAAACTATTCTAAAAATGCGTCGATTTGCTCGTTGATGCCGATAATCGCTCATAATTTAGTAGTCAGTGCTACACTGATATTATTTTCAATTCGATTGCTATCGATATTATGTCTCCTCTGACTTTTGATCTCATCATCAAACACTGTCTTGATAGAGATCCTAAGATTAAAAAAACTTCGCCTTTGATGATGATTTATGGGGCAGCCTTGAAGAATAGAAATAGCTAAGGAGGGGTCATCGAGTCTTCGATTATTGATTAGCAGAAAAGCTATTTGTCGTATTTGGTCAAAAATAAGATCATTAGATATACTAATCATGTCTAAAATACTTAATCTTTAGCTTAAACAGAAGGAATATAAAAATAATAGTAAAAATAGTCTCTTAACTAAAAGAAAAATGAAGCTAAAATCTTCAAAAAAATTAAATAGTCTAATAAATTTACAATATAGCTTACATGTCGTTAGATTTCCATATTTTTTGAATCCGGAAACCTTTAAATCTTATCTATAAGCTAAAACGTATTAAGATATGTTTCTAACTGTTTTCACTTCGCATCTTGGTTGCTGATGGCCAACACATACACACCTGAGAACTACGATCTGAACTAAAAAGAAACTTTTTCATTTAGAAGCAATCTGAATCGTATGATGATCGAAAAACTTATTTACTTTAAAGAACTGGAAATCCTTTCAGAATAGCAAGAAACTTATTTAGTGTAAAAGTTTAGATGATGATTCTTTAATGTTTAGATTCTTGTTAAAATTTTTATATTCTTTTGCAAGAATAAAGAATGTTTTTTTTGAAAATTAAAATAATTTTAAGGCATATGATTAATAAAATAAAATGCGTATGTATGGATGAATGATTATCACAACAACATGTACTCCTCCTCCGACTCTTGCGATTTAGACTCCATGCCTAAATGAAGCACTTTGGCCAAACTGTCAAGCTTTATCATGCTTTTCTAGACGTTTTGCTTGAGTGAATCGACATTGTTCGATTTCATTATGTTTTCCGAGAAATTTTCTTTGCAAGAGCTGATCAGATCAATGCTGGCTCCCTCTACTTTTTGTTTTCTTGAGCTGTCCAGCTTAATCATGCTTTCTTCCTCTTTTTCATTGTGAGAATGTTCCTGCTTAGTCTTGCTTTCATGTATCGTTTACTTCTGTGAACTATCCAACACAATCTTGCTCTACTACTCTACTTTCCCTTTGTATGAGCTATCTAGCTTTATGCTACTCTCTTCAACTTTTGCTTGACGACTCGGCAACTCTTTCTCAACCCATGCATCAAATGCTTTTCCTGTGATTCTGCTTCCTTACATTTGATTTCCAACCTAGTTCAAATATTTTTCCACAAAAGGATGGTTCAAAAGATCCTTAGCCCTGGGTCTACTAGTAGGGTCCTTACTCAACATCCCTCGAATCAACTCTTTAGCTTCTTCCGGAATCACCCTAATCTAGTCCTTAAATATGAGCTCCCCTTTTCTGATCTTTTCAAAAGTCTCGTCTTAGTTTTTTCCCACAAAAGGCGATTCTAAATAGAAAAGTTCGTATAGCACGATGCCAACACAGTAGACATCTATTGAAAGCGAGTAGTTTCTTTCACCCAGCATCTCGGGACTGATATACTCCATGGTTCCACAGAAGGTCTTTCGTTGATGTTCGGAGTGCATGCACCATCCGAAATCACTCAATTTGATGTTGAAATCATCGTCCAGAAGTATGTTCTAGAGTTTGATATCACGATGCATGACATTTCGCTAGTGCATATAAGCCAAGCCTTGAATCAGTTGTAGGAATATGCTGGCTATTTTTCTGTTCGAAAATGTCTATTTGCAAGGTTTAACTGAATATTGAGAAAGTTACCTCGGCTAGCCAGGTTGCCATTTGAGCAATACTCAAGCACTATGTATACGTTTTTGGCATCTTGAAAGTAGCCATATAACTGGCAAATCGAAACATGTCTAAGTCTGCTCTGAATGGCTATTTCTCGTTTCAATCTCTGCAAATCTTCTGGCTTGCTGACTAGGCTTTTGTTAATGACCTTCAAAGCCACATGTTTGTTGCTGTATTTCTCTAGAGCCTTCCAAACGACTCCAAACTGACCAGCACCTAGCTGACTCTCGATAACGAAGTCATTGATGCTCAAGACGTGACCCTATGAATATTGGCGGGCAGTCATTGCTACTCTATTGAAGTGATTATAAAGATAATACCTCAGGCTCAATATAGTGGCTTATAATGGAGTACCAGCCCAACTTTTTCGATAAAATCTTAATGAAAATATTCACGAAACAACAACTTTGCACTCTTATGGACACTGCTGAGCTCATGAGCAGCAATTAACTCAAATAAAAACAGCAGTAGACTTACGATTTCATATCTGATAAAGTATTGTGGACAGCTGTGCTTACTAATGGATCAGTACTGGTATCTTCCTTGCTGTTAGGTTCAACAGTTTTCAAACAAGTTCGTGTTTTTTCTTTAAAAAAACTTTTGTGCGATGCTTCTTTGGTAAGTACAGGATATTATTTTGGGGCATTATGGCTCTCAAATCAATTAAGATAGATTACTCAGAAGGCTAAGCTACCTTTTTTGAAAAACTACAACTAGAATTTTATGTTGCATTTCAATTTGTTGGCTGCCAAATACGAAATCGATGAAAAAGTTCAGGTAGAAAGTATTATGGGCTAGAAAGAATTTCTTTAATGGATTGACTAATATCTTAGCTTATAGGCTTCGAAACCAGCTTAATGATTGTATATATTCTGCATGGTAAAAATCAAATCATAAATCAGGTATCTTTTATATTTAATTTTCTTATCTGCTTTATTAAAATTAGTTTAGAGTAATCGATATGTTTCGAATCTTCAGATCAAAATCTCCTTTCTGTTATGATCTGAGCAAACTCAAAAAGACTAAACTCGCTAAGTTATCTTCTCGCAGCTTGCTGATTCTCAACGGACCTGACTGTCATAAGTAATCAACCGGGAATGCAGATTAGTACAAGGAATCATTTCTAACGATCTAAGATAGCTTAAAAAAGTTAAACATTAAAAATTTTAACTATAAAAAATCGCATTGTATACTCTATTTTTATAGCCGAAAGGAAAGATAATAACAGATGCATTTATATTCAAACCAAAAATTTTTGAGTAAGGCAAACCGAAATTCCACGAATAATAGCTTTGGATAGATATTGATACCTCAGCTAAAAAAAATCTAAAAGATCATTTGAAGAAAATGATGTGGCGCAAGAAAGTAGAGCTCGTTGATGTAGATATGTAGAGCTCAGACCAATAAGTAAAGCCTATAATATATTCCGGATACGTACATATGACCCTAGATAGAATTAAGATCAGAAAGTAGGTCAGGTTCTTTTGGGAGGATCTGTTTAAACGGATTAACTCAACAAAGGGTAAGACGAAACTTATGCGAATCTTATATATTTCGACCCTAGAGGACCACAGTTTGGATTGAGGATTGTTTCTAATCAGGAAAATGTCTAGATAGAAGGGCATTTTTAGACTATTTCGTAGTAAGAGCATCGTAGAGTTTTTACTAGATTGGGTGAATGTCCCCATAATCTTATCAGTTATAAACTGCCTTTTCAGTTTAATTTCGATCTCATGAATGCTATTTGTCTCAAAAAAGGATGTTTTATAGGCCAGGAACTTCTTGCAAGGAGTCTTCTAACTGGTATCATCAGACGCAGAGTTTTTCCTTTTTAAAGTGAGGGAAATGTATAACCAAATGCAGTTTTAAAGGGAGAAAATGACTAAAATCTGGGCAAAGTACTAAGTTTCAGTAACGGAAGAGGTCTAGCTTTAATCAACTATCTGCCTTTGATGTAAAGAAACGCAACTTGGCCTGTAAAATTGACCAGTCCGTTCCCTGGAATTTTACTTAATCCATTATAAGATTTGCTCAAAAAATATTATGATGAAACGAAAAACAAACAAAAAATATTGTAGTAGCTTGATCTCTGATACTAACGAATTACTTTGATTATTAAAATAATCTTATATATGTATACTTTATATACAACTCAATAAAAAAGTTATTTTTATAAAGAATTTTTCACATATTCTGAGCTTATATAATCCCTTACTAACGAATGAATAAAACTTAGGCTTAATTGAGAGTCAGAATGCTTCAGCATTTTATCGATTTTTACTAGAAAAGATAAAATTAGATATACAAAAGAATAGATATCCGCAACTAAGAAATATTGAAACAATTAAAATAAAAAAACAATATAATGAGGGTATGCGATTACAATAAAATGTCAAAGAAGCTTCAATAGATTATTTGCTAGGAATTTCATAAACGTGATTTTATAAAATAGTTGTCTAATAGCTAAATTTTAGAAAATAAATAAGATTTATATATGCAACTTCAAATGCTACTAAAGGCATAGTGCGACTAAAACTAACTTTTTCAGCTATAATTAACATTTAAAAACAAAGACCTCAATAAATGATAATGCTTTCGTATCTACTTTTTGCCTATTTTTATTATTTAAGATAGAATTACTGTTCAATATTTTTAATATAGATGTCATGCTACTACCCCAAAACTATGAAATCCTGGAAAGTCCATAAACAGATAAACTCATCTCCCAATCTAGTCACCTCTCAAAAGCAATCTTAAACCCCCAATAGATCTTTAGTTATTCATTCACTTGATCATACGAAAGTAAAAAAACTGTCCTTGCCTAAGCATCAACCACCATCAACTACAATACATAAAACGTTAGTATCAAAATCTTTTAAGGAAAAAAGTAAAAGAGATTAAGTTTGTATTCATATATTTCAGAAAATGGTCGAGTAGTCTCACTCGAATTCGAAAATATCTGATCTGAAACAAATAGCTAGAAATTTTTCAATGAGTATGGAAAAAAAACTAAGAAAAATTGTTAGTTCTAAGAAAAAATAATCTGTAAAACCTTCACTTTTGACATCCATACATATTAATCGAATAAACTTTCCGAACAGAAGTGCAATAGTCACGCCAAATAAAAATGAAGGGAATCATCAAATTGATAAGCAAAAATAAGAATAAAAAACTGATTTGAGGTTTAATCAAAAACATTATAGATCCTTATAGACTTTCACGAAATAAATATCAAGTATGGTCAAAACTTCAAGAAAGACTCAATAAAACGAATAGTTAGATATAGTTTAAATGATAAAAATTAAAGAATTAAATCTTACACGCCGATAGTTTTATAGTACGATGAGAAAAAAGAGATTAACAGTTTCAAAATAATTCAGTCAGAAGTTTTCGAATGCGTTCAACAAACAAATGAATAGAAGTTCTCTTGGTTTTCATTAAAATCTAACTCCCTGGGAAGACTGTATAAGATACAACAAATGATACTTTCTTTCTTTAACATTTACAATAAAATCTATATTTAAAAAACAAGGGGTTGGGG
>Ga0169931_10010626_pt1 | contig 13088 bp, 9 predicted proteins | sample Kivu_15m_20L_FD_129675 | JGI IMG/M metagenome (GOLD analysis project Ga0169931, IMG submission 129675) | Freshwater microbial communities from Lake Kivu, Western Province, Rwanda to study Microbial Dark Matter (Phase II) - Kivu_15m_20L... | ecosystem: Environmental > Aquatic > Freshwater > Lake ...
CGCGTCCGAGCGCGATCGCCTCGCCGAGCCGATCCGTGAAGAACTGCAACGTGAGCTCGTCTCGCAGTCGCAGCCTCTCGACCAACCCGATCGCGGCGTTGCGCACCGCATCGAAACTCTCGCCGTCCATGCTCCCGGACACGTCGATCGCGAGCAGCACGTCGCGCGGGCGATCGTCGTCGTCGGGCTCGCACGGGAGGTAGCGCGCCGTGGAGCGCTCGTCGCGCGCAGCGAGACCCGCCAGCAAGGCGGAGCCGCCCGCCGCGAGCCACCCGCCCCCGCGCGCCAGAAACGGCGCCACGGCGCCGACCTCGAGGCTGCGCGGATCGAGATCCAGCGTCACGAGCAGGTCCGTTTCGGGCGCGAGCGAACGCACCGCGGCGGGACCGGACCCTGCGTGTCCAACGAGCTCGACCCCGAGGCCCGGCTCCGCGCCCCAACTTGCTGCGAGCGTGCGCGCCGTCGCTTCCTGTGCCTTGGCAAAGGCCAGCGCGACTTGGAGTGCGCCGCGTGCTCGCACGCGCACACCTAGCGCGTTGTTCTCTGGGACGGCGTCGCCCGCGGCGAGGAGCTCGACGTCGAGGTCGAGGTGGCGCGAGCCCATGTTGCCGAGCTCCAGCCGCTGCACGGGGCCCGACTGCGCGTCGAGCGTCCACGTGCGTTCGCCCTCGGGCAGTCCGCGAATGCGCAGCGAGAGCGCGCTGTCCGCCGGGAACCCCTCGCGCTCCCACTCGACGCGCAGAGCGAGCGGCGCGCCCGGCTCGAGCTCCGCGGCGGCCTCGACCGAGCGCAGCCACGGATCGAAGCGATCAGGCGCGGGCAGCGGAACGAGCTCGGCATGCACGCGCGCCAGCTGCGCGGTGGGCTCGCTCCCCGTGAAGGCACCGTCGCTGAGGATGCGCACGTGCGCGGCTCGTTCCGCGCTCCGGGCCAGTCGATCCGCGGCGAGCAAGGCCGCGGCGAGGTCCGTAGCGCCGCGACGCGCAGGTGCGCCCGCCAGCCACTGCTCGTCGAAGGCGAACGACTCCGGCGCGGCCGGTCCCTGCCAGCGCACGATTTCCTCGGCGAACGCCAGCACGGCGAACGCATCGCCCGCCCCGGCGGCAGCGCGCGCTTCACTCTCCAGCGCCGTGCGTGCCCACGCGGGCCACGCGCTCCGGACTCGCGTCACGCTGTCGGACACATCGAGCAGGGCGATGCGCAAGGTCGGCGCGCGCTGCGGATGCTCTTCGGCGTCCAACAGCAGCCAGCCGGCCGCGCCGCAGAAGAGCGCGCCAGCCGCGACCGCAGCGAGCGAGAGTGCGGCCCAGCGCCCGGAGCTAGTCAGGACGCCGCTCCCCGCCAAAGCTCGGCGCAAGGGCATTCGCGAGCTGCGTGGCGCGAATCCAGCCGCCGCCGATCAGCTGCTCACCGCGGTAGAACGCCGCGCCTTGGCCGGGCGTGACAGCCATTTCCGGCGCGTCGAACACGACGCGCGCGCGGCTCCCCGCCACTTCGATGGTCGCGGGCACGGGCTCGTGGTGGTAGCGCACCTGCACCTCCGCACGCACCGCCTCGCCATCGGCCACGTCGACCCCGATCCAGTTGAGCTCGTCGACCTCCATCGAGAGCGCGCAGCACTCCTCGCGACTGCCGAGCACCACCGTTCCGCTCGCTGGATCGAGCGCCACGACGTACAGCGGCATCGCGCCCGCAATGCCGTGGCCGCGGCGCTGTCCGACCGTGAAATGCTCGGTGCCCTCGTGCGTGCCGAGCACGCGCCCCGACGTATCGACGAGGTGGCCCGCGTGTGTCGGCAGGCCGCGCTCCGCAAAAAGCTTGCGGTAGTCATTGCCGGGCACGAAGCAGATCTCCTGACTGTCGGCCTTCTGCGCCGTGCGCAGCCCAGCTGCCGCCGCGAGCTCGCGCACGCGCGGCTTTTCGTAGCCGCCGAGCGGCAGGCGCGCGCGGGCGAGATGGCGCTCGGCCACGCTGAACAGCTGGTAGCTCTGGTCCTTCTTGCGGTCGACGCCGCGGCGCAGGAGCACGCGACCGTCGCGCACCTCGAGGCGCGCGTAGTGGCCCGTGGCCACCCCCTCGCACTCGAGCTCGTCCGCGAAGTCGAGCAGGCGTTGGAACTTGAGGTCGCGATTGCAGATCGCGCAGGGGTTGGGCGTGCGCCCGGCGGCGTACTCCGCGAGGAAGTAGCGAATGATGCCGCCGAACTCGGCCTTCAGATCGACGGCCTGAAACGGAATTCCGAGCGCACCCGCGACCATGCGGGCATCCCGAGCGTCGGAGACCGAGCAGCAGGACTTCTTGTGGGACTCGGAGGCATCGACATGGACCCCATTGCGCATGAACAGCCCGACGAGCGGGTGCCCCGCCCCGTGCAGCAGATGCGCGGCGACCGAGCTGTCGACGCCGCCGCTCATGGCCACGACCACGCGGGCGTGGGGTGCGAATCCGGAGACGAAGGTGGGGTCCATGGGAGCAGGCTCGCCCGGGTCGCAGCGCGGCTGGCCCGAGCTTGGTCGCGGGCGAGGATTCTAGTAGCTTCTTCGCCCCTTTCCGCGCACCACCCCGCCGAACCCGCAGAGCGCCCGTCCCATGACCTTCGCGACGACGACCTTCCTCGCCCTCTTCGCCCGCCTTCAGGAAGCAGCCCCCGCAGCAGCGGCGGGCGCCGAGACCGCCCCGGCGGCGAGCGAAGCTCCGGCCGCGACGTGGGTCGACACGCTGATGCAGTTCGCCCCGATGATCGCGATCTTCGCGATCTTCTACTTCGTCCTGATCCGCCCCGAGCGCGCCCAGCGCAAGAAGCGCGAGGAGATGCTCTCGAAGATGTCGAAGGGCGACACGGTGATGACGAGTGGCGGCATGTTCGGCACCATCACGGCGCTGTCGGACAAGGAAGTGACGCTCGAGATCGCGGACGGCGTGCGCGTCAAGTTCGTGCGCCAGTCGATCCAAGAAGTGCGCAACGATCCGTAGTTCGCGGCCTGCTCGGCAGGCTCGCCAACTGCTGGCGCACTGAGCCACGCGACCTCGGCCGCCGCGCGGAGGCTCTCGCTCGAGCCCGGCTCGAGGCGCGCGGCTGGCGTTGCATGGGGCAGCGCGTGCGCACCCCGCAGGGCGAGCTCGACCTCGTCCTCGAGCGGGGCTCCGCGTGGCTGTGTGTCGAGGTGAAGTCGGGCCGCTGGCGTGGCCCGCAGGCGCGTCACCGTCCCGCCAGCCACTACACGCGCCGCCAGTCGGAGCGACAGGAACGCGCCGCTCGTGCGCTCGCCTCCCAGCTGGGCCGTCCGCTGCCCGAGCGCTGGCTGGTCGAGTTGTTCTTCGAGGCGAGTGGGCGCTGTGCGTATGAGGTCTGGACGCGCGCCGATGAGCTGCACGGCGGCTCCCGTCGCGGTGGGGCCCGCGGGAAAAATCGTCCATGAAGCGCGCGCGGCCGCGGGGAGGCCCATCAACCTGCGTGCGGACCCCATCCGATGGAGACGGACCCCCGTCCCCCTACAATCACCGCGCGCAGCCCCCACTCTGCCGCGCGCGCTCGTCCCGCGTCCCCATGATCCGCGTCCTTCGCCACTACCTGCCCCTGCGCCGCGCGCTCTTGCTCTTCAGCGAGACCGTGCTGCTCACGGCCACGCTGGGCGTGACGATGGCGGCGCACCTCGTGCGCCCGAGCGGCGTGGTGATCGGGCGGGTGACCGCCGACGGGCTCGGGCTCGAGGCCGCGCAGTGGCGCTGCTGGATCTCGGCCTTCCTCGTTGCGGCGCTCAGCCAAGTCGCGATCGCCTTCAACGAGCTCTACGACTTCCGCGTGTCCGCCTCGCGCTACGACCGCGCCTCGCGCTTCGTGGGCTCGGCCGGCAGCGCGATCGCCCTCGCGGTTGTGACGGTGCTGCTCGCGCGCACGTGGGACTTGCAGCGCGTGCTCGACTTCCCGGGCCTCACCACGTCGCAGCTCCTGCGCACGCTGGTCTTCGCCCTGCTCGTCGGTTTCTCGCTGCTCTATCTCTGGCGGCACTTGTTCCATGGCGCCCTGCGTCGCTGGAACTTCAACCAGCGGATCCTCGTCCTCGGGGCCGGGCCGCAAGCGCGCTCGCTGGCCCACGTGATCGCGGAACACCCCGACTCCGGCTACGAGGTGGTCGGCATGGTGCCCGAGAGCGCGGTGCACAAGCCGACGCGCGAAGATGCGCGCGGATCCGCTGGCCGCGTGACGCTGAGCGACGAGGTGGAGACCCTGAGCGAAGCGTCGCTCGCAACCCTGCTGCTAGCGCCGCTCGAGCGCGAGGAAGCTGCGCCCAACGTCGCGCGCCCGGGCAAAAGCCTGCTGGCGCTCGTCGAGCGCCTCGCGGTCGATGTGGTCGCGGTCGCCCTCGAAGATCGCCGCGGCAATCTCCCCACCGACGAGCTCCTGCGCTGCCGCCTCGCCGGCATCGGGGTGCGCGAGCGCGAGTCGATCTACGAGCAAGTGACCGGCAAGCTGGCCGTCGAGGCCATGCGCCCGTCGTACCTGATCTTCAACGAAGGCTTCAGTCGCTCGAACCGCTCGGACCTCGCCAAGCGCGCCAGCGACGTGGTGCTCTCCGCGCTGCTCCTCGCGCTCACTTGGCCGCTGATGCTGCTCACGGCGCTGCTGGTGCGCCTCGACTCCAAGGGACCCGCGCTCTTCAGCCAAGAGCGCGTCGGTCTCAACGGACAGCGCTTCACGCTCTACAAGTTCCGCAGCATGCGCACGGACGCGGAGAAGGCCACCGGACCCGTGTGGGCGCAGAAGGACGACCCGCGCATCACGCGCTCGGGCCGCTTCATCCGCAAGACGCGCCTCGACGAGCTGCCCCAGCTCTTCAACGTGCTGTGGGGCCACATGTCGCTCGTCGGCCCGCGCCCCGAGCGCCAAGTCTTCTGCGACGACCTCGCGCGGCAGATCCCCTACTACAACCAGCGTCACATCGTGAAGCCGGGTCTCACCGGCTGGGCGCAGATCAACTATCCGTACGGCAACACCGTGCAGGACGCGCTGCAGAAGCTCCAGTACGACCTGTTCTACATCAAGAACCAGTCGTTCCTGTTCGACCTGTCGATTCTGTTCCAGACGATCAAGACGGTCGTGCTGCGCAAGGGGACCTGAGCGCGCCGCTCAGCCGCCGCGCGCGCGCTGCACGTGGATCGCGAGCAGTGCGACGTCGGGCGGACGCACTCCGGCGATGCGCGAGGCCTGCCCAAGCGTGCGGGGCCGCAGTTCCGCGAGCCGGGCGCGCGCCTCGTTGGCGAGGCCGCGCAGCGCGCCGTAATCGAGATCGCGAGGGATCTCGAGCTCCTCCTGACGACGCAGGCGCTCGACCTGCTCGCGTTCGCGCGCCACGTAGCCCGCGTACTTCACGTCGCACTCGATCGCGGCCCGCTCGTCGGCGCTGAGCTCGAGAGCGCGCAACGCCGCACACTCGCTCTCGATCGCCGCGACATCGATCTCGGGGCGGCGCAGGACTTCGCTCCACGTGCGGCCTCCGTGCACCGCGGAGCGCTCTGCCCCGAGCACCGCGAGCGCCGCCGCAAGACGCGCCTCGCGAGCCGCGAGCCGCTCGAGGGAACCGCTGCCCGCGAGTCCGTGCCGCGCCGCGAGCGGTACGAGCCGCCGGTCCGCGTTGTCGGAGCGCAGCAGCAGACGATGCTCCGCGCGCGAGGTGAACATGCGATAGGGCTCGGTCGGCTGCGCCACGACGAGATCGTCGACCAACACGCCGATGTAGGCCTCGTCGCGCCCGAGCACCAAGGGTTCGCGCTCCTGCGCCCACAGGGCCGCGTTCGCGCCGGCCACGAGCCCCTGCGCCGCGGCCTCCTCGTAGCCCGACGTACCGTTGATCTGGCCCGCGAGAAACAGCCCCGGCACGGCGCGCGCCGCCAGAGTCCGATCGAGCTGGCTCGGCATCACGAAGTCGTACTCGACCGCGTAGCCCTCGCGCAGGAAGACGGCCTTCTCGAGCCCCTCGATCGTGCGCACGAAGGCGTGCTGCACCTCGCCGGGTAGCGACGTCGACACGCCGTTGACGTACACCACATCCGTGTCGAGCCCTTCCGGCTCGAGGAAGATCGGATGGCTCTCCTTGTCGGCGAAGCGCATCACCTTGTCCTCGACCGAGGGGCAGTAGCGCGGCCCGACGCCTTGGATGCGCCCCGCGTACATCGGAGCGCGGTGGATGTTGGCGCGGATGATCTCGTGCGTCGCCGCGTTCGTGTGCGTGAGGTGGCAGAGCACCTGCGGCAGGACCGGAAAACGGGCGCGATCGGTCGCAAAGGAGAACGGCTGCGGAAGCTCGTCTCCCGGCTGCGCCTGAAGCCGCTCCCAGCGGATCGACCCGTGAGCGAGGCGCGGCGGAGTGCCCGTCTTGAGCCGGCCGAGCGCGAGCCCAAGGCGCGCAAGATCCGCGGACACGCCCTCGGAGGTGGCCTCGCCCACGCGGCCGCCTGACGAGCGCTCCTCGCCCGTGTGCATCACCGCGCGCAGGAACGTGCCGGTCGTGATCACGACCGCGTCGGCCTCGAGCTCGCGCCCGTCGCCGAGCCGCACGCCCCGCACCAGTGCAACGCCGTTGCGCGCGCCGAGCAGGAGGCCCGCGACGGTGCTCTCGACCACGCTCACGCCCGGATGCGACGTCACGCGCCGGGTCGCGAGCTCGCGATAGCGGTGGCGATCCGACTGGCAGCGCGGCCCTTGGGCGGCCACGCCCTTGCCCGTCCCGAGCACCTTGAACTGGATGCCGGAGGCGTCGGCGAGCTCCCCCATCGCTCCGCCGAGGGCATCGATCTCGCGCACGAGCTGGCCCTTCCCGAGCCCGCCGATCGCCGGGTTGCAGCTCATCTCTCCGATCCGATCGGCTCGCATCGTCACCAGCGTGACGTCGGCGCCGAGCCGCGCGGCCGCGAGCGTGGCTTCGATCCCGGCGTGGCCTCCCCCGACCACGACGACCCGCCGCGAGAGCGCACTCCGGGGCGGAGCCGGATGGGCGTGGGTGGCCGGAGTGGTCATGGGGCCGAAGATTGAACACGATCCAGCCCCGCGCGTCAGCTTTCGGCGCACCCAGCGCAGCGCGAAGGCGTTTCCAGCGGCCGCGGGTCAACGTGTGCGAAATGCGTGCGGGACTCCCTTGGCGACCCGCGCTGCGTCGATCCGTGTTCCACGATGCTCGACGTCATCTTCCGCCAGCGCGCTCGCATGGCCGCCGTGTACGGCCGCGTCTCGCCGGGCGAGCTCGCGGGCGAGCGCTTCAGCGCCCCGACCGAGGGCCGTGCCGCCGCCGACGGGGCAGCCCCGCGCCGTCACGGGCAGGTGGGCCGCAAGGGACGGGCCACGGTCGCGCTGCCCATGCCGCGGCGCGCCAAGCCGAAGGCTGCCTAGACGCAAGGGGATCCCGGCCCCACCGGTGGGCTCGGCTCTGGGTAGAGGCCCCGCCTGCGGGCTAGGATACACGCATGTGGCCGGTGCTTCTCTTGTCCGTTTCCGCGGCGCTGTCGCCGCTGTTGCAGGCGCCTGTGGGCAGCGATGTGGGACGCCAGTCGCTCGAGGACCTGCTCGAGCGCGCTCGCGCCGCGCGCGCCGAGGCGCACAAGCGACTTCAGGGCGACGTTGACGCACTCGCCAAGGAGATCGAGGCCAGCCCCGCTCCGCGCGAGCTCGCCGCGCGCGTCGAGCGCCTCGTCGCACTCGGCCCCGAGGCCACGCCGCTGATCGTGCGCCTGATCGATCCGGGCTCGCCCAGCACGGACAAGGAGCGCCTGCGCGCCCTGCAGTTCTCGAACGCTCTCGCTCGCATGGACACCTCCGCGGTGACGAGCGAGCTGCTCGAGACTCTCAAGGGTGGCACGACCGAGGGACGGCGCAACGCGCTGCGCGCCCTCGCGAGCACGCGCGAGATCGCGCGCGTGCGCCCCGAGATCGAGAGCTTGTTCCGCGCGGAGACGGGCCAGACGCGCCAGCTCGCGCTGCGCACGCTGCTCGCATTCGGCGGCCCGGAGAACGACGTGCTGCTCACGCAGCTGCTCGGGAGCGGCGACGACGCGCTGATCGGCATGGCGCTCGACGGCCTCGCCGACCAGAAGGTCGCGACCGCGCTCGAGAGCGTGCGCAAGCTCCTGAACCAGCCCGGCAGCGCGCCGCGGCATGCGCAGGCGCTCCTGCGCTACTTCCTCGCCGTGCGCGAGTCCGCGACCCAGCCCGACGTGCTCGCGTTCGTGCGGCTCGCGCAGTCCGGCTCGCTCAACCTCGCGCAGCGCGTCGAGCTCGTCGACGGTCTCGCGCCCCTGAACCCGTCGCTCAACCTCGAACTCAAGAAGGCCATGGAACCGCTGGTCGCGTCCAGCGATCGCCAACTGAAGGAGGCTGCGCAGGTCCTGCTCGCGCGCCTCGGGGACAAGGCCACGCGGCGCGAGATCCTGAAGGAGTACGACGACCTCGTTTCCAAGAACGAGCGCTGGGCGGATGCCTACGTGCGGCGCGCGGACATGTACGTGCGCCTCGGCGACGACGACGAAGCCATCAAGGACTTCCGCAGCGCGCTCTCGATCGGCAAGGACGACCCGACCCTCGCGCAGGACGAGGTGTCCGAGAAGCTCGCGCGCGCCTACGTGCGCAAGGGCAAGCTCAAGGACGCGGCCGACCTGCTCAACCGCGCGCCGATCTCGCTCAAGCGCCTCGGCGAGCTCGCCGAGGACCCCGAGTTTGCCGCGCTGCGCAACTCGAAGTACGCCAAGGACGCCTTCGGCACGAAGTGACCGGTGCGCTCGCGCCCGTGAAGCTCACCATCGACGACCACGACCGCGACAAGGCGGGGATGCGCTACGTGTATCCCGTGGTCTCGCGGCGTGCGCGCGGCGTGTCGATCGGGATCAACCTGAACCCCGACAACGCCTGCAACTGGCGCTGCGTCTACTGTCAGGTGCCGGGGCTCGTGCGCGGTGCGGCGCCGGAGATCGACCTCGCGCGGCTCGAGAGCGAGCTGCGCACGATGCTCGCGCAGGCCTGCGATGCGGCCTGGATGGAACGTCACGTGCCGGACGGAGCGCGGCGCTTGAACGACGTGGCGCTCTCAGGCAACGGCGAGTCGACCACGAGCCTGCAGTTCGAGGCCGTGCTCGATGTCGTGGCCAAGGTGCTCACGGAGCGCGGACTGCTCGGCAAGCTGAAAGTCGTGCTGATCACCAATGGCTCGCTCGTGGCGCAGCCGCGCGTGCAGCGCGGGCTCGCGCGGCTCGCCGAGCTCGGCGGTGAGGCGTGGTTCAAGCTCGATTCCGCGACAGACGAAGGACGACGGCGGCTGAACGACACGCGCATCGACGGCGAGCGCGTGCTCGAGTCCCTCGTTACGTGCGCCAGTCTTGTTCCGACGTGGATCCAGACCATGGCCCTCGACTTCGACGGTCCCACGCTCGCCGGGGCCGAGGAACAGGCCTACATCGAGCTCTTGCGCACTGCGATCCAGCGCGGAGCGCAGCTGCGCGGGGTGCTGCTCTACGGGCTCGCTCGACCCTCCCACCAGCCCGAGGCTCCGCTCCTGCGAGCGCTCCCCGCGGGAGAACTCGAAGCACTGGGCCAGCGCATCGCGCGGGCCACCGCTCTCACGGTGCAGGTGACGCCGTAGCGCCGGAAAACGCGCCTTACTGGCGTACCCCGCCGGCGTAAGAACCGCTGCGTCCAGCGTCGACGCTTCCATCCGCGTTCCAGTACTTCCACTCGCCGCTGGCGAGGTCGTCCGCGTAGGCGCCTTCGCTCTGGAGCGCGCCGTTCTCGTGGAAGCTCTTCCACACACCCTGCTTCTTGCCTTGGGTGTAGCGGCCCTGCTTGCGCGGCGCGCCCGAGGGGTAGCTCTCGACCCACTCGCCGTCCGGCTGTCCCGCGACGAAGCTGCCGCGATTCAGCACCACGCCGTTCTCGGCGTAGGCCACCCACAGCCCCTCGGGGCGATCTGCGCGCTGCAGACCCTCCGTGCGCAGCTGGCCGTTGCGATGCCAAGCCTTGGCCAGACCGTCCTTCTGCCCGGCGAGCCACTGCGCCTCTTCGGCCGGAGTGCCGTCCTCGTACCAGCCCTTCCAAGTGCCCTCGAACTTGCCCGCGCGATACTCGCCCTCGGTCTGCACCACGCCGTTCTTGAACCACGTGGTGAAGCGCCCCTCTTCCTTGCCGACCACGAACTCGCCCTCGCGCGCCTTCGCGCCGCCGTCGTGCCACTCCGTCCAACGCCCGACGCGCAGGCCATTCTCGTAGCTGCCCTCGTCGAGCTTGTCGCCGCTCGGATAGAACGACACCCAGCGCCCCGTCTCCTTGTCGCCGCGGAACTCGCCCTCGGTGAACAGCCGTCCGTTCGCATGCCGGAACGCGCTCGTACCCTCGCGCTTGCCCGCGACGAAGGAGAGCTCGCCCTTCACCGAACCGTCGGGCCACAGGAGCTTCCACGGCCCGTCCTTCTGGCCGTCCCGGTAGGCACCCTCGGCGGACAGCGCGCCCTCGGGGTACCACTCGCGCCATGTGCCCTGCCGCAGGCCATCGACCTCGGTGCCCTGCTCGGCCTTCTGCGTGCGCGCATCATCGTAGAAGCGCGTCTTCTGCACCGGCCCCTTCTGCACCTGCACCGGGGCCGAGGTGGTCGTGGCGGGAGCGGCCGGCTCGTCCCCGCAGGAGGCGAGCGAGAAGGCGAGCAGGAGGAGCGAAGTCGTGCGCATGGGACTCGAGATGCTAGCGAGCGCGACGCCGGGACTCGACGGCGCAAGCGCTCAGGGGCAGCTGTCGTTCGCGACGCCGGGAGTGCCGTGGTCAGGGTTCGTGGCGCTGATCACCGAGGAGGCCGAGCACCACGCGTTTCCGCTGTCGTTCCCGCTCGCGGACAGCACGCCCGCGCGCAGGCTGAGCGAGAAGCCCGTGCTGTCCGGCCACAGGAATCCGTTGTCGTACTCGATCCGGTCGATCTCCACATTCCCCGGCGCCACCAGCACGATCTCGTCGTCGGCGTTGTCGAGCTTGAACAGGGTCCAATCCCAGTCGTAGCCGACCGCGATACCGCCGTTGGTGAGCGGATCACCGTTCGCGCCCAGCACGAGGTAGCGACCCGCCGCGACGTAGATGCCATTCCCGCCGTTGGCGAGCGTGATCGAGTCGGTGCCGTTGTCGCGCAGCACCCAGCCCTCGAGGTTCACCACCGAAGGACTCGCGTTGTAGACCTCGATCCACTCGCCGCTCGAGTCCGCCACGATGGCCGGGTCCTTCATGACCTCGGTGATCACGATGTTGCCCGGTGCCGGCGGACCCGGGAGCGGGCAGAACTGCACGTCGAGGGCGCTCGAGAGGCCCACGTTGCTGCCGTCGGCCACGAACGGATCGCGGAACCAGAATTGGTAGCAGCGCCGCGTGCCGGCCATGCTCGCGTCGATCGCGATCGGATAGGTCACGCTCCCCGCGAGGCTCGTCACGCTGACGCCCATGCGCTTGACCGGCGTCTTGCACCACAGGGTGCCGCCGGCGAAGGGCTTCTGGTCGCGCGCGAAGCCGTAGAACAGGATCGTCGACTTCTGCGGCAGGGCGTTCTGCAGCGTGATCGAGAAGTCGTTGGTGTCGACGCTAGGAGTGCCCGTCCAGGTCACCGTCGGGAGCGTGCTGTTGCTCGTCAGCTTGCCCGTCCCGTAGGCCACGGGCGGCGGGCAGGTGCCGATGCCGTTCACGTTCTGCAGCCATGGCGTGCCGCGATCGCCGCTCGACCACGAGGTGGTGCAAGCGGCGAAGTTGTTGGGCAGCGCGGGACTCGCCGGAGCGATGCGCTCGGCGCTCACCCCCGGAGCAATCGCCACGCCACCGGCGCCCCACGTGAAGGTCTCGAGCGTCGTGCCGCTCGCGCTCTTCAGCGTGAGCGCGCCGCTCGCGTTCGGCAGCGAGAACTGCCGCCACGGGGCGCCGACGCCGAGGAAGAAGTCACCGTTGCGCGCGGGCCGTCCGTCGAGGCCGACGACGAAGCGCTCGCCCGCGTCGAGCACGATCTGGCTCGCGATGCGGAACGACTGCGTGCCGTTGGAGAGCTCGAGCCCTCCGAGGTTCAGGGTCGAGGCCGAGAAGTTGACCAGCTCGATCCACTCGGCCTCGGAGTCGGCAAACGCGAGCGGATCGACCAACACCTCGTTGATCGCGATCTGATTCGGACCCACGTAGGTTCCAGGCAGCTCGAAGGTGGCGAAGTCCACGCTCTCGGGGTGCGCCGGGCTGCGCGCGCGGAACGAACTGCCGTTCGACGTGATCACGACGTGGCTCGAGAGCGCGTTGAAGCCGCCCGGATCGCCCCCGACCGTGACGCTGGCGGTATCGCCGTCCGTCGTGCACCACTGCACGCGCGTCGCGGCGCTCGTGCTCCAGTTGTTGACCACAGTCTCCGACGGATGGCCGTAGGGATTGTCGTGGCCCGCGGAGTGGACCACGAGACTCGGATTGAGGTTGCCGACCACGGTCGTCGACGAGCTCGACGGCGACCCGTGGTGCGAGCTGATCGCGACCTCGACTTGCCCGATCCAAGCCGTGACCGGGCCTTCCACATTGGGAGTCGAAAGTCCGCCCGAGGTGAGGTCCCCCGCGACGTACAGGTCGAAGTCGCCGTAGCGCAGCACCATGCCGAGCGAGTGCGCGTTCTCCTCGCCGCTCACGTTGACCGTGCCGGTCGGATGCACGCCATCGCGCGAGACGAACGTGAGCGTGCAGCCGCCGCCGAGGTCGAGCACCTGCCCCTGCGTGGGGATCGCGCGCTTGCCGCTCACCGCATTCAGATAGCTCGTGACGAACCCGTTTGACGGGCGATTCGTGTCGCCGCGGTCATAGGCCGCAACCAGCGGCTTGTAGCCCGACGCGTGGATGTTCGTCAGGCCACCGAAGTGATCGGTGTGCCAGTGCGTCATCACGCTGTAGTCGAGGCCCGTGGTGCCGATGGACTGCAGGTACGGAATCACGATCGCGGTGCCGTCGCCCGGGTTGCCGCCGTCGATCAAGAGCCGCTTGCCCGTCGGGCTCTCGACGTACACGGAGAGCCCTTGGTCCACGTTGATCACGTGCACCTCGAGTTCCTGCGCTCGCAGCG
>Ga0169931_10010627_pt1 | contig 13085 bp, 6 predicted proteins | sample Kivu_15m_20L_FD_129675 | JGI IMG/M metagenome (GOLD analysis project Ga0169931, IMG submission 129675) | Freshwater microbial communities from Lake Kivu, Western Province, Rwanda to study Microbial Dark Matter (Phase II) - Kivu_15m_20L... | ecosystem: Environmental > Aquatic > Freshwater > Lake ...
AGACAAGCTTTAATTTTAACCAGGAGCTCCTTTTAATTTAGAAATATTTAGTTTTTCTTATATTCTAGACCCGAAATAATAAAGACACTGACCACTGCCTACAACAAGACCGACAGGGTTGAGACCAGCGTAGTACATCTCATGCTACTTGCTGTTGAACTCGATGTTCATCGCAGCGATTTCTTTCAAAGAATCTAAAAGATCAACTATATAAGCTAATTTTTACGCTCAATGATGCTAGTGCCCGACAAGGCAATTATGTGTTTGCCAAGCGTGATAACAAGCTTCAGATCTTGGATGGGTTTTGAGAATTTTTTAGAGATGGCTTCTTGGCCTGGATTTCCAGGGTTAGCTTAGAGAACTATGAGCTAAGAATCAGTGCCGACGAATATAAGTTTACTGGTTGGATCGGAATTGCTTCCGCGGACAAATTTGATTTTACTTCCTACTTGATAACTGGCGATGCCGAATGTGCGTTTAAGTTTCATCTTGGCCTTTTCTTCTGGATTTGTGATCTGATAGAAGAGATGAACATCTTGTTCCATCGACATGCAGAACATCGTGTCGTTGATTTTGTTCATACGAGGACTCGGAAGCATAGGGTCTTGGTCTGAACCTGTCTAGGTTTTGGCACTGACTTCCTTGGCGTCTTTCTTGGGAGTCGATGCTGGTAATGCGGCTTGTTTAGGAGCTGTTTTCGGGATCGGGATCAGGTAGGGCTCAAGAGGGTTAGGGTTCAAACTCTTGGTTTTCCAGCGCTAGTCAGAAACGTTGTTGTAGGTGCGCTTCCAAGCTTGCTACCACTACTGCGGCTACATCAATAAATTAATATTATACCGAACGAACATCCTCCAAATGCTGTTTTAATAGCTGAAATACAAAAAAATCTTAAATAGTAGTATCGATCAAAAGGACTGCCAGATGCCTTCACTTTCGAGTTTCAAAAATTAGTTGAAAAGCTGTTTTAGAACAGGATTTGTGATATATTCGCTTATTTTATCGTTAATGTTAAAACTACGCAGTAAAGAGTTCATTCCGCCTTTATCTTTTCTGACAGCTGCCAACAAGTATTAAGAGATGCCTGCACTTGGCATGTGAGCAAGCTGAGACATCATTTTATCGATTTCTTCCCAGCTAGAAGTACATGTTTTCTGTCTTTTTGTTGAGGCAATTGAGATTTTCGGAGATAGGCTAGGTAGACTGCACTTACGACTTATTGTTGAGCAATCAAGAGAAACATTTTCTGATTAATATTGTGCAATAGATTGAGATTAGATGCGCGCATGGGTCTTTCTAGGTTGTTTTTGAACCTTGAAAGTAAGTTATTGCTCGAGCTCGTCTTTTCGAATATTAGTTGCTCTTAAATTTTACTTATAGAGCGCTATTTTTGCAGTATGTTGCTTAATATTTGCTATTAATTGTTACTTCTTCTATAGAAGTCTCGACCTTTAGGCAGCCGCGTTGAATGTTTTTGGATGATTTTTAAGTGTATTTTCTAGAGTAGCTATATCTTGCTATAAAGATTGAATGGTCTGATGATGTTTTTAAAGAGTTTGCAAACGGGGTCCTATGATACAGCTGGCCATCTTTTTGCTCAGATTCTACACATTGCTTTGACATTCTTTGAATAAAGAGATTGGATCGTTGGGTCGTTTGGGTTAGGGTTTGCGGATATGCTATTCTTCGACAATACTGATTCCTTCCATTATTAATAGTAATCTGCTAGTTACTAAAATAATATTAAACAAACACTAAAAATAATATAAAAGATTAAAATATTTTGTTTTCTCTCAAAATTTGCAAAGATCATCATTAAAATACATGTGATTATTAATAATGCTAAAATCCTTCAAAATTTTAGTTAAGTGTCCTCAAAAATTTGCCTTCAACTTTTCCAAAAGTAATACTTCGGATAATTTTGACTTAATCTATGGAATAAACCCAGTCTAAGCTGCTTTCCATGCCAACCGAAGAGCACTCCAAGCGCTTTATCTATCTGATTCTACACACATATAGCTATCAAGTCGCACTGCAAAGCTCATTCAACTAAGTAAAGAACGCGATTTGCCAATTATATTCACAAATAAAGATAAAATGACTAGGATGGTCAAGTAGCAACCTCATCAAAACATCATTCTGAAGTGCTCATCTTTGCCTATTCCACTCTGGAAAAATTAAATAGTCGAACCTGGAGTTTATGTATATTGTGATAAAATCACAGATCCTCAAAATTTTGGAGCCATTCTGCGTTCTTGTTTGTTTTTTGGGGTAAAAGCAGTCTTCACTGGTAAGAAAAATCATTGTCCTTTGAATCCAACTGTAAGCAAAACATCTTCAGGAGCAGCTGAACTCATAAATACAATATTAGTCGACAATAGTAGCACTTTTATGTCGAATTGGAAAGCTCAAGAGGGAGTCATAGTGGCAACTAGCGTATAGTAAAACAAACCACATACAAACGCACATGAGTTAAGAGGAGTTTTGAAACAAGATAAGGTGGATAAAATTTTATTAGTTTTGGGCTCAGAAGGTAAAGGAGTTTCAAGCCATCTTGTGGCTCTAAGCGATTATAGAGTATGTATATAACGAACAGGACCTGCTTAGCATCCATATGATCTTGTGGATTCTATGAATGTTTCAGCGGCTCTTTCTGTTTTGCTCTTCTAGTTAACCAGAAAACAGTGATATATTTGTTAATAGTAAAAGTTGTGAATGATAGTTAGCTAAAGAATCATTTTTGTGAGATCAAGAGGGTGGACTTTTGATCATATTAATAATAACTCCTACCAAAGCCAGTAACATGACTATTAAAAGGATATCGAGACAACATTTGCTAGGTTTTCTATACTAAATTTTATCAAATTTACAGTTTTTAGCAATTATTTTAGATCTTTAGTAGCTTAAGTCACTTGATGCTGTACTTGATCAACTTTCTTTAAGTTATCTTGCACTCTTTTACTCGTAGCATCGATGATTTCGTTTCCCGCTTTAAGATTATTTTTTATTTATTTGTCGATGTTTATAACTTAATCCAGGAGATTGTCTATATCATTATCTTTGCGTTTAAATCGGTCGATTGCTTACTATTACTGTAGATCCACTTCAGAATGCTATTACTTGCGATTAACTTTTTCTATATATCATTCTAGGTACGTAATTTTATTTGCTAAAGACTTACGAAGCTAGGCGGAGGTACATACTGACCACCTTATTCAGTCTCTTTGACATCTTTAAGCATTTAGTAACAATTTTTTACCATATTCTAACGATTTTCAATTATTTTTTTAGTAAGCTTCTTATCATTACTTTTCGCATCTAGTTTCATCCGATTCAAAGCTTCTTTCAAAATATCCTAGCATCTTACAATTTATTGTCTAAGCTATTGATTCAATTTGAGTTGCTGACCATCTTGTCTATAACCTTTTTTGGCCTATTTTCCTTCTCTTTCTTTTTGAGTTTGCCGGATAAAATAAATTCTTTATCTAAAAGCATCTAGAATGGAGTTGAACTCAGATTTGTCTTATTATTGTAATCCGGGTAGGTACTTGGATCCGAATAGGTACTCGTACATTTAAAGTAGTTATGTTTAATTTGCTTTTAATCTTTTCTGGCGTTCACTCATATACAGTACACTTTAAAGTTATAATACAAACCATCAGTCAATAGATTTAAGATTATACTCTAATTGAATCTGTAATATTAATGATAGTAAATAATAAAATATCTGTTTACATCATTAAATGCAGCGCCAACATAGCATTTTTTCTTATATTTTTGTGTTCGACATAGCTGAAATATCGACTGATTTTTGCAAATCAGATTGACATGTATCACAATATGCTTGAAGTTAATTAATTGGGGTATGGCGACACTAGGGACAGCCTTCAATACGATTGCTCCAATATTTAATACATTTAAGATGATAATAGTGATTGCAGGTTGACTTTGTGTTAACTCCTTTGGTCAAACAAACCGTACATTTTTTGTCTTTTATTGAATTCTTGTCATTCTAGGCATCTAAAACTACTTAGGTAGATTAAGTCATGTTCATATGACTTTTAGATTGGACTGCATTACCTTCGAAGCACTATGCGATTTGTCTTCGGCATATTGCGCCTTTTGAACTGCAACAACACGCAGTGATAAAAATATCTGTGAAAGCACCTAGAGCAGCTGCAACGATAGCGGAAATAGGAAATTATGATTTATTGCAAGTTCCCAGACTATCGCAGCTAATGCATGTCGAGTTGACTAAGTTATAATCTGAATAGCAGCTTAGACATATCGAAGAATCGTTGCAAGAAAGACATGGGTAAGTGCAGAGTTGGCATGAGTATATTGTTTGGGAACAATTAGCACACGAATAAATCGTAAGAAAGTGGCTGTTAGAGCAAACCAGACACGATGATGCAGAGTAAGAGGCACAGCCTGAAAAAAACTACGCAGTTGCCATTTATAAGAGCACTGTTTGTGCAATATACGCATAAGGTATCGTTGTAGCAAGCGGAGCACCCTAGAATGAGACCCGAACAGTTACTATTCGATCCATAACATAATAAGCCATTATTAGAGGTAGAATTCATAGAAGAAAGAGAACAGTCTTTGCATTAACCATTGATTAAAGTATGATTGGCACATAGTAAACAAAGAGAAGAATTGTAGCATGCGATACAATCCGGGATAGTTGCCGAACAGCTTGTGTTGTTACCATAGCATAGCAAGGTGTGAGACGAATTCGATATAGAAGTTACATGGGAAAGCTAGCAATCTACACATTAATTATTTATGAGAGTGTAGTTTCCACAATATAGGCAAACAGTATTGTTGTAGCAGGCCAGACAGTTTGAGATGAGGCCCGAACAGTTGGTATTGTTTCCGTAGCAGTTTTATATCATACTTAAACTATTTGTAGATGTTAAGTAAGCAAACGAGCAATCTAAACACATGCCATCGGTAAGAGTGTAATTTGCACAGAGAAGACAGAGACTGGAGTTATAGCAGGCGATACAGTCAGGCATAAGAAAGGAGCATGACATGCTAGAGCCATAGCATAGCAAAATGTGAGATGTATTTGATATTGAAGTCAAATATGTTAAGGAGCAGTCAACACACTGATTTTGAATTAAAAGGTTATTCGCAGGGCAGGGCTGACAAGAAGTTATACCAGTACCAGAATTAACAACCATTCTTGCATCTCTGCACTCCAAAAGACAAAAAAGATCATATTAGATTGAATTAAGTTTACTTTTTGTTCCGATTATTACTGTAGCATTATCTGTGAATATGATAGATTTTGGTGTTTATGATATGTTGAACGTATAAAAAGATCTTAGTCTTATAAAGCAATCTTAATGTCGCAATGTATTAGGACTAAGGTATAAGGCCGTCATTGTTTTGGTAAAACTATTGCCAAATTATTGTTTAAATGCTCCTTAATAGAAAAGATTGCCATGGAAAGATGATTTTCTTATTATGGCTACAGAAAGCTGAACATAGTTGTATCTGTTTTGTCTGTTAAAAGGAGATCCTAGCTGCACACGAATTGACAAATTTGCCATCATTGTTACACTGGTCAACTCTAAAAGCTGCTAATTATTTACTGGCACGAATGCATCAATATTCTTGTACATGGCCAGTACATGAAAATCAGTTGAACTGGCATTGCTCAAATAAAATTTAGGTGATGATACCAAAAATGATTAGTAAGAGACACTTCGTGTGACTTGATTAAAAATAGAAGGGCTTAGAGCTGAATAATAAAATTTATACAGAGCGTAGAAAGTCCAACTTTAGCTGCGCAGCTTGCTCTGGTAACCAGAACTTCAAACTGTAATGATATTAACTGTGAAGATGGCAGATTATTTGAAAAAGTAATCACCGCTTCTGTTGACGTAATGTTAACAATTTAGGAAGAGTATTTAAGATAAGCATTTGCGCTTTGTAATCTGAACCCACGCAAGCCTACTATTGCCTATGAAATGCCGGGGATGGCTGTATTCCAATTTATATTATATGTGCCTGATGTTCCACTGCCGGTCGACATCATTTCAAAATGAACTGAATACCATTTAACTTACCAATGTCTAGACAGGATAATGGGTATAGCTGGCAAATTGCTCGTTGGATTAGTAGACTGAAAGATAAGAGAGAAAGAAAAAGTTGATTCATATTTATGTAAAATGATTAATAAAATAACTTGCTTAAATTTATATCATATGAGAGATACACTAAAGATCTTTTTCATTATGATAATATATGATTTTTCTATACAATCATAGTCTTGGCATCGTAAATTACTTCAGACTTGATCTGGCCATTTCCCTTGGCGAAATAACAGAATTATTAACACTTTTTCTAAAGAATTTAATCTTGTTCTCAAGACTATCTAGCTCTTCTTGGGGCACCAAGACCTCAACCACGCAAGAATCTTTCTTCCGGCTGCCTCCACTTATCCTTATTATTTTTTAGTTCTCGTATTTCTGGAAGGCATTCTTGATGGACTCAAGTGAACAGGCTTAGTAATCTTAGATAACTTTCTAGCTGTAAAGAGATTACATGAACCATTGGACAGTTGCGAAGAATTTGTTGAGAGATGCGGCTTAGTACTTGCGTTATGCGCTATGGGAGATAGTTATGATGTAGACTAACGAGGCCCAGTATATTTCGATTTGTGAGCGTAAGAGAGAGCAATAGAAGGCGATCATTCTGAGTCCTTGTTTTGCCACTACGACTTTATCTTAGCTTCTGATCTATATGATCGAGTTGTCTTTCATCTGGTCGATCACTCGCAAGAAATCAACTTTTTCCAAAGAATATACGATATAATATTAATTTTTGAGCAAACGCATCAGGAAAAGCGCAAGTTGGTGAACCCTTTCAAGAGGAACACCATCAACTGTTGTAATTTGTTCTCCAAAAGCAGCAAAAACGCAACCAAGGAAGGCTTCAGGTAAAAAGGCATGAGTGAGAGTGTTTCGGTAATACGAAAGCATAAGTATTTTTTGGAATTATTTATCTGCACTGAAAGTAAGCTCAAAAATATTCTTTTTGCTTTTTGAAGTGATACCACTGAGATGAGAAATCGCATTTCTAACAGCTACAGCTGAAGAGCTCTCATTGATTCCGCCAACTTTGTAACCTTTTTGAAGAATATACTTGACGAGTTCATTGACCATCTTGACCAAATCATCTTAACTGATTCCTTTACGATGCATAAGTAGAATAGCTGACACTACTGCAGTGCTCACAATAACGACTCCATTTGTCATACGTAGAATGATCTCACGGCCAACCTCATCCAGAATGTACCTGCGGAACTATGCACCCTAGGTCGGTCCACCTTTTCTTCTTTGTATTTCTTTGAGATTATCAGTAAACTCTCTTGCCATCATCGGGGCGCAGATTTATACATAAACGCTTCCCATATTTTTACGGACATGTAGAGTGGCTTTAAGAACTCGCATAAAAGTCTCCTAGAGGGGTTCCTACCCGAGTAGCTAGCCTGGAAAAGTATCGCCCTAGAGCACTTTTTCATAGTTAACAGTCATAGGAATCAAGCAGATCTCAGGGACTTTACCATAGTAAAGTGTGTCGAGAACTACGTTGAGAATCTAGAAACGAGGGGCTAGTATTTTACCGGTGCGTGAGCGAGTGCCCTAGATAAAAAATTATAGAGTTGAATTTGCTCTAAGAAGAAGTTAAACGTATTTATCAAAAATAATTCGATAAAGTCGAGATTTGTCATGAAGATGCTTTTGGAAGAAAAACGCGCCTGAGCTTCTGAAAAGGAAAGGCAAAAGATTCGCTTGAAGCAAGGATTAATCTGCTACAAAGTTGGGTAGTCTAAGCTTGTAGATGAAGAAAGTATAGCTGACGATTAAAAAGTCAAGGTATGATCGATGTGTAGGAAGAAGAACTATTGGAATTCCGCTAGTTTATTCAATCTCTCGAATACATTCAAGCATATCCTTGTTTATGTTTATCTTTTCATACATGCTCTTAAAAGATTTGTGAACTGTCCATACCATTGATCTTATTATCGAAATTTTCACTTATCCAACGATTTATCTGAGGTACTTTTGAGCTTATTTATGAGTAGCATCTTTTGCTTTTTCCATCGACATTTGCTGAGACTATATTTTGTTGTTGATTTCATCATCGATAGCTTTCAAAACTCTAGTTGAAGCAAGGATCTTAGTCTTTACTTCATTTATAACTTTTTTCTTGCGATTTAAAGGAATGTCAATGTTGAATGCCCATTTCAGATCTGAAAAATAACTTTTTTCTTATTTTTATCTTGCGTTTAGTAAATTAGATCTATCTAACTATACATTTTCTTTGAGAATGTATTTTTGAATACCATAGTTATTAATAGTAATGAAATTTTTAGCATCGATTTCAGCTACATCGATGAGATATTCTTTGCGTTCTTGTGGAGTCAAAAATTACCATAGTTTTTTGAAATTACGGCATTCGTAGATCCATTCGTTAGTTGTAAAAAATTCAAAAATCTTAGCCACTTACTATCCTCTTGCTACAGTCTTGATCATTCTTTGTGCATTCTTTTTAGCTTGATTGTCCATCAAAAATCCAAGGCGTTGATAGATCCATATAGGTATGCTTCGCTTCATTTTATGGAGTTTCAGAAGCGTCTCATTTTCTGTGACGAAGCATCCTGCTTTTGAAAGTTTTGTATGTGATACATTTTCATTCCAGAAATCGCAAACAACTGTTCGCATTTCTCCCCAGGTAAGTGGATTTCTATCAGATGAGCCCACATGATAGATAGGCAGAGATTGAGTTCCAAAGTTAAATGCCGTAGCTACGATGATAGTAGCGACTACTACATCAACAGCCACGATATCACCGATATAATTAACGTTTCCTTTAACTTGAGTGACGACACCTAAACCGACCATCATAAAAAGAGCTGCGGCTGCGGCTATACTATCTATCCAACCTGGAACAGGTTATCTATAGCTAGTGTTTATGATGGCAGGTCTTACTAAACACAAAGGCACGTTTCCTTTTCTTTTTTGCATAAGCCTTTCGCAAAGATTTTTTGTATATGTGTATGTGTTCGGATACCTACCTAAGATTCTTTTAGTATTTTCGATGAGCTCAGTCGTTGACATCTATTAAAGCATTTTCAACTACTATTCTGGGTCCATTTCTATCTTAAAATTTTTGTACCTTTATGAAAAATTTCTTATTTGATGAGTCCTCGCTGATCACAGTTGACATAGCAAGTTGATATATGTGTGAAAACATCCAGTTTTTTGATAGCTCGAGCAAGTTCAAGCATTCTTAATGAGCCACGAATATTGCTGTCGACTGCATATTCCATCGAGGCGTTGAAATCTATGCTCGCTGCGCAGTTGATGATCACGTGGCAGTTATCAACAAGCTCTTGGTAAGTAGTTGCGTCCATGCCAAGTCGCTACTTTTGAAGGTCGCCCTGACTAAATATATAGATGGTTACATAGGTTGCACTTTAGATTGGATGAAGTCGTAGAATTTTCCTTTGTGGTGGTTGCGAAGTCGATCGAAACAAGGACTGCTTATGATTTCTTTTTTGAAGCGCTAGAATAGATTCGATCCCTATTTGGCTCTGATCAACACGTAAATTTTGTCGACTTAATCCAAAGAAAAAAGGAATTTTTAGAGCAATACCTTACCAAGGAAGCCAGTCGTACCTGTAAGGAGTACTCTCTTCCCAGCGAAACACTATTTAATTGGCATGTTCAACACAATAGATTTATAATAATGACATCATGAATAGAAATATTAATTCGCCCCTAAAGATCTTAATATTCAAATTCTCTTAGAAACGTTTTTTCCACGAAACGCCAAAAATTAATGATTTTGAAATAAAAATTCCAACAATTTTTTTAAAAAAATTATAGTGTAAAAAAAAAAATTTTGAGTAAATACAAATAATATCAAAAGTGTATTTGTTTGAATCCGATCATAGCTCAGTGGTAGAGCGGAGGACTGTAAAGTTGCGCGGTTATCCTTAGGTCGGCGGTTCGATTCCGCCTGTTTCGGACTTTTTTTTTAGTATATAATACGGTAATAATCAAGTAAAGATACCTCAGAATTCATTAACAAAATATATACTTAAAATCTATCTTTGAAATATTTTTATGCTTTTTGAGAGCTTACGGTGATTGGATGAGCTGTTACTATATCACTAATGGATGGCCAGCAGTTACATCATTAAATTTAGACATGTGGGGACAGGGCCAAGGTCAAGGACAGGGCGGATGGAACAATCAGAATCAGCAAGGCTTTAATGGAGGTCAGGGTCAGTGGAATGGTCCTAATCAAGGATTCAACGGAGGTCAGGGAGGTCAAGGATGGGGTGGATCTAACCAACAGGGCGGGCAGTGGAATGGCCCCAATCAGGGATTTAACGGAGGTCAAGGTCAGTGGAATGGTCCTAATCAAGGATTCAACGGTGGCCAGGGTCAGTGGAACGGTCCCAATCAACAAGGCGGACAAGGAGGATGGGGCAATCATCAAAATAACAATCCTTTTAACAACGGTCAAAACAAATGGGGAATGGGAGGATTCATCCAAGCACCCCAGTGGAACAATCCAAACAATAACTTTATTCCTCCGATTAATTTCAGACCCAACTGTCACAAGTGCCACGGAAATGGCATGGTCAACAGGAGAGGAATGATGATTCCTTGTCGAGCTTGCTACAAACGCAATCAGATCTGTCCCAAGTGCTATGGTAGCGGATTTAATTACTTTACAAACAAACCTTGCAGAAAATGCCAGAAAAATCATGGCAGATGGGGTGGACATAGACATGGCAGAAGGAGCTCAAGTAGTAGTAGCTAAAGTTATTGATAAAAATCAATCAAATATCAAGAAAAAATATTAAAATTAGATATATCTGAGCTAAATTATGGCACAAGCTATTAAAAATCATTATATTTGACTACCTTAGACTATTTTTTTCATAGCTTATCTATCAATACCCAGCTAAGTAGATGTCATATTCACGATCGCCTTAAGATACTCTTTCTGTAAGATAGCAACATTTTTCTCATATTATTCTCTTAAGGTCTATACTTTTTTGTTCCATTCGCTTCGTCTATAGGACCAGGAACCCCTTGACTGATTATTTTTCATATAAATTTCAATTTTCTTGACTTTATTTTAAATGAAATTTTATTAGTTTTCTTTGTTATCTTGGGCAAAACTAAGATTTTTCTTGAGCAAACTGTTTTATTCAATAAGTTGCGTCATTTTTTGCTTGTTGCTTTGAACCGATTAATTAAAAGATTCATCGAAGCCTTTTAGCTAAATTTTTCTAGATTGGGTAGCAAAACGAAGAGTCGAAAGGGTCTGCGAAAAATTTATTTAGGCCGGACTTATTGTGCAGATTATGAGAGTTTTTTTGCTAGTGGTAAGAGAAGGCGCAAGTAAACGTGTCAGTTTTGAATCCCTAAAAGGTATGTGAGTGCTAAATTAAATAATTTTTACTTTTTTCCTTTCGAGCTGAGCTTGTGAATAACATTCGATAGCACGAAAAGACTTTTGTTAATGTATCCTGTTTCTTCGTTCGCGTCTTCATCTGAAATTCTTTCACTTCCGGAAAGATCAACGAGATTCAAGACAGCTTTAACCTTCGTTTCGTTTTCCATCATTTTCTAAATATGCTAATTTTTACAATTTGAAAAATGGTGTGAGATCTCGAAGAATGATCATGATACTTTTTTTAAGAATATGCTCGTTGATACTATCCTTCTTGAAGCAGTTCGAGTGCCTCTCCTATATTGTTAATAGGACACTGTGACAGTCCAATAACACTTTAGTCGACTACTTTTAAGTTAGTTGATCCATCTACAAGCAAATCATTGATCTGCTCGTTGTATATTTACAAGTAAGATATTTTAAGATTCGATTGATGGCTTCTTTTTGCGAAAATTTCTTTAAGAGAATATACGATGATTCCCTAAATATTTTAGGTTCCTAACATTGTGAATGTTTTGCCGGAAGTTGTTTGACCATACATGAAAATAGTCGCATGGTTGCCTTGGAGAAATTATCCGACTACTTATGAACAAGATTGTTAGTAGATTTGTCGATTGGTATGATTATCGTCAAATACGTAGTCACATGTGAATTCGTAGATATTATTTAGGTCTATTTTGTTTTTACGACGCAAAAGTGAAGGATCCTAGTTGAGTATGCTACTGTTATTTTTGAGAGCCTGAGTGTGAGGCAACGATGAAATTTTGCGTGTTTCGGAGTGGATTGTCCAAGCCTAAACGTCCTAGTATTCGTATATAAGTGGTCGCATCCTTACGGCCACTTCGATTTTTTTGCCCTTTTTCATTAAATAACGAATATAATCACCCAAAAAATTAAACAACTGTCTATCTTATTAGTAATATCAATTTTTTCAAGACTAAATACTGACTCGAAATCAAAATTAAGCAATCAGATAGTACCAATCGTTAACTTTTATGCACTTCTAGCTCGCTTAAGCATTCTTTGCTGAATAACTTATTGTTGTTTAGTTAGATCAGCTCTTACGACTTCTTCTATTTTTCTTTGAGATTTTTAAGCATTTTCTACCATAGAAGTGAGATATGCTTTTTCACATTAAGTGAAACGTTGCATTTCTTCTTTGATTTTGCGGGCTAACGATTATTCTTTTCGAGGCTGTTTTTCGATACTGGGTGCGTTAAGTGACTTGACAGCTAAGCGATTAAGTTTATTTTGAAAGAACGTAGCTTTTTTGATATCGGTGTTGACATAGAAATCGACTGCGATCTAAATGTAGCCTGGCTTACTTGGTACATTTGAATAAGAATTTGAATTAGCTAAAGACTCTATTCTTATTAAAGTTTAATTTCGAGGTCCATGAGTTGATCTGCGAAGCCCATAGGTAAAGATGGTACAACTTTGATTTTCTTTTGTGATTTCATCATTTTATATACGATGCAATCAATTTTTTACTATTTTACTAACAAAATAGGGGTTGGGGTTGGGGTTGGGGTTGGGGTTGGGGTTGGGGGTGGGGTTGAGGACGGGGATGGGGTGGGGGCGGTGGTCGGGCTCGA
>Ga0169931_10010628_pt1 | contig 13084 bp, 17 predicted proteins | sample Kivu_15m_20L_FD_129675 | JGI IMG/M metagenome (GOLD analysis project Ga0169931, IMG submission 129675) | Freshwater microbial communities from Lake Kivu, Western Province, Rwanda to study Microbial Dark Matter (Phase II) - Kivu_15m_20L... | ecosystem: Environmental > Aquatic > Freshwater > Lake...
AGCAAAAAAAGCATCTGCAGTAAAAAAAGGCTCTAGTCCAAATGTCTATAAATATTTCAAAGTAGACAAAGACAAAATAACAAGAGGTAGAAAAAATTGTTCTAGATGCGGAAAAGGAGTTTTCATGTCTAAACATAAGGACAGAAACACTTGCGGAAAATGTGGATTAACGGAATTTAATCAATAAAGCATCAGTCTAATTTAAATTAAAAATTGGTTTTAATTTTCACAAAATTCTGTATATCATCATATTCTAAAAAAAATATAATAAGAAGACAGTTTGGAGTTAAAAGGACTGATGAAAAATGGATTTTGAAGAATTATGCAATAAAATATTAGAAGTAGATCCACATGTTAGATTCACAGGAGTCTTAGATTCAAAAGGTGATTTAATAATTGAAAAAAATCGGGATAATGTAACATTACTAAATGAACAAGAAGTCAAAATGTCAATTCATTATACTTTTGAAAGATGGACTCGTCTTCAAAATTTATCGTATAAATTTGGTAAAGAAAAATTATCAGTTACAGAATATGAGAATGTCATTTTAATTAGCATTCAATTCGGTAAAAATCTCTTTTTGCTAAGCACAGATCCTAATATTGATTATATGAATATAATTTCTAAAACTAAGACAATTATCGCAGAATTACAAAATTAATTTAAGATACAATAATGGACCTTAATATCAAAAATGCAAGAATAAAAAAATATCAATAAAGTTTTTTTGTTCTAATTTTTGCACTTTTTTGTTCAAGTTGTGCTATTTTATCTAAAAACAAAGGGTCCAGTTTTATTTTTGCTAGTGATTCAGCAGATAATTTAACTGTGTTAGAATCAAGTGAAATATTGATTTTTGGAAGATTTTTCTCTATCCAAAATTTCATCACCTTATCTTCTAATTTGTAATCCCTAAAACCAGCTGGAAATCGTTTAGTAATGTGATCTAACAAAGTTCTATCTTTAAACACAGCCTTAGGTTCAAATAATCTTCCCTCATCAGCATAAACACTTTCAAAGAGATTTCCAGTAATTTCATCTGAAAGTAAATCCATTTTAGAAATTTTTCTAGTCAATTCAAGAAAATGTAAAAACTCATGTGCCAAAATTGCATGAATTGTGCCTTTTAGACCATATGCAACCAGAGGTGCAGAAATTTGAATCACTACATGAAATTTTTCATCAAAAAATACAGGGATTGTTCTAGCAAACAATATCCCAAACTCATAAGAATTAGGATTTGGAGATGAAATAACAATTGAGGGTTCTACGTAAGCAGTTGGATAACGAATCCCTGATGCTTTTTCAATTCTATTAATTCCATCTACAGTTATAGGAAATCGTTTTACAATAAGATCATAAACATCATCTGGGATTAGTCCTTTAAGACGGGCTTCTTTTAGTCGTACTAACGGATCCAATGTATCACCTCGCGGAATTAGAATGTAAAAAGGTTGATTCTATCTAGATTTTGGCTTTCCAGATTTTGCAGTCTTTTTTCTACGTCTATCAGCTCGTTGATCGGCACGTCTTGCATGTTTACCTTTTTTTCTCATGGGCATGAATAATGTGGAAAAACAGGGATTAGTTAATTGTTATCATTTAGGCTAATTTCAAGAAAATCAAATGTTACGCAAGTGCACCTATCACTCATTATTTGAGTGATTCCAGGTGTCACATCATCACCATCAACAAATCGTTTTACAGGTAATCCGCCTTCAGCTTTAATAATTAGATTAAAGAGAGTTTTGGATATTTTTTTATATTTTAAAATAGAAACAAACTTTTCAGAACGTTTTCCAGATTTTTCATAAACCACTACAGGGTTTGAAAGTATATTCTTTAATTTCTTCAGATTCTCAGAAATGATTTCATGCTCTGTAGATATTTTTAATTCTATCAGTGAGTTAAATTTGATAGGAATCTTTGGAGGATCAGATATAATTTTCAAATTATAAATAACAACTTTATCAGAAATTATTTTTTTAGGGAGTGAAATATTTCTTTTAAATGGATTTTGAAGTTTGACAAAAAATGGACGACCTGAACCTAAAACTAAACTTGATTGATCTTCACCTCCAACCCAAGTAAATTTTGTAGTAGTACCGCCAAATTTAGTAAAAAGAAATTCTGAGATTTTACCCTCAATACTATCATACTCAGAAATGCCATGAAGGTTACAACTCTTACAACCTTTTCCATAACAGTTAGTACAAGACTTTTGTTTTTGTGGTAATCCTCGTTCAGACTTTGTATATCGTCCGTATAATACAATGGATTTTGAGCGTATCTGACATGATTCATCTTTAAAATTAATTGTAAATGTGAGATCCGGATTTAAAAAATCAATAATTTTTTTTGTTTTTTTTATAAATTGTTTTCCAAGTTCTTTTGTAATATCAGTTTTGACACTATCAATTCCACGTAGTTTGTATTTTGATTTTATATAATCATCTCTATCTATGATAGATGGTTTGATTAAGGCTCCAATAACTATTGAAGAATAAGTATATTTTGAAGAGGCATCTAACATCAATTTCAAATACGTAGAAAGATTATCCAATAAATTTTTACAAATAAAACATTTTTTTGTTGATTGTTTTACATGTGCCTTTAATTTTTTTCCAAGTAATTTATTTGAAGATAAATTTAGCTGTTTAGAAAAAAGCCTACCTAGACAACTATCACATAGACCATAATTTTTCATTAATTCATTTGAGATAGGAATAATTTCTTTAAGAGTAGTCATTTTAATTTCCAATATTTAAGAAATAAAAATTCTAACCGAATCCCATGCGACGAAGAGTGCCCTGCATCTGTCTTCCTTTTGATGCTTTCATCATACTTTTTGAATTTTTATAATTTTTTAGTAATTCTTTCACTTCGTGTTCTGGCCAACCAGACCCCCTTGAAATTCTTTTAATTCTAGATGAATTCATTAGATCAGGATCTGCTTTTTCTTCCTTTGTCATACTTTGAATAATAAATCTCCATTTAGAAACTCGTCCTTCCATTTGATCTAATTGATCATCTTTAACCATACCTGAAAGTCCTGGCATGTTATCAAGAAATCCTTTCAATGATCCTACTTTAGTAACTTCTTCCAATTGATAGAAAAAATCATCCATGTTCATTTTTCCACTTGAAATTCTTTTTAGTCTAACATCATCACCTTCATTTTCTAATCTTTTTGCTAAATCTAAAACTGCTTGAATATCGCCCATTCCAAGCAATCTGCCAACAAATCGTGTTGGTGAAAACTTTTCTAAATCATCAATTCTTTCACCAGTTCCAATATACATGATTTGAGCACCAGTGGCTGCAGATGCAGCTATTGCACCGCCACCTTTTGCAGAGCTATCTAATTTTGTAATAATAATTCCACCTACTGGAATTGTTTTATGAAATGCTTCTGCTTGATTAAAACACTGTTGACCGATAGTTCCGTCAATTACAAGTATTGCGAGGTCAGGTTCTGCCACCTTGTTAATTTGTTCCATTTCAGACAAAAGATCTTTTTCTTCTTTATGTCGTCCAGCTGTATCAATTAATATCACATCTAAAGGCAATGATTCAAAATACTTTAATCCATTTTTCACAATATCTGGAGAATTTTTGTTATTCGGTTCACCATATACCTCAACATTAGATTTTTCACACATGGTTCTTAATTGCACTAAGGCTCCAGGTCTGTACGTATCAGCCCCTATAACACCAACAGAATATCCCTGTTTGGTTAAAAATTTAGCAAGTTTAGCAGTTACAGTTGTTTTTCCGCTACCTTGGATTCCAAGCATGATTAACTTGTTTTGTTTACCAGATTTAAAATCAAAATCAGATTCTTTTCCTAGTAGTTTTGCAAGTTCATCATATAGAATTTTTACAATATGATCTTTTCTAGAGAGTCCGGGAGGAGGCGTTTCATTTAATGATCGTGTTTCGATTTGCTTTGTAATTTCAAGAACCAATCTAACATTAACATCTGATTGTAATAATGCTCTCTGAACATTTTTTGATAGTTCTTTGATAAGTTCTTCATCTATACCAGAAGATTTTACAATTTTCTTAATTGCATCACGAAGGTTATTCTTAAGACCATCAAGCATTATAATTTAGCCTCGCATCCACTATTTCAAACCTTCCTCTATATCCATCCCAAATTTTTTCAGATTTAATAATATCAATTGAATGTGAAAAAAGTGGACAGTCAACAACAAACGTTTCTGCTTCACCACCTTCAAAATTTAAATTAAAACCAAATTTTTTAGAGAGATCATATAAAACAGATATGTCATTTTTTGTAATTATCTTTCCAAGCCATGAATCATCTAATCCTCCAGACGAGACACTGGAAATAATGAATCGGAAATTTGAAGAGATTAATTCATTCATGTATTCAAATGGATTACTATTCCACAAGGGAGTAACAGATTCGAGATTTAGTTTATTACATAAATTTTCAAATTTTTCTTTTTGAAATTGGCTTTGTATACCACCGTGTACTATTCCTTCAATTCCATATTGAGCAATAGATTGTATCAAAACTTCTTCTAGCAAAATTATTTCATTGTTAGTCTCATCTGAGTTTGATTTGATTATTAATTGAGGAATTTGCATGGATTTGGATTGGAGTTTAGTCCATTGTAAATTAGGATGATGTAGTAAGTGACTTTCAGCAGATTTAGGAAATATGCTTAATAGACAATTTACTTCATAGCCTTGTTTTTTTGCCAAGAATATAGAATAAAGGCTGTCTTTTCCACCTGAAAAAAGAGATGCAAGTTTCATTTCAATATAAAAAATCAACAAACCATTGAAAAAGATATGTGGGATGCTTCATTACTCATAATCCTCATCATACATCAGACGGCTTTTCCGCTCATCATCAGCATCCGTATTAATTTTTGCGATGAAGTATTTTAGTTGTGGATATTCCAAATTATTACTTGAATTCTCAGCAAACATGTGATTGACATTACTAATGAAGAGACAAATATATCCCATAATGGAAAACAGTCAAAAAAATAAAAAGAGATGGCTCCTAATTAAAAAGAGCCGTCAATTCTGATGATATATCTACGGATTCGACTACTGGTGGAAGTGTATCACCAAGTGGAGTAGTACTTACTTGACCAACTAGTATCAATGGGATTCTGATTTGTGCTTGTTCATTGATAATTGCAGATCTGTGAAATGCAAGTGCAAATGAACCAGCATCATCAGCTACTGGTGCAAAATAGCCATTGAGATGAATCAATACATTGTCAAATTCGTTAGTCGTTCCTTTAAGAGAAACATGATTTCCTCTTGCATGACCTTGAAGGTCAAATGTTACATCTCGATCTCCAATTTCAGCAGTTGCGGTTCCAATTATTTTCCAACCACGTGGACCAATTTTTCCGGCTTCACCAGAAAGATCAAAGGTTGCAGGAACTGCCTGACCACCAATAATTGCCCAACCAGATACTTTACCTGTAAATTCCAATGATGGAATTACATCAATCTCAGCATGTGCAGATAATCTGTCATTTCGCAAGTTTTGCAAATCAGTTAACTGTAACTTTAGATCCTGTCTTTGTTCTTTGATTTGTTCACGAACTTGTTGTTGTTTTTCTTTGTAGATTTGTTTGTCAGTTTTTTCAGCAGTTACACTAACATCGGCATTAACATCTGTTTGTGCAAATGCTCCAGTCATAGGAGATATTGCGACTGCCATAATAATTGCCAGTGCTGAAAACAATTTTACGTATTTCATTACAACATAATTTGTTAAATTGTATTAAGTAATTTCGAAGCTTTCTTACTGATGATTTATCGGTGTCAGATTTTTTATATATACTAATTTAAAAAATAATTAAAGACAACATAGCTAACTAAAAGAATAATTCCAAAAATCACCAATCCCTTTATTCCAAATTTTATTACAACAAGCACATATGAGATCCACGGAAGCAGTAACAACATAATTTCAACAGATCGAAAAAGAGAGACATTATGCTCATTTACAAGTGGCTGAAAAATATCAAAAATTATCAAACCTATTCCACTGGGAGAAAAATCAATACTTGTTTTAGTTGCAATTGCTAAAAATAATCCATTAAAGACAGATGGAAGAAATAAAGCATGGTAAAAAGAAGCCACGTGATTTTAAGAACATAGTAGTATTTAGTAAATAGTTGTGTATATCTTTAAGTTGAATTAATATCAAAATCAGTTATTGTCTAAAAATGAATTTTCAGAAATTAATTTCTTGGCAGATAAAGTACATATTCATCATTGGCCACTTGATACTCAAAAATGGCCTGATGTGATCAATAGTCAGATGGATAAGAACATCAACAAAAATAATTTAAAAAAACAGTTAGTAATCAGAGAAAAAACCATCAGGATTGACAAATATGAGTTTAAGAAAATTAAAAAAGTAGGAGTAACTATACCTTTATTTAAAAAACAATGTACGCTAGTTTTTGAAGGCTATTTTAAAGATGTGTATGGTCACATACATATTACTACTAAAGAAGATAATTATTTGGAAATTTTCAATAAGATCATGTCTTGGAGAGATAAATATTTTCACGATAGTATTGAATCATAAATCAACCAAATAAAACAAACATAGAAAAAACTAAAAAAATACAATGAAAATTAATTGAGAATTAACTTTTGATGCGCATAATTTTAATTCGGCCCATAACATTCCAGTATTCTACATTTTGGCCATTTGCAACAGTTCCATTAATTTCCTCATCGATTAAAGTGACGTCAATTGTTTCAAAAGTTTCCGAGTCCATAATTTGAATAGTTTCTCCAATTATTGAAATTACTTGACCTACTCTTTTGTCAATTAGTGGAATGTGAACTTGCATACTAACTGGTCCGACATGGGGTCTTTTTTGACCATCAAATACGCCCACTCCTACGATTCTGGCCTTTGCGGCACCATGTTTTCCAGGTTTAGATGTATCATATTCTACAATTCTACAAGGTTCACCATCGGGTTGATCAGATACCGGAAGTAAAATGTAAGAACCTATTTTCAATGAACCAAGATCAGCAGGCTTACTCATGATGAAGCTGATTTTAGTCGAATATTTAACATTTACACTTTTTCAAGCAATTACAAAAATGGTTAAAAAATTACTAAAATGATCCATCAGTAATTTAAATAGACAGTTTTTACTTTAATTTTTCAAGAATTGAGAGACTCAACAAATTAGTCATCGTTAATCCTTTTCGATTCACATCTCGTTTAGTTTGGTCACAGTACTTTTTTACGCTTTGATGACCTTTTTCACTAGCAACCTCAATTATTACAACATTGTTGGAATATGGAAAAGTGAATTTTTGAGGCAATTTACAATATGTATTCATGTGACCTAATCCACCAACACAGATTTTTTCTCGTTTTAATAAAATATCTGCAACTTCTTGAAAATCATCATGAGATTCCCCATATTCTAAATAGTAAACAGTAACAAAATTTGTCTCCCCAGATACAATTCTTTGAAATAATTCGTTTTGCACATTAAAAATAAAAGATGTTTTTTCTTGATTGTGTTTGATTAAATCATCTACGATAAATTGGCTATCTTTGAATTTTCCCAAAATATAATGATTCGATGATTCAGAAAAGTAGGGTTTGCTCTCATCTGAAAATGTTCCAGTTACAAAATATAATGCCTCAATATTGCTTGAAGACATCCATATGTCTTTTAATTTAACAGACTCATGATTGTGCAAATAAGGAGCACAGATGTAACCAGAGTAAGATAGTTGCTGTTCTGTCAACGAACTTCTTTTCTTAAAAGATGGTATTTATGCCTATACAAAACACATATGATCTCTAATCAGAATAGTTTGGCTTCGATAGTTTTTTAATACTAGAATACTTCGTTGTTTTTGTCCCAAGCTAGCTCAGCCTGGTAGAGCTCCCGGCTGTAGTTGTTGGCTTTAGATGGCTGACTGAATAACAGCATATCAGGCATACAGAAACCGGGTTGTCGATGGTTCAACTCCGTCGCTTGGGACCATAGTTTTTTTAAATTTTAAAAATAATAAAAAAATAGACTAATTTAAGAAAACAATGATGAACTCTTAAATTAATAAAAATATCTATTGTCTATGCTGTTTTTTTGACTTTTTGAGCAGCTGGTCCTTTTTGACCTTCGCCGACTACAAACTCGACTTTATCGCCTTCATTGATGAATCCATCAACATCTGATTTGTGAACGAATAGATCGTCACCAGATTCTCTTTCGATAAAACCAAAGCCTTTCGTGCGGTTGAACCACTTTACGGTGCCTTGTTCCATTTGATTAGTTACAGAATTATTCCGTATATTAAGATAAGTTATCAAAATAGATCTGACAAAAGACAACGATATTCAAACCAAAGTTAGCATAAATACGAATAAATGAATTTAGAAGTCTTTGGCAATGTGATTGTTATCTTTTAACCATTCAACTTGTGGCAAGGTAAATCTCCAAACAATATCACCTCGTTCAGCCTCATTGAAATCCCAAGGTGCAATTATGACAATGTCATTATCACGTATCCAAACTCTACGCTTCAATTTACCTCGAATTCTACCTCTTCGGGTAACACCATCGGTACATTTTACCATGACGTTTTCGCCTCCAAGCATTTTAAGAACACGGCCAAACATCTCACCTTCTTCAGGCAAACGTATTTCTTTTAATGCACTTTCGTTTTTGACTTGGCGCTTACCCATAGCATACACTACAGTTATGAGCATATAACTGTGGGGATTATTTGAACAAAAATATCAGAAGTTTTTTATAAATTTGACACTTACAAGGAATTTTATTCGTATAGAATAAAAATATCCCATGGAATTTAGTTGTATTAAGAATTGTTCTCAGTGTTGTATCGAAAGAGAATATTATCCTAATAAAAAATTTGGAAAGATTGGAGTGTTAATACTACCAGAAGAAAAAGAAAAGATAGAAGATCTTGCAAAAATAAATGGATTAGAAATATCAGTTTTACCAAGAATAGGGATATCAGAAAATGGAGAATCTAGTCCAACAAAGATATTAGCATATCAATTAATGGGAATAGAATCAAATGGGAACACATGTCCGTTTTTAGATACTAAAACATCAGATAGATCACCTCATGGTGGATTTCCATGTAAAATATACAATAAACGACCTCTTGCATGTATGACTTATCCATTAATAGAATCAGAACCAATAACACTAGATCAAAAATGTAAATTTTGTAAAGAACATGGTACCGCAGATAAAAATTTGAATTCAGAAATAGAATCATTATTAAAAATCAAAACAAAAATGACAACAGACGCGCCTCTCATATGGAGATATGCTACTGGGATCGGAGAAGAATCAGATACAAGTCAAATAAAAACAGGCTGGATTCTAGAAGAATAGTTATAGAGAAATCAGACATGTTAGTGATGTTTTAAGCAAAAATTCAAAAGCATGTAAAAGATCATTCTTCTATGAGTGATGACGTGTGGTCAGATTTAGATAAAGTAGACCAAAAAATCATTGAAATTCTTAACAACAATGCAAGAACACCATCTAAAGAAATTGCATCAGAATTAAAAAAATCTGGTCACGATGTATCAGATAGAACAATTAGAAAGAGAATAGAAAGACTAGAAAAAAGTGGGATCATCAAAGGATACAAAGCTGTACTAACAGACGTATCTGGAATTAACGAATATCAAACCATCTTAATGAAATTAAAACCATCAAAATCACTAGACTCGATTAAAGATTCAATTAAAGAATTCATCACAAAATTAGATAATTATCTTCTTATTGCAAACATGGATGGAGAGTGGAATATGTTGGTGATGATACAAGTTGATTCTGGAAAGTCAAACACAGCACAGAAAATTGTTGAGAAGTTTTCTGATGAGTTAATAGATTACAGAATAAATGTAGTAGATATCAAAGATGTGAATATTTTAAACATGTCCTTATTATTATTGTAATAAAGAATATTCAGATTCAGCAATACTAATTGCATTTTTTATTTCATCAAGAGTGAATGGTTTTTGAATAAATGCCGATACCCCAGAACTAATTGTCTTATTTACTCGCTGGGTAGTTTTTTCATCAGCTGTAATTACAATAATTTGTAGATCGAGATTTTCTTTTAATAACTTTGTAGCAACCACGTCCCCTTCTAAATCAGGAAGCCCCATATCCAAAAGCACGATTGGGTTTTTATTTGTAGAAAATAGTTTTTGACATCCTTTTATTCCATCTTTTCCATTTTCATAAAGTAAAATTTCACCATATCCTAATTTTTCTACATAATTTTTTAGTTTCATCGATACAGCTTTACTATCGTCAATAATTACAACAGGTCTAAAAACTTCAATGGTTGAAGAAATCATCGATTTTGCTTTTTGATATGAAATTTTTGCTTTATCGTATTCACCAAGAATTAACAGGCATTTTGCAGCACATAACAATGCACCTTGAACATTTTTTGACGTTTTATTTTGAGAGTATTCTAAAAATAAATTACAAGCTTTTTCAATTTCTTCTTTGGATTCTTTACTTTGCCTAGTTTTACATTCTGCAGCTAACATGTACAAGAAAGCAGATTTTAGATGTTCAGTTTTTTTTATAGATTCAGCTTGATTTAGAAATAAATTATGAGCGGTGATGAATTGTTTATTTTTCAAATGAGTTAATGCCACTTCATAATTCACCTTGGAAGTCATAATCACGGTATAATTTTTTTATGTTATAACATTTTGTAGTATCTGATCAAGGATTAATCACTGCACGGCCTACAATCTTACGTGCTTTAAGATCCTCTAAAGCAGTGTTTGCAGCATCAAGAGAGTATCTCTTTGAAATCATTGGATTAATTGTTCCTTTTCGAGCTAAATCTAACAGTTCAACCATATCAGCATAATTTCCAGTATAAGCTCCTTGAATTACAATAGATTTTAGAGGAATTGTAACTAGAGATAACTCCATAGAGCCCCCAAACAAACCAACTAAAACAAGATTTCCTCTCTTTCTTAGAACTGCTAGCCCCATTTTTGCAGTGGGAGGAGCATTTACAAAATCAACAACACTGTCAGCACCTTTTCCATTACAAGTTGAAATTATTTTTTGAGTAGTATCAGGATCTTTGGAATTGAAAACAAAATCAGCGCCCATTTTTTTTGCTATTTCTAATTTTTGATCATCTAAATCTACACAAATAATTTTAGATTTTGTAATAGAGTGTGCAATTTGTACTCCCATCAAACCCAATCCACCTGCACCAATTATGACCAAAAACTCAGGTGAATTTTGATTTGATTTTTTAATTGCATTATAAGCTGTTAACCCGGAACATGCAAGTGAAGTTGCAGATTCTGGATCCACGCCATTTAGTTTTGCCAAATATTTGAAATCAGGAACAAGCGAGTATTGAGAATATCCACCATCTTGAAAAACACCAAGAGACTTTGGCGCATCACATAAATTTTCATTTTCTACTTTACAAGCAGGACATACACCACATCCGATCCAAGGATAAACTAAAACTTCATCGCCTTTTGAATAACCCTTTACATTATTACCTAATTCTTCTACAGTTCCAACAATTTCATGTCCAGGAGTTACAGGATATTTCACTCCTCTATCAGTCACTTTCATAAATTTACCATCACCTAAATCATATCCACCCTCCCAAAGGTGCAGATCACTATGACATACGCCTACGGCTTTAACTTTGACTAGAACTTGATTATCTTTAGGATGAGGGGTCTCTGTTTCAACAAGCACTAAAGGCTCATTAGGACCAGTAATCCTAGCAGATTTCATAATGATATAATTCGGTCTTAACAATATAAGAGTTGACTGGATAAAAGAAAAAAATAGAGCCCTTAGATATTATTGAATAAAAATAGACAAAGTATGTGAGCGAAGAACAGACTCCTAATGGCATTTCCCAAGCACCTGTGAATATTTTGTTTAATCCATCATCTGTTGCTAAAAAAGATGTGTGGGATATTGATCTTATTCAAATTCTTGATTTATTAATTAAAATCCTTGAAAAAAGTGGGAAAAAAGATCTTAGAGTTGCAGGAATGGCCGCATTATCATCTTCTTTGATTTATAGAATGAAGGTAGAAAGTATTTTTGCATTACAACGTGCTGCAATGGAGAAAAAACCAATCAGACAAAGAACAGATGTAGACATAGAGTTAATCGACATACCATATAGACACGAATCAACCTATCCTGTTTCATTAGATGATTTGTTAGGATTATTACAAAATTTGATTGGTACGATAGCTAATCCGCAATCCAGAAGAAACAAGTTGAATATAGAACCAATAGAAGCTCCAGATTTTCAAGAGTATTTTATTTCTCTTGAAAACATTATTGGAAAATACGAAGATTTGATTATTAAAAAAATTACAGATTTGGGATACGGTATGCTTCAGGACATAATAAAAGATCTTGATGGAGTTGATTCAATTAGATGCTTTTTTGCAATTCTGTTTTTGGCAAGAGATGAAAAAATAGACTTGGAGCAAATAGAAGACGACATCAAAATCATTCTGATAAAAGAGAAGTTAACAAACTGATCAAAAATGAAGAAAGGATTTCTTTAAGTAGATTTTGTAGGAAAAATAGATAATTGGTAAAAAACGATTTAAATGATGAAGCAATAGCTAGAATCGAAGCAGCGCTTTATTCTGCAGGAAGACCCTTAAAAATAGAGGATCTGATCAGAGCTTCAGGCACAGAATCACGAACAAAAACATACGAAATTCTCAACGAGTTGATGAAAAAGACAAAATCAGCATTTAAGGCATTGGAGATAGTCACACTCCCTGACGGTTCATATGTATTTCAATTAAAACCAGAATACAGTTCAACAATCAAAAGATATGCGTCAAAACCCATTCTTCCAAATGCAACCCTAAAGACATTATCATACATTGCATATATGCAACCAATTTCATCAAAGCAACTTGTTGAAACTAGAGGTTCTGGAGTATACGAACATCTTAAAGAATTAAGGCAGTTAGACTTTATCACTCATCAAAATGTAGGTAGATTAAAAATTTAC
>Ga0169931_10010630_pt1 | contig 13082 bp, 9 predicted proteins | sample Kivu_15m_20L_FD_129675 | JGI IMG/M metagenome (GOLD analysis project Ga0169931, IMG submission 129675) | Freshwater microbial communities from Lake Kivu, Western Province, Rwanda to study Microbial Dark Matter (Phase II) - Kivu_15m_20L... | ecosystem: Environmental > Aquatic > Freshwater > Lake ...
ACGCGCCGATCGTCGACATCGCGTGCATGGACCACTACTGCGTCACGGCGCCCTCGTCGAGCGCGTGGCCGCACCCCTGGGGTACGCGGCTCGAAGAGACCGCCTACTACACGCGCGACCTGAAAGCCGCCGCGGAACCGAAGCCGGTCTGGGTATGGACGCAGGGTCTGGCCGACTGGGACGAGCGACCGCGGCGCCCCGTACCGACGGTCGAGGAACTCTCGGCACAGGCCGTGCTGAACGTGTCGCGGGGCGCCAAAGGCCTCCTGTGGTTCAACTACGACGCCCAGCTCGGCGCGAAGTACCCTGAGGTGCGCGACGCCATCGGCGACTGGAACCGCGCCTTCGCGCTGGTGCGCGACGACCTGCTCGGTTCCGAACCCGCCCCGGTCGTTCTCGCCGCGTCCCCGGACATCGACGCCCGCCTGCTGGTCGGAGCCGATTCGGCCGTGCTGTGCCTGGTGAATCTCGACTACCAGATCAGTCCCGCCGCCTACCCGTTCGCCGAACGCCGCGACCTGGAGATCGCTTGCGCCCTGCCGCCCTGGCTCCGCCCCGCCGCCGCGGCCCGCGTCGATCGCCACGGTCCGGCGCCGGTCGGGCTGCGAGGCCTGGCCGACGGCCGGTACGTCGTCGCCGTCGATCGCCTCGTCGACGCCGCGCTGATCCTTCTGCCTGCCGCAGGCGACCCGACCACGCGTCTTCAGGCAGCCTGGCGCGCCGCGGAACGACCGGCCGCCACGGCGCCGCAGCCCTGACCGCGGGCGGACGCCTCGGCCGCCGACGGCAGTCTGCCCGACGTGCCGCGGCAGGCTGCCGGTCGCCAGGCGGCGACGCAGGCGCCGCGTGCTCCGCCGCGCCTCGCCGCGCACGCTTCGGAGGCGCCGTCCGGCACGCTTGGCCCGATTCCGCCGCGGGAGGGCTGCGGGCCGATGCGTCGTGCGACGGGGCCGACAGGCTCTCCGGCGGTTCTTGACGCGGCCTGCGCCGCCGCTCCGGGCTTCGCCGCCGCGGGACGGCCGCAGCCCGGCAAACGCCGGTTGCGATTCTGCCGCGGGGTAGCGTAGGATGACCGCGCTGGGGCGACGATCGAACCGCATCGGTCCGTCGCGCGCGCGGGTCGCACGCCACGGCCCGCGCCGGCCGCGGCTCTCGGGCCAACTCCTCGTCGCCAGCAGGCGTCTGCCGTCGGCCTCCCTTTTGCCTTCCGCAACGGATGACGCAAGCCCATGTCACGCGTGGTGGACATCACCGAACTGGCGCTCCGCGACGGCCACCAGAGCCTGCTCGCAACCCGCATGGCCCTGGAAGACCTGGCCCCCGCGTGCGCCGACATCGATCAGGCCGGGTACTGGAGCGTCGAGTGCTGGGGGGGCGCCACGTACGACGCCTGCATCCGCTTCCTTAACGAAGACCCCTGGGAGCGGCTGCGGGCGTTCCGCAAGCTGCTGCCCAACAGTCGCCTGCAGATGCTGCTTCGCGGGCAAAACCTGCTTGGCTACCGGCATTATGAAGACACGGTCGTCGACCGTTTCGTGGAGAAGTCGGCCGAAAACGGCATGGACGTGTTTCGCGTGTTCGACGCGCTGAACGACGTGCGCAACCTGCGGCGGGCGTTGGACGCCGTGCGGCGCACCGGCAAGCACGCACAGGGGACGATCTGCTACACCACCTCGCCGCTGCACTCCATCGATCGTTTCGTCGACATGGGAGCCGTGCTGCGGGACCTCGGCTGCGACTCGATCTGCATCAAGGACATGGCCGCCCTGTTGCGGCCCCAGCCGGCCTACGACCTGGTCCGCGGGCTGAAGCAGAAATGCGGGGCGGACCTCCGGGTGCACGTCCACACGCACGCCACGACCGGCGTGACCCTGGTCAGCCTGATGCGGGCGATCGAGGCCGGAGCCGACGTGGTCGACGCCTGCATTTCTTCGCTCAGCCTGGGACCGGGCCACAACCCCACCGAAGCGGTGGTGGAAATGCTCGAAGGAACCGGTTTTTCCACGCGCCTCGACCGCAGCCGACTGCTGAACGTCAAGGAGCACTTCGCCCGAGTCCGGCCGCGGTACGCCGAATTCGAGTCGAAATTCCTGGGCGTCGAAACCGAGATTTTCGAGAGCCAGATTCCCGGCGGCATGATCTCGAACATGGAGAGCCAGTTGAAGCAGCAGGGGGCCGGGGACCGCTTGAGGGAAGTCCTCGCCGAGGTCCCCCGCGTGCGGCAGGACGCCGGTTTTCCGCCGTTGGTCACGCCGTCGAGCCAAATCGTCGGCACGCAGGCGGTGTTCAACGTGCTGATGGGGCGCTACAAGGCGATGAGCGGCGAGTTCGCCGATCTGATGCTGGGCTATTACGGCGCCGCGATCGGTCCGCGCAACGCCGAGGTGGTCGAGCAGGCGCGGCAGCACGCGAAAAAAGAGCCCATCGACGTCCGCCCGGCCGATCTGCTCAAGCCCGAGTGGGACCATTTGCGGTCCCAGGCGCTGGCCGTCGAAGGCTGCGACGGCAGCGACGAGGACGTGCTGACCTATGCGATGTTTCCGCAAGTCGCCCCGAAATTCTTTGCCGCCCGCAGCCAAGGGCCGAAGAACCTGGGCAAGGCCCCGGCGCCTCCCGGTCCGGCGCCGTCCGGCGGCGGCGAACCGCGGAAGCCGCTGGCCGGCAAAGTCGCCTACCAAGTCACCCTGGGCGAACGCACCCACCGCGTCACGGTGGAGCCCGCCTGAGACGCCGCGGCGGGCGGGCGGGCGCCGGGCGACCGTCGGCGTCGGCCCGCGGCCGGCGCCGCCACCGCCCCTTGTTCACGGAACCTTTGGCCCGCGACGGCGAAAGAACCACGTCATGGCTGCTCCGCAAAAGTCGATGCCGCAATTGGTCGAGCAACTCCGCAAGCGCCGCGCAACCCTCGAGGAGGGGGGAGGCGCCGACAAGCTCGCCCAGCACCGTCAGCAGGGAAAAATGACGGCCCGCGAGCGGATCGCCGAACTCGTCGATGGCCATAGCGTCGAGGAGTTCGGGCTGTTCGCCCAGCATCGCCAGACCCAACTGGGCATGGAGGGGAAGGAGTGTCCGGCCGACGGGGTGGTCACCGGCGCGGCGACGATCGACGGCCGTCTGGTCCATTTCGCCAGCCAGGACTTCACGGTCATGGGCGGGTCGGCCGGCGAGGTCCACTCGCTGAAAGTCGCCGACGCCATGGCCCGGTCGCTGAAGACCGGCAGCCCGTTTTTATTCGTCAACGACTCCGGCGGCGCGCGCGTCCAGGAGGGCATCGACTCCCTCTCGGGCTACGGGCAGGTCTTCCACCACAACGTCATGCTGTCGGGCGTCGTCCCGCAGATTTCGCTGATCTGCGGGCCGTGCGCCGGCGGCGCCGCGTATTCCCCCGCGCTGACCGACTTCGTCATCCAGACCCGTCAGGCGCAGATGTTCATCACCGGTCCCCAGGTGATCAAGGGCGTGACGGGCGAGCAGATTTCCGCCGAGGAGCTGGGAGGCGCCGAGGCCCACATGGCCCAGTCGGGCGTCGTGCACTTCATCGCCGAACACGACGCCGATGCGATCCGCATCTGCCGCCGGCTGCTGAGCTTCCTGCCCTCCAACAACCTCGAGGAACCGCCGCGGCTGGCGTCGGACGACTGCGTCGACCCGAATCCGGCCCTGAACGACGTCGTCCCCGCCGATCCCAAGAAAAGCTACGACGTGCGGGAAGTGATCTGCGGCGTGGTCGACCAGGGCGACTTCCTCGAGTCGCAAGCGGGCTACGCCCCGAACATGGTCGTCGGGTTCGCGCGGGTCGCCGGCCGCACCGTCGGCGTCGTCGCCAACCAGCCGCTCGTCCTCGCCGGGGCCGTCGACATCAACGCCTCGGTCAAGGCGAGTCGCTTCATCCGCTTCTGCAACGCCTTCAACGTGCCGCTGGTCACCTTCGTCGACGTGCCGGGCTATTTGCCGGGCGTCCAGCAGGAGCACGGCGGGATCATCCGCCACGGAGCCAAGCTGCTCTTCGCCTACTCGTCGGCGACCGTCCCCAAGATCCAGGTGATCCTGCGGAAAGCGTACGGCGGAGCCTACGTCGCCATGAGCTCGCGCGATCTGGGGACCGACTGCGTGATCGCCTGGCCGACCGCCGAAATCGCCGTGATGGGCGCCGAAGGGGCCGTCGACATCGTGTTTCGCAAGGAAATGCAGCAGGCGGAGAACAAAGCGGCGCGGCGCGCGGAACTGATCGAAGCCTACCGGGCGACCTTCGCCTCGCCCTACGTCGCCGCCGGACGGCGACTGGTCGACGACATCATCGAACCGGCCGATACTCGCCGCCGCGTCGCGCAGGCCCTGGAGTACCTGCGGGCCAAACGCGACCTGCGGCCCGCCAAGAAACACGGCCTGATTCCGCTGTGACGATCCGACCCGCGCGCAATCAGCATCCCCCCGACGCGAACCGCCCCATGGAATCGACCGACCGCCAACTCGCCCTCCTGCACGACGCCCTTCAGGCGCTGCGGGCCGAAGTCGCGGGGTTGGCCGCGCGGCTGGCCGCCCTGGAGCAGCCTCTCCAGACCCCGCCTCCCGCCCCCGCGGCCGAGTCCGGCTTGTCGGACGACGCGTTGGTCGCCGTCGCCAGCGCCGCCGTCGCGGCCTACTTGGGAGTCAAGCCGCGCATCCGCCAAGTGCGGCTGGTCGGCAACGCCTCCTGGGCCGAACAAGGGCGCGCGACGATCCAAGCCTCGCACGACCTCCCCCTCCGACGCAACTGACGCCGCCACGCAGCCGACGCCACGACGCACTTCCCCCGGCGAAGCAGTGCAGGCCCCGCGGCAACTCACGCACCCAAGCAACGCACGCACGGAGGCGACGCGACCGCCCGCCGCTCCGCGACCGTCCACCCAGCCGCCCCACGAGAAGACGCTGCGACGACGTGCCGAGGCCTCGGCTCCGCCGCACCGCCGACGTCCGTCCGCAGCGCGGGGCCGCTCCAGCCGAGGAGACCGCAGTTGAAACTCAAGCTCACCATCGACGGCAAGGTCTACGAGGTCGACGTGGAAGCGGAGGAGGCCCCCGAGCGACGCGCGACCTTCGTGCCGCCCGCGGCCGCGCCCCGCGCGGCCTCCCCCGCTGCTCGCGAGGCCGCTCCGGCCTCCGCGGCGACGCCCGTCGCCGACGAAAGCAAGGTCTGCCGCAGCCCGATGGCCGGCGTCGTGGTCAAGACCCCCGTGCAGGTCGGCCAGGCGATCCAAATCCACGACGTGCTGATGGTCCTCGAGGCCATGAAGATGGAAACCCAAATCACCTCGCCGGTCGCCGGCAAGGTCGCCCGCCTCCACGCCGCGGTCGGCGACGCCGTGCAGGGCGGCCAGGTCCTCGTCGAATTCGCGTAGCCGTGCCTGGCCGCACGACGGGCTGCGTCGTTGCGGAAGCCGCCGCCCCCGCGACCGGCCGACGACGCGCGCCGCCCCGTGCCAGGCGCGACGCAGGGCAAGGCCGCGCAGCGCCCGCGACGCGCCGTCCAGCGACCGGACAGCCCGGGCGGCCGCTCCCTCCTCTCCCACGCGCCGCCCACTGTGCGCCGCACGCCGCGACCGATACGATTGGGAGGCTGCCGGCGCGACGCGGTCCCCGAAACGCGCGCCGGCGGCTCGTCTCGCGGCTTTGCCGACGCGCGCGATGCCGCCGCGTCCCCCCAAGCGACGACGCCGTCGACGATCTTTTTTGCTGTCCGCTGTCCGCTGTCCGCTGTCGCCGGAGTCGCTGCATGTCGGCCGTCGCCTCGTCGCATCCCGACAACGCCCGCGGCCGCTGGATGGCGCTGCTCGCCGCGCTGCTCGGCTGGATGTTCGACGGCTTCGAGATGGGCCTGTTCCCCCTCATCGGGCCCAATGCGCTGTCGGAACTGCTGGCCGACGACATCGCCCGCAACCCGGCCGTCAAGGACCAGTGGTTCGGCGTGATCATGGCCGTGTTTCTCATCGGCGCCGCCACCGGCGGCGTCCTCTTCGGCTGGCTCGGCGATCAAATCGGCCGCGTGCGGGCGATGTCGCTCAGCATCCTGACCTACTCGCTGTTCACGGGCGTCTGCGGCTTCGCCACCGAGGCCTGGCACATCGCCCTGTTTCGCTTCATCGCCTCCCTCGGCATGGGCGGCGAGTGGGCGCTGGGCGTCGCCCTGGTCACCGAATTGTGGCCCGATCGCTCGCGGGCCCTGCTCGCCGGCCTGATCGGAGCCGCCGCCAACGTCGGCTACGTGCTGGTCGCCCTGCTGAGCCTGGTGCTGGTCAGCTTCATCGGCGGGCTGGAACAATTCGCCCTCGGGGCGGGCGTTTCCCCCGAGCGAACGGCCGCCTGGCTCAGCGGCGACGGCTGGCGGCTGCTCATGCTCGCCGGAGCCCTGCCGGGACTGCTCACTTTTTTCATCCGCCTGTTCGTCCCCGAGTCCGAAAAATGGACCGCCGCCCGCGAACAAGGAGCCACCTCGTTCTGGGCGACCCGCGACTTGATCGGCGTGGCCGTCGGAGCCCTCGGAGCGACGGTCATGGTGTTTCTCTGGTCGCCGATCTTCGAGGGCTGGGCCCGTTCCGCCGCGACGGGCGGCTCGTCCGGAGACCTGCCCGGCTGGGCGTCGGCGGTCCGCCTCGGCGGCGCCGCGGCGGGACTGGCCGTGACCCTGGTGGGGTACATTTTTCCCGTCGCCCGCTACCTGTCGCGCGCGACCGCACAAGGACAACTCGCGCCCGGCGACCGCGGCCGCTACCTGCGGCGGATGCTGCTGGCCGCCTGCCTGGCGGGCGTCGCCCTGCTGGGCACCTGGGGCTCGCTGCAGTGGGCCCCCAAATGGGCGATCGCCCTGGCAAAAAGCCTCCCCGCCGACGGCGGCCCCTACCATGCCAAAGAGTTCACGCAGATCGCCTCCGCCTGCGGAGCCATTGTCGGCACGATCCTCGCGGCGCTCATGGGCGACTGGCTCGGCCGTCGCTTCACCTACGCGCTGCTCTGTGCCGGCTCGTTCCTGTCGCTGGGCTATCTGTACCAGGCCAACGACGCCTACGGCGCCCATTTGCTCGTCTCGGTCTTCGTCGCCGGAGGCGTCACCGCCGCGTTCTACGGCTGGTTTCCGCTCTATCTGCCCGAACTCTTCCCCACCAGCATCCGCGCTACCGGCCAGGGATTCGGCTTCAATTTCGGCCGCGTGCTGTCTGCCATCGGTTCGCTGCAGACGGCCGCTTTGACGGCCTACTTCGCCCGCGGCATGGCCCCCGAGCGGATCGAAGTCGAGGCGTTTCCCTACGCGGGGACGACCCTTGCCGGCATCTACCTGGTGGGCCTCGCGCTGATCTGGCTCGGCCCCGAAACGCGCGGCCAGCCGTTGCCCGAGTGATCCCCCAGGGCCGAGCGCGGCGCGGCACGAACGGCCCCTCCCTCCGCAACGGGCCTCCCTCCGCAACGGGCCTCCCTCCCGGCCCATCGCTCCGCGATCGGCGGCCGGCAAACGTCGGGACAGCGTCCCCGACGCACGGCGATCGGCGGTCGGCGGCAAGCCGCCCCCGGGGAGCCGATCTTCACTTTCCCTGGATCTTGAGCTGGATCACGCCGTACGAGGCGCGATCGGTGGCGGCCGGCGCCACTTCCACTCCCAGCGTCGTCGCCTCCGCCGAGCCGTATGCCGCAGGGACCGGAGGTTGCGCCTCCTCAACGACGACCCGATAGAAACCAGGACGCATGCCCGGCAACGACGAACCGGCAATCGAGGGGCCGACCGTTCCGCCGGGCAGGATCTCGGCTTCGGCCGGCTCGAGCAGTTCCGCGACGAAGAATTCGGGCACGAACCGCACCTTGCCGGCTGCGAGGGGTCGACCGTTGGACGTCAGCTGGAAATCTTGCACGGTGAGCCCCAAACGGCTTGCCTCGTAGAGCGCGAAGCGGGCCTGCAGCTCGGCGCGGCTCAGAACGCCGTTGCGGTCGGCGTCGGCACGCTCGAAGCCCCACGCCAACCCGGGCGCGGCGGCCGTCTCCTGCCGGCTCAATTCGTCGTTGCCGTCGGCGTCGAGCCGGCTGAACACGGCCTCCTCCAGCGCGGAGGAATTCCACGGGGGCGCGGCGACCCGATCGACCGAGCCCCCGCAACCCGCCGCCGGCAGCGACGCCGCCCCGAAAACGACAGCGGTGCGAAAGGTCATGTGCCCGCGCACTCCCAGGAGAAGAGGAGGAGACAGTGCCGCGATCCGCCGCGCAGCGGCTCCGCGGCGGCAAGGGTCCGCCCGCCGACGGCCGCCGGCGGGCCGCGCCGGACCCGACCGTTCCATTGATGCTTGCGCCGCGCATGAACCCTTGCCGCCGCTCCTTACGGAGAAAAAAGCCGGAGGCGAAAGGCGAGCGGCGGCTCATGGACGGCGCCGGGATCCCTAGGAACGTAACAGGCTCGGCGGCGAGACGCAACGCGCGGTGCTCCCGCGGGCGCCCGGCGGCCGGGCGGCCCCGGCGGCAGGCCGAGCGGTGGGCGCCCCGTCGGTCCTCGCTCGCCGCCAGCACGTCGGGGACTTGCCGCGCCGGCGCTGGACGCGCGACGCCCTCGTGCGTACAACGCAGGCTGACGCAGCGGCGGAGATCCGCGGAATCCGCGGAATCCGCGGTCGCTCCGCCGGCGCGTCGGTCTTGTCTCGATTCCTCGCGATCGTCCCGCAGTCGCTGGCAGTCGTTTGCGGCGCGCGGACGCGCGGTCTTCGGAAGGAGTTGCCGACGATGCCCCGCAGACGCACCGGACGCCGCCGCGCGGCGTTCACGCTGGTCGAATTGCTGGTGGTAATCGCGATCATCGGCGTGCTGGTGGCTTTGCTGCTGCCGGCCATCCAGGCGGCGCGGGAAGCGGCCCGCCGTTCGCAGTGCATGAACAATCTCAAGCAACTGGGGCTGGCGAGCCAGTTGCACGTCGATACGCACGGCTACCTGCCTTCGGCCGGCTGGGGCGACTGGTGGGTCGGATGTCCCGACCGCGGGGCGGGCGAGAATCAGCCGGGCAACTGGGCTTTCCAGCTGCTGCCCTTTCTCGAGGAATCGTCGCGCGCCGGCTTGGGCCGGGGCTTCCGCTGCGGCGATCCCGCGGCGCGGGCCGCGATCTCGCAGATGATCGCCACGCCCGTGGCGGCTTTTTACTGCCCGAGTCGTCGCCCGCCCGCCGGGTATCCCTGGACCAATACGGGCAATTTCAACTTCACGCCTCCGGAATTGGCGGCCAAGACCGACTACGCGGGGAATCTGGGCGACGTGTCGGCGTCGTGCGAGACCGACATCGGCCCCAAGACGCTGGAGGAGGCCGCGACGTATCTGTGGCGGCTTTCGGGGCCGAGCTTCGTGCGCAAAGCCGAATTGCAGGGAAGCCAGTCGCCGACGGGTCACACGGGCGTCATTTACCAGCGGAGCGAGGTCGAGCTGCAGCAAATCACCGACGGCACGACCAACACCTACCTGTTGGGCGAGAAAAATCTCAACCCTGACGCCTACCTCAACGGACTGACCGGCAACGACGACCAAAGCATGTACAACGGGTGCGACCGCGACAACCTGCGATCGACGTTCGCCTGGATTCGCGGCTACGAAGGCAAGGGCCCGGCCCGTTGGGCGCCGCGTCCCGACACGCCCGGCGCCGACTTCTCGTGGAGCTTCGGCGGCCCGCATCCCGCGGGTTGGATGGCCGTGATGTGCGACGGATCGGTGCAATTCCTGAGCTACGACATCGATCCGCTGGTCCACCAGCGACTGGGCAACCGGCTGGACGGCGACCCGGTCGACCTGTCGCAACTGTAGGCGGCCCGCGCTGCCGCGAGCCGCCCGACGGCCCGGTTCCTGCGACGGCCCGGTTCCCGCGACGCCTTGCCGCCCAGCGACGTCACGACCGACGGTCGACGCCGCGTTCGACTTCGCCGCTGCGGCGCAGCTCCCGCTTGAGAATCTTGCCGGCGGCGTTTTTGGGCAGAGACTCCCGCAGGTGGAACTGCCGGGGGATTTCGTGGCGCCCCAGGCGCTCGCGGCAGAACGACCGCAGCGCCTTGTCGTCCGCCTCGGCCCCCGGGTGGAGCACGACGAAGGCGATCGGCACCTCGCCATGCAGCTCGCTGGGCTCGCCCACCACGGCCGCCTCGGCCACCGCCGGGTGCTGGTAAAGCACCTCCTCGACCGCCCGCGGATAGACGTTCATCCCGTTGACGATCACCATGTCCTTGATGCGGTCGAGAATGAAGAAGTAGCGGTCCTCGTCCATCACCCCGATGTCTCCGGTGCGAAACCATTCGCCGAAGAAGCTGGCCGCCGTCTCTTCCGGCCGGTTCCAGTAGCCCTTCATCACGCTCGGCCCGCGCACGCAGATCTCTCCCGCCTCGCCGACGGGAACCTCGCGGCCGGCAGCGTCCATGATCCGCATCTCCACGCTCGGCGCCTCCCGACCGACCGAGCCGGGCTTGCGCCGTCCGCCGATGGGATTGACGCACGTCACCGGACCGCATTCGGTCGGTCCGTCGCCCTCGTAAATCAGCGTCCCGTACTTTTCCTCGAATTGGCGCATGACCTCCGCGGGCATCGCGGCGCCTCCCGACACCGCGAAACGAACGCTGCGAAACTTGCCCACGTCGGCGTTCTGCATCCGCAGCAGGATGTTGAACATGCTCGGAACGGCGAAGAAAATCGTCGCCTGGGAAGCCTCGATGGCGTCGAGAACCGCCCCGGGATCGAACCGCGGCAACGGTACGATCGTGCAACCGTGCAGCAACGGAAACAACAGCCCCACGGTCCCCGCGAAAGCGTGGAACATCGGCAGCACGACCAGCAGGACGTCCCTGCCCGGCTCCAGGCGCATGGCTTCCCGCACGGCCGTCGCGTTCGCGCACAAATTGCGGTGCGTCAACATCGCTCCTTTGGGATGACCGGTGGTTCCCGACGTGTAAATCAACACGGCCACGTCGTTCGCCGGATCGATCGCCGGAGGAATCCACGGCGCCGGGCAATCGAACAGGTCGGCCCGCGAAAACTCCGCGCCGCCGCGGGACGTCGGCTCGAGCCCCAGATGGACGGCAAACTCGACGTCCGGAAGCTGCGGCCGCATGGCCGCCACCGCCGGCTCGAACCCCTCGTAATACAGCAGCCCCCGCGCGCCCGAATCGCGGAGGATATAGACCAGTTCCGGGGGCGTGAGCAGCAGGTTCAGCGGCACCACCGTGCCCCCGGCCTTGACGATGGCGAAATAGGCCGCCGCAAACGCGTCGGAGTTGATGCAGTACAACCCCACGCGATCGCCGCGACGAATCCCCCGCTGCTGGAGGAACGCGGCCCCGCGGTCGCTCTGCGCCGCGAATTCGGCGAACGTCGTCGTGGCGCCGTTGAACGCAATCGCGGGATGATCGGGCCATTGTTGAGCGATGCGTTGCTGCAGGCTGATGAGCGACGGAGCGTCATGCATGCGCGCGTCTCCGGGGAATCCGAGTGCAGAAAAGTTTCGCCGCCCGCCGGGGGTCGCCGACCTTCCAGGCGGCGGCCGCGCCGCTCGCCCGCGCCGCAGCCCCGCGTGCCTCCTCAGGCTGCGTCACGGAAGATCGAAATGCGTGAACTCGCCCCGCGTGCGGAACAGCGCGTGATACCGCTCCAACGCCTCCCGATCGAGTTCCACGCCCAAGCCGGGCTTGGCCGGGGCCGTCACGCCGCCCTCCCGCACGTGCCACGGTTCGCCGACGATCAGGTCGTCCTCCACGTAGTCCATCAGCGCCTGGGAGGCGCGGCCCAGATGCGGGGTCGCCATCCCCAGGTGGACCATGGCCGCCCAGGAGATGCCCGTCTCCAGGCAGGCGCGTTGCCAGAACTTCAGCCCCGCCGCCGCGTATTTCGCCGCCTCGCCGGGCGTTCCCGACAGCCCTCCCTGCAGGTGCAAGTCGCCGACGACCCCCTCGACCAAGGGATAATGCACCCGCTTCTCGAGGTCGAGGCAATGGCCCGACATCAGCACGCCGAACTCTTCCCGCAACCGGCTCATCTGCCGGTAGGAAGCCACCGGCTCCTCAAAGCCTGCCAGTCGCTGCGGGCGGACGGCTTCCAGGAACTTCCGGGCCCGCTCCAGATCGAGCTTCATGTTGGCGTCGACCGCCAGCACGGCCTCTTCGCCCACCGCCTCGCGGATCGCGCGGACGGTCTCGACGTCGGTCTCCAGCGCGTAGCGTCCGACTTTGAACTCGAACATCGTCGCGCCGCTGCGGGCCATCCCCTCTCGAGCGCAACGGGCCATCGCCGCGGGAACGTCGGCCTCCGACAGACCGGAACGGGTCAACTCGAACAGATAGCCATACGCCACGAATTCCGCCCGCGGACGCACGGCGCCCCCCAGCAGCTCGTAGACCGGCTGACCGGAACGCTTGCCGAGAAGGTCCCACATGGCCATCTCGACGGCGGCGAACGCCTCCACCAGGTCGGGCGTCGCAAGCGACAGATAGTCGCTGAAGTCCATCCGGCAGAGTCGCCGCAGACCCGCAAAATCCCCCGCCTCCCTTCCGGCCAACTGCGTCCCCAACGACCCGTTGAGCAGCGTCGCCGGAGCCGAGCCGGAACACTCCCCCAAGCCCTCGAGACCCTCGTCGGTCTCGACCCGCACGATCGTCCGCGTCATTCCCAGCGTACAACCCCACGACCAGCCGCACGGGCGGACCGTCGGCACGCTCACAGCCGTCGCCTCGACATTCGTAATCCGCACCTGACCCGGCTCCTGGCGTCGCCAATCGCCGAAATGGCGATCGAGGCCCCGATTCTAGGGATCCTTGCGCCGCGAAGAAACCCTTGTCGCCGCTGCCTACGGAGGAAAAAGCCGGAGGCGAAAGGCGCGCGGCGGCTCATGGACGGCGCACGGATCCATCACGCGAACGGACTCCCCGCGAAGCCTCGACCGGCCGGCACGGCACGCCGATTTTTTGCGGCGTCCCCCTCCGACCGGCGGGCCCTTGCGGCCGACGCCGCTCGGATTCCCGATTGGCCGCCGCTGCCCGCCCCACGTCGCGCGAGCGACGGGGGCGTCGCGCCAGGGCGAACGCCCAAGAGAAGCAGCGGCGAACGCCCAAGAG
>Ga0169931_10010631_pt1 | contig 13079 bp, 8 predicted proteins | sample Kivu_15m_20L_FD_129675 | JGI IMG/M metagenome (GOLD analysis project Ga0169931, IMG submission 129675) | Freshwater microbial communities from Lake Kivu, Western Province, Rwanda to study Microbial Dark Matter (Phase II) - Kivu_15m_20L... | ecosystem: Environmental > Aquatic > Freshwater > Lake ...
GAAGCAAATCGTTACCCATGATTAAGAAAAATAACAATCTAAAAAATTGAAAGAGATCAACAACAAAAAGTTTGCTTAAGACTGGTAAGCGCAAAAAACTTTAGTATAAAAAATCAAAGAAGAGAAAATCAATTAACTCAAAAATCTCAATATACCAGAAAAGTACATAGTCTAACTCAAAAACAAATCCATTAAATGATGTTTTAAGTGATTATAATCATATCTAACCATATAATTATATCTTTTTAGTTAATCATTTCATTCTTTGTATTAAACATGTGATAAATAATTAGCAATTTAAATGTTTTTACCCTAATCAAAAAATAATTAATTTATTAGAGTTAAATTCTATAATTTTGATGAAATCCTTTCATTATAATTATTTTTATAACCCTTAATGATTGTTTCTATTTTTAATACATTTTTTAATTAATATTTTTAATAAATTGATATGTCAGTTATAATTAGTATTTTTATAATAGTATATTATATCTGTTAGTAATTATTAGTATACTTATGAGAGTAAGAGTAGTGAGATTTTATTAAAAAAAATGTAATTTTTGTTTTTAATGGGCATAACAATCATCTGATGTACGTTCAAATTTATTCTGCTGCAACAAATGCTTTGATAGAATATCATCTTAAAGATTTACATTATCAACTGAAAACTCATAGATATACAAATTAAACTTCTCAAAATAATCTTAATAAAAAGATGAAAATCTTAACATGATTTCACTGTCTTCATATTCTAATATAAAGTAAGAACCTAAAAATAATTTTTTAAACTGGTCAAATATAAAATCTTTAATATCAGATAATTAAAATTACATCTAGTAAATTTATATAAACGATCTATAATAAAAATAATATAAATAAACATCATCTATCATTGATCCATATGATGAATATTGTTATAACTAAGATAATATAAAATCATTTAATGATGGATATTTTTAAACTAATAAATAAAATTAAATTGTATATAAAAGCTTTATTAATTTAAGGAATACCTAAAATAATAAGGCAAGTGCAATAAAATCTGATTTATATGGTAATCGTAGTCAGATATCTATTAATAGTAATAATCAATCCGTAAAGAAACGAGGAAAATATAATTTTCATTATAACAAAGAAGAGATAGAAAGATATAAGCGTAATATAGTCGATTAAAATATCAGTATCAATTTATAAAAATTGCATTTTTAAAAAGATAATTAAAGATAAAATTGCTAAAGATAATTTGGTACATAATTAAAACATTTGAATTTATCTAATATCAAATTTAAATCACAAAATCTTAACCTCAAAAATAGTAGTTTTAGAAAAACCAAATTTGCTAAGCTAGCCTTATCAAAAAGTGCAATAAGTATTAATGAAAGATTGACAGATTAATAATTAAAAAATAGAATATTTCCATATTTATAACAAAAATCTCAATCTAAGACTATGAATAGATTGATGGCAACATATGTCAAGGAGGCATATTCCCGTACTAATCTTAATAATAAAATGTTAGAATTAATATCGTTTAAAATAACCACTATGGATCTACAATGTTACTTGAACCTTTTTGATTTTAATCATTTAAATGTGGTCAAATTGGTTAAAGTTGGGCTTACTGATGAACAATTTCACTTATTGATGTAAAATTTACAAAATTATAAGGTATAGATATTGGTTTTAACGAGTAATAATTTAACATAAAATGTGCTAAGTTATATCCAAAATAGATCTTTTACTTATTTAAAAGATATTTATATAGGTAAAAATCGTATAAATAAATATAAGTGTAAAGAAAATATTTCATAACTAAGAAACAAGTATAATATTCATATATGATCTTGATTTTTATTAATTATTTATGTCTATATCCGCTAAGCCATATCATTCTTTAACTATATTATATTTAACTCTTGTTGATATTACTATTGTTCTTATATCAGCGATGATAACATATATTTCTTTGCGTTTTCAATAAAATATATTATCATATATAAATAACTCAAAATAGTTTGAATAAATATTAATAAAAAGTGCATGAAAAGTCAAATAAAAACATCAACAACTACTTCTTTCTTAGATGTATCATAGTATATCTTAAAAGAATATTCTCCATTATTAAAACCAAGATCACCAGAAAATAAATTCATATAAGTAAAATCAATTAAATAGACTTATTCATCATTATTAGACATGATAATGATGAGTAAGCTTTCTTTAAATATTTATATTTTATGTAGATTAACATAAATAATTACAAAGGAACACCTTAAATCGAACCTTTGCAATATTAATTTACTCAATCATTTTTAACACCTTTTCAAGGCTCGCTTAGCAATCTTTAAAATATAGAATAATTCGATCTCGATAATAAAAATAATGATCATATACTATCGTCTCTAAAATCAAAATATAAAAAACATGAAAATTTTAGTAATAAATAAATTTCATTGTTAATGAACAGAAACAATAGATAATTATAATAAGTTATTTAAAATTAAGATGAAAGTCAGGAATAAAATAGTTATAGTGAAAGTTAATGTGAAAGTATATAGGATATCGCCGTTAATAAATAATTAGAAAATCATTAAGATAAATATATAGTATCAAATTTATGGATAGATAAAACTAAATCTAAATAATAATATTCGAAATCAACAGATTTATAAAGGCAAACTATCTATTAAAATCAATCTATTTTCGATTATTCAAATATCATTGATATATTTTCTCATAATCCTTAAAGTACCATGATCAACAAAATAAAATCATTATTTAAAGAAAGCACAAGCGCTGAATAATAAACTTTAGGAAAAATAAAACATTTTATTGAGTCATATATATTATAGTATGAAAATTATTGCTTTTAATAATCATGGAAATTATTATTGAACAATTATCAATCTTTCATGAAGAATATTACCACAGGAATCAAACAAACCTTTGCTAAAAGAATAGGGAAGCTTTCTTTTGAATAAAGACGATTGAAAATATTAAAATATCTATAGAAAAAGTAATAAAATATTAATTTTAGAAGCAAAAAGATATGGAAGAAGAAAGTTAGTTATGATTGTCGAAAAAAAGTAGCCGATGGTCGATTAAGAATCAAAGGAAAGTTCGTTACTCGATAACAAGTCTGTTAGTTATTAGGATATGATCAACTAGATAATTATTCGATAGATTAGATAAAATAAATGTTATAGAAAAAGTATGAACCAAATGATTTAAAGATAGTAATAAGCTAAGAGTAACAATAAAGCTAATGAAAATATTATCATTATATTTAAATTTTCAAGATAAATGCATATTTTCTTTCTTGTAATAATAAATATATAAAATCTTATTTCACTTATAATAATATACATTCTCTTTTAAAGTAATCACAAAAATGATTCATAATTTTTCAGATAATTATACCAATTCATTTAAGGCTTAAGATGTCTAGTACAAAATGGAATAAAGTGCACCAAATAATACTTTATATATTCATAACTTGAATGAAAAAGTTCCTATCGATTAATTAAAAGATGCAATATTCAATTGCTTTTAAGAATATGGCGACATAATAGATGTATTATATCATATAAAAAGATTATAGCTAAACGAAATATAAGAATGAGAGGACAGGCATTTTTAATTTTTAAAGATATCAACTCTGCCATGTAAGCTAAAAGATGCAATAATGGTAAATAACTTTATGGTAAGACAATGGTAAGTTTTGCATGAACTAGAAAATATCATTTGCAAGATAAAAATCTGATGTAATTGCCAAAATGGATGGTACATTTCAAATCAGAGAACGTCCAGATAATTATTTTCAAGCAAAATTCTAATAAAAATTTATACTTCGACCACAACAATTAAGAGCAAAAGTATAAAGATAAAAGAATGTTCTTAAAAAAATGTAAAATGTAAATTTATTTTAAATAAGTCAAATAATGCACCAAACCATATATTATTTTGTCAAGGCTTAGATGAAACTATTACCGCTTAAATATTGACTGAAGTCTTTATGAGATATCCAGGATTAATGTTATATATTTATATAATTTAGAGACGTTCGTTTGGCACCTAAAAAATATGCATTCATTTAATATGAAAATGAATTCAAAGCTGGAAATGCTTTGGCTGGATTAAACTAAACCCTTGTAGGCTCTGTTACTTTAAAATTATCATACGCTAAAAAATGATGATAAATATCATAATTATTATATTTTAATATATTATCAAATAACAGGAAAAATAGATAATCATTCAAGTCTTTATGTTTTATTTTTTACTATTCTTTTTCTTGATTGCATACCATGTTTATTAGCCATATGTAACTTTAGTGATGTTACTGATCCATATAATCTCTGACATTATACATGCTGACACTAAATCATTAAATATATACCTTAAATGCTTTTATTATTTCATTATTTCTACGTCTATTCTTTTTTATAGTATGTTATTGTTTTTCTTTCATTTGGCTATGCTTCTTTTAAAGTCTTTATAATTTGAGTTAAAGGATAGCAACTTTTTATAAAAGTTAAAGATATTATAATCGTCTATTATAGATGATAACATACTAGTGCTTGAGTTGATGATGAACTTGAGATGATGGCTGCTATATATTAATTTAGATATTGTCTACGATAATCATTTTTTAAGTTTACATCATATTATATGATCGTAAAATAATAAATTATTTTCTGCGAAAAGATAGTCTTATTATAAAATATTATTTTTGATATAATTAGTTGAAACAAGATAAAAAAAGGTTTTTTTCTTTGATTTCATTATAGAAAATTCAAAAATATAATCATTACAAGCATATCAATCTCTTTTAGCTTATCTTTTTGGGCTTTTTTATCTTAAAGGAGATTCGCTCTACGCATTTTGCTTATTTATTTTAATACTTTTCATAAATTTCTTTCTAGATGATAGCATGTAACGATAAAGCAAAAACATTCCTGCTACAATGCCAAATTGAACAGATCTAACTAAATAATAATACATATCAGTCATATATTCCTTATGTTTTTCCATAAAATCATTAATAACTACCATCTAACTATATACTCCAAGAGGATACAACACAATAAATAAATTATATCTTAGCATGCCTGTTATAATATTAGTTTTAAAGATATAATAAAGATATCTATTGACTTACGCTATTGACCATATTATTAGTACGATGGAGAATGATAATTGATGGCTTTAAGGTTGCATGAAAATCAGTGTTACAATATTTCTAGCCAATATTTGAAAGAATGCCCCTACTAAACTGCCCTTAGAAAGACCTAGAGAGATTAAAATAATGTCTAAAATTTGAAATAATTGCATGGCTCTTAACATATATAGGTCTTGAGTGATATTGATAGTATCATATTGATGATGATTGATTGCTACAGATAATCCTACTTTAGTAAGTAGATAAGACCATCCTGTCAAGTTTATAATGTTGTATACTTTATCCATGTTGATTCGAATGTTGAAAATACTATTATTATGAAATATAAATCATACCATTTATATAGTATTATTAAAAATGATTGTTTTTTATTATCATAATAAAATTATATATAAAAAGAATTTGTGAAATCACAATCATAAAAAATCTTTCTTATATTTAAATTTTAAAATGTATATATCATATCAATCTCTTTTAATTTATCTCTTAGGACTTTTTTCTCTTTTTTATTCAACTCCATTTTTATTTTATTACCCCTTCTATCCATTTAACAAATTTGCCATAAATTTTTTTCTCGAATTTAACATATATTTATAAATACTTATGATTCCGACAATATAAACTAATTGCATTCCTCGACATAAATATATTTGTATATCTGTAAAATGAGAATTTCTTGATATATAATCATTTATTGTCAATAATTAGCAAAAAAGACCAATTGGGTAAAGAAGAAGAAAAGAATTATAACGTAATAGGCCAGCTATTGGACTTTATTTAAAAACGTAATATAAATATCTATTTGCATCTGCTATTGCATAGATTATTAACAAAGATGCGAATATGAGTTTGTGTGATTATTATGAGGTGAAAATTAAAGTAATGAGATTTCTACCTAGAATTTGGAAAAAGGAACCAACCATACTACCTTTTGATTTACCAAATAAAATTAGTATGATATCAAAAATTTGAAAAAGTTGCATGAACCTTAATATTTTTAGATCAAATGATATATCAGTTAGTAGATATTCTAGAGGATCTATAAATACATTGAATCCTACTTTGATAACTAAAAATGACCATCCTAATAAATTAACAATGTTGATTACTTTATCCATAATATTATAATATCTTTTTAAAGAATGTATATGATAAGCATAAATAATTGTGTATTTTTGTCTAAAGATAATTAAAGATTTGCCAAAAATACATATAAAAATCAATCATCATTATCATTTATTATATAACTTCTGTCCACTATGCAATTTATTATAAATTAAATGCCTTTAAAACCTTTACAAATATTGTAACTGTTGCATAATGTCATTATTTAAATTGTTTTTATACCTTATAGGCACTTATTATATATTACTATTCATATTGATCTATTTATTTTTATAATTATTGATAGCATTTTATAGATAATTCTATTTTTTAGTAATTTTTAAATTATTAATATTATTTTTTAGATGATATTTTGAATTAGATTCTCTATTTAAGGAAGATGATTTAGTTAATTTAGGTAAGATAAGACTTTTTGATTTATTTTTTAACTAATTGCTAGGCTATTAAGCGTTTTATGTTTTAATGTTATTTCTATTATTTATTAACTATTTTTATCTTGTAGAAATTTATTTATTAGATGATTATTTAGGTAAGCTTTTATATGATTTTTTAGACGATTAAATATTTTATCTTTTGTTTTATGATTATGCTTTGATCTTGTATCTTATATTCGATTATTTACTTATATTTTATTCTAAATTTATTAAAAGCTTACATTTAATATGATTATATCTCTGGTTGATATGTTATATTTAATTATGTTTGTCTATTTTATTGATTTTTCCTTGAAATTTAATAAAAAATAGGCTATTTGGTTAATATTTATATTTATCACTATACATATTAAATATAAAATAAAATAAGGATGAATTAATCAATATAATTGGGAATTAATTCTAGTTATAATATAATTTTCTATAGAAAATAAAATATAGAATAATATATATATAATTAAGATAATCATGATTTATAATAATTTATTTATTAAATATAATATCTCTATGAATTTTGTTTATAGTCAAATATCAAAAATCGATGAGATATAAGAATTTATTATGCATATTTATGATAATGTATAGTAAAAAAGCACCAAAAGGGAATATTATGAATATTCATTTTATTTTATTATTTAATTCAACTATATATTAAATTATATATTCATATAGATAATAAATAATAAATAAATCGATAGAATTTTATAAATATTAGTAGATATTCATGCTTATATTTATAGAATCAATATTCAAATCATTTATCTTTATATACATCCATTTATATTATTTTTCATATATTGCTTACTAATTTTATTTATATATTAATTTACATCTTTAAGTCTGAATACTTCAATAAAATGCTACCAAAGTATAACTCTTAACGTTAAAAATTAATAAACCCCTAAAATAGTAAAGACCCTAACTATATATTAAAAAGTATGAAGCAATCATTATTAAAGTAAATATATATATGATGATATAGATAGGCATATGATCATGAATTAAACAATAAGAAGAATATATACTTACCATCTTACAATAGTAACTAATCATAAGGCATTATTAAATCTAGTAGAACTACGCATAAGAGTCATAATGATGATAAATCTTAAAGTGATAGATCTAGATCAACACCAATGCATCTATAAAAAAGCATTAATAACAATCAATATAACATGTATGAATAGATTAATATAGTTATAGCCAGTCTAATCTCCAAAATAATAATATTTTATCAAATTATACAAATTAAAAATCACTTTAAAAACAATATAGAGATAGATTAAGACTTATATAATAAAATGATGTCTTAAATACTTTATCAAGACATCAATCTCTTGAAGTTTTAAAACTTAAACAAAAAAGATAATAGTATAAATTAGATCTTTAAAGTCAAATTTTGAAAAAATAATAATAAAAATCAAAAAAAAGACAATCTTAGGTACAATTATATGGCAATATACTTCCTAAATATAATAATCTAAGTAATAAAAATAAATCATTCAATTAAGTATTAACTATATCATATATAGTATTATAAAAATGCTCAAGCTTATCATGAAAATAATGCTTAACAATATCTCAAATATTTTAATACCATAAAAATTAAAGAAGAATAAAGAGAAAAGAAAGAGAGATAAGATGCATAAAGACAAAAGGTCGCTATGAAAATCCAGATGATGTAAGATGTTAAAAATAAGCAAATTAAAAAAGAATAATTAAAGAAGGCATTGGAAGGTCAAATATAAGAAAAGAGAAATAAGAATCTATCGTAATATTTGAATAGAGAAAAGGATAAAGGTTATATTAAATTTGACAATGGATATAATACTATATTTAATCCTATAGATTATGGTATGGATCTTAATAATAAGTATGTTATTAATGAGATGGTAAAAAATAGTCCTAAAGCTAATAAAATATGATATATGATCGATATATTTTTAATAATATAATTAAAAATCAGTCTAAATTAGCCAAATAAAACGTCTTGCCCTTTACTTTGATCGTTAATAAGTCCTAAGGATTGCCTTCTTGTTAATTGACTTTATCAACTTTATTATTATAGTTGCTTTCTTACATTTATCTATTATTAGTGTATTCTTTTTATTTTACGTAGTCATATTGTCTATCTCTATTGCTTTAGCTAGATCTTCTAGACCTTTATTTTATACCAAAACTTACTTGTTTGGTTAAATTAAGATTATAATGTGCATTATGATTATGATTATTGACTGGGCTTTATTAATATACATAATGAGATGATGCATTCACTTAATAAGTGCTTCTAGCTTTATTTCTATATTGAGATAAATCTAATTACACCATGTTTGCTACTTATTATTTATTAATTAATAAGTTTTTACGATAAAAAGGATTCTATCTTTATCTTTATTTCTCCCTTTATCGATCTCTTCTTGCTGTTTATCTATTTTATTCACTGCTAATACCATATTTTACTTTATTAGCCAGGTTATTTGTCTTTAAAACTATTGAAAAATCAGATATAGTAGGTCTATTAGCTAATTATTTAGTAATATTGATTTTATTTGCATTATTATCATGAAATGACCAATTATTTTAAACATAATTATTCAGTTGTGCATGAGGATATTATTTAAAGATATGTGGATTGTATGATGGATTTGGTTTTGATGGAAAATGTGCATGCTGATATTTATTAGTTAATTGAGAGTTTTTAAATGGGTTTGGTTTAGCGAATGGGTTTGAGATTGTTTGCATAATAGATTATTAAAAGAATATATATAATTTAATTTATATAATTGCATTGAAAATAAAAATAAATAAAAAATAATATTTGATAATTATTATTGTTAGGATATAAACAATAATAATTATCCTTTTTTTAATTTATCATCAAAATTTAAGGTTTAACATGATACTTAATTACTTAATTTTTATTAATAACTTTGAAAAATTAATAAATATAATTATTAATTATGTATAAATTTGAAGATTATGTCATTAATGATATAAATGTCATATTGAAATCTAAATAAATAAAAAAATAACTATACTTTTATAGTTAAGTTATAAATAATTGTTAAGCTCTTTATAATATTTATTATAATCAACTGTAATTTTATAATATAATTGTTTCGAAGATATCATATTATTGATTTATGCATATTTTCATTTATCGTAATATCATATAATCTTGATATCATAATTTTATATATAAATTTATGATGAATATCTTTTTTAATGTTATTCTTCGCAATAAATATAATTTATTAAAATGGGCGTTTGTTGTGCTGCCAAATCAACAGTCTTAAATGTTAGAACCATAGAAGATCCAACAGGGTAACCTATAGACCCTCTCCTTTCCAAAGGTGATATAATAGATGTCATTAATTGGGATCCACATATCCACTACTTTAAAAATCAAATATAAGGTGTAATGATGCCTGCTGCTCGTTAAGGTCGTCGCATAAAATCGAAATCATAACTTCAATTCGCTACAACAGATATAAAATAATATGAATCATACATAGAAATGATCAATAATTCTTTCAAAGGTAATTAATAGACTACAACAAATGTTTTATCATTTCTTTTTAAATAGGTCGCAGATATAAGATAACAATAATAAGTATAATTAAAATTTAAAAATGAAAAATATTCAGCTTTGAAATGTTTTGTATATCTATATACTGGAAATTATGCATATAAAAAAGTTAATAATAGTTTACGTAAAAATGAATATCAAAGATTAATACCTATAATAGCATTAGTTAAAAAGTAATTAACAATGTTTAGTAAATAAAATTCTAGCCTTGCAGATAGAAAAATTAATTTATTATTTCGTGCAATAGATATACCAGATCCATTAATGATATAAAAATCAAGGTTATATTGGAAAGGATTTACATCCACTGCTTTGAATAAAGCTATTGTTAAACAATTTGGTAGATATCAATATACTATATCATTAAAAAGAGGTATGACTCATGATTATTTGATTATTCCAAAATAGTTAAGCCATTATTAAGAAGAATAAGTATTATTATTTCCCTTCTTTTATTTTTAAGTCATAAAAGTAGAAAGCTTTAGCGTTAATAAATTTTAAAATTATTATATAAATCAAGTTATAACTGAAAAATAAAAAGACTAAATATAGTAAAAAAGTGTAAATGGGGAAGGGGAAGATAAAAAATAGGATAATAATTGATATTTACCATTGATTTTTATAACAAATTAATAATTTTTCATCAATATATGAATATTAAATTTATGTAATAAAATGATTTTTAAATTAACTTTATACCTTTGAATTTTGATTATCAGAATTCTATATTATAATAATTGTAAAATCAAAACAACAGACACATAATGGTCAAGAAATTCTTCTCAATTGTACAAGCTTCAAGAACCAATAAAGTATTTTTTGAAGATTTGTTGAAAATAGTGAAGAGGTTAAAGAAATCAAGGCCATAAATACCTAGATATTAGAAATTTCAGGATAAAGATTAAGAAGAAATCAGCAATAATACAAATTAATCAATGTAACTAATAAATGATGTATTAAAATGTTAATGATGATATAACCATGAAAGATAAGAAAAAATTGAATGATTGTTTATAAATTTAATTTTTTTTCAAATATTCTATGATAAAAATAAGAACAAAAATAATGGAATAAAATTTATTGATGATGTTTCATGGTTAAAATAGGGAATAAATAATGATCAGAACACTAATATATGTTAGACATTATTTTATTAGTAAGATTACATGTCTGAATAAGTTAAAAATTAATATAATGATAACTTTAATTTAAAACTAATATAATTAGATATGATTTATTACATCATTGATAATTATATAGATTAAAATAAAATCAAAAAATATGATATTATCAATAAATAAATAAAAACAAAGAATTTAATTTAGTTGATTTATATGCATTGATATAAATACTGGTAAAAATTATGTTATTAGAAACTTATTATTTTCTTTATTATAGTATTTAAATATATAAAAACATCTTTCATTTCATGAAGAGATATACTTAATCTTCGCAATAATAACAAAGCCATTAAAAAATAATAGAGATATAATCAAAAGGGATCATTTAAGATTGGTCTTAGTAACAATTTTAAATATTAATTGTTCATAAAGATCTATTAAATGTAACAATGAGTACTTTAAATTGGAGAATCAACACTTCTTTACCATTTATAAAGCCTATAAAAATTATACTCAACCCTTATAATCAATATAACATCAAAAAAATCAATAATACTAACAAAGATGTATCATATATATTTCCTAAAAGAACTTCGATAACATAACAATCGAAAATAATAAGTAATAATTCATAATAATCATCTCATTCATAACAGGAATATCACTTCTTATTAAAAATATAACCATATAAATATCGCTTGCATGAAATAAAACAGTTACCATTATGTCAATCTATCTATCTTTTAAAACAATTGATAACAGGTTTTCAATAGTTATATAAAATGTTTGGTATATTCTAGCCCAATGATAAAATGATCATTATAAACTAGAAAAATAAATGCAAGTTATGGATAAATTAAAAATTCAAATAAAACAATAAAAAAGTAGAACAAATTACATTTAACTATCATTAATTTTTAATAAAAATTATTAATATTGCTGAAAAACATACGTATACTACTATATTATCTATAAATTTATTTAAAAAGATCAAGGATATTATATAAATAAATCGATAAGAAAAGATGGGAATTACTAATAAGATAATAGAATGCATTGTTAAGTTTAGTAAAGAGAATAAAATTGTATAAGTTAATAAGATTATTGTTATTGATACCAATGATAGTAACAAGAGAAAGAGTTTTAAAAAATAAGAGGAAAAGATCTAAGGATATAATGTTTAAGAATTACCAATTAATTCTGTTAAATGTCTTGTTCCTTTTTAAGGAGTTATAAGCCAATAAGTATCTGCTTTAAAAACCTAAAATTAAAAATTTAATAGTTAAAATATTTTTAAAAATATATCATAAATAAGCTTCAAATCTAAACATTTACATTCCTTTCATCAGAGATTTTCGTAACTACCTGAATCTTATAGTAAAGTTAAAATAAAATCCTAAATTCATAAAAAAACATATAAGTCTCAAAGAAACACTGAGAAAAATTTAAAGAAGGTGAAGAGACCTTTATCATTTTTTGAAACTCGTTCAAAAATTGAATCAAAAATTTTTTAATTAAAGAATAAAAGCAAGTCTAAAAATAGAAATACATAAAAATCTTCATACAATTCATAAAAAAGTTTGAATTTAAGTTTTTTGAATAATATAAGATCTTCAAAGCTTAGTATA
>Ga0169931_10010632_pt1 | contig 13078 bp, 12 predicted proteins | sample Kivu_15m_20L_FD_129675 | JGI IMG/M metagenome (GOLD analysis project Ga0169931, IMG submission 129675) | Freshwater microbial communities from Lake Kivu, Western Province, Rwanda to study Microbial Dark Matter (Phase II) - Kivu_15m_20L... | ecosystem: Environmental > Aquatic > Freshwater > Lake...
AGATGTGCGAAGGAGGTTGAGAGTTATTGTGGTTTGCTCCATCAAACGGTCCCAGAGATCGAGAGGGAAACCGGGGTCGCAACTGCAGAGGGTTGCGATGAAATGATTTTTCCAAGTGCGGATTGCTCTTTCGGCAGCATTGGCACGGTGTTGATTAGGAGTAACCAGTTGAAAGGGAACAACCGTCGACCCTAAACAAACAGATGATAGCAAGAACGACGGAAAAGGGGGCGGAAAAGGAAATAGCAAAAAACCGATATCGATCCAAACTTATGCAGCTCCCGGGACACAAAGGTCATACTTTGGCCAAATATATAACAATGCTAAGGGAGGGGGGTAGCGTAAACTCTGAGAGCTAATAAAAAAGAGTCTAAAGAATATAACGCCTTTATCTGTATCGGAAGTTACGACGACTTTGACAAAGAGTTCAATAACCTTCCTGAAGGGAAGGTCCAATGCCGACGTCTACGCTTAGTTTAGAAATCAAAATTGCAAACACTACTGCTCATAAGAAAAACAAAAACATTTCTCATATTTGCTATACTCCGGGTCCTCGTCCTCACTGATCAGTGAACAACACCTCGAACATTTCGCTTCGAATTCCACGAAAGGAAAACCATTAACTTGGGTGACTCAAACTGGCAATTGTACTACTAGCAAGACAGTCTCCATCAGCGGTTTCTACTTACCTCAATTTTCTACGAAACGCTAGGTTGAATGCACCAATCTTGAACTGAAGTCCGACTACTCCATATATTTCTCCCGTTTGTCGCGTTTCCCTCGTAGTACCGTGATGTGTTCATGTGTTTGTGAAATGTACGTTTCAATAAACCTCTCTGTTCGGCATCAAGGTGAGTTTGCTTAGAGATTTCTGTTTCCAAATTGAAAGAAGCGTAATTACTATCCATGAAGGACACCTGAGCAATTTTTTCTTCTACAACTTCAGTGGTCGGAATAACCCTTGGCTCATTGATTGTCGGCTGAACGGGTGGTGCTGCAGCCATCGGAACAAGGAGAGGTTGATTGAGCTGTAGTTTTCCTGTTGCCCAGAACTTGTCGATGTTGGCTTGGGACCAATAATTTATCTTTTGTAACCATATCTACAGAAATTCCGCCCCATGAGCATTGCCCAGTCGAATTGAGAATTTCCAACCCTATCTTATGGCTCAAATCTCGGCCATATATTGCATCATAGGAGTTGGTTGACTCCATCTTCATCACATGAATCTGACGGAGTTTGCAACAAGGTAAATACAGACTATAAGAACTTGATGCATGTAGGAGAACTTCAATTTAGCACGGCTTGAAAAACTTCTATCGACATCGAGCAACAAGCAAAAGAGAAAGAAGAAGAAGTTTCTTCAAAGCCTATCTTCTCTTTAAACGGATGGATGATGGGGATGGTCCATATCGATAGATTTTTTAGGTTTTTAAAATTAAATTTCGGAAACGTAGGAACGTACTATGGTAAATAGGACTACGTACTACGTACGTGGGTCCTCAACCTCGTTGACCTTATTCGTGTGAAAATTATAATTGTTATAGTACTGCCCAGTAGGTACGTGTGACTCTGATGTCATAAGCCGATGTCGGATTTGCTTCAACTTCATGTTTGTGCTTTTTACCTTTGCTGTACTTCCCTCCTGCTGAAAGTCAAGACGTATATCAATAATCACTTGTGCCTATTACATTTCAAGATGACTAAAGTTGCTGGTATCGTTACCGCCGCTCTTGTGGCCTCAGCCTCTGCGTTCGCCCCCACCACCCTAGGAAGGACTGCTTCATTGTTAAAAGCTGACAAGGGCTATTGGGTACGCGTCATCACTGTTACTTAGTATCTTTTACTTCCGTCCTTATTCTAAGCATGTTATCTTCATATCTCTTTAGGACCCTATGGGTTTTTACACAGTCTCTGAAGCGGCCGACACATTCCCTAGCATGTTCCCTAAGCAACAGTTTCTTGACGAATCCGAGATCAAGCATGGTATGTCACCGATAATCTATATAGTATCGTAAATTCTGCTAACATCATGTTACTAAATCATGATCTTTTTATTCACCAAAAAACAAACTTGGGGGAAAAGGTAGAATGGCTATGTTAGCTTGGACTGGCGTTTGGGCGACCACAGAAGGCGGACTCGGACTTGGATGGCATTTTCCAGGAGCACCTATTGAGCCCGACTGGACCAAGGCTCTTGGTGTTTTAGCTACTGAACAACCATATGTTTTTGGTGCAATCCTAGCATTTATCAGTCTCGCCGAAGGAGAAAGCGTTGGACACTCAGGTGACAACTTCCGAGGAAAATCGACAAAGACACCGGGTGACCTCAATTTCGACTATCTCGGTCTCAAAAAGAAACTTTCCCCTGAAAGACTTTCTCGTTACCAGGATGTTGAGTTGAAGAACGGCCGAGCTGCTATGATCGCAATGGCCTCTCTCTTCGCATTCAAAGCCATCCCCGGATCTGTTCCCATTATGGATCTTCTTGGAGCTCAGTAAATAGCATTTAAACTTACATAGACCTACTTGAATGTATGTACATCATTTCAGAGCAACGTCTCCATAATTGACTTATTATTGTCTTATTTATCACTGATGAAATATTACTTTATTAGATTTTCTTTCCGGTTATGGGCGTTAGCTTCCCAATGACGATTTATGTAGTAACGTGGTTAACATGTAAATCAGAAGGTCTATGGAACAAAACTACCATTCGTAATATTGTATTGACGGAATGCTTCAGTACACCAGATACGACCTTGATGGAACATAGTCAAACTTAAAATAGCCTTAGCTATACCAATACCTTGGCCTCTGAAAGCCCCACGAAGTCCGAACTGCTTACTATCATTTACCATCTCTTTACATGCCTCAATAACACCAATGGGTTTTCCGTCAATACGGGACGTTTGCATGATAACTTCAAGACGACTAAGAGGATTCGTTACAAATACATAGATGGGACTCACGACAGACGATGCAATCAAACCTGTCACAACACGGGGTAATTGGGTATGCTTTCCCACTTCATCTTGGACATATTTTTCCAATCGTGGTTGTCCAACAAGACCTAACAATGCTGAGGCTAGCGAATGACCCATCAGCGGAACTGTTCCACGAAAGAGTGGTATAAAATTTTTGGCCGCAGATTCACGCAAAATTTCCATAATAGGTTTTTCTACACCCGTTTGTTTGAAGAAGGCGCGTTGTTGTTTCTCAATCATTCGTACGGGATTGATAAATGGAGCTGAGAGGATGGAAGCTCCAGTTGCGGCGACGAAGCCTACATCACCATCCTCACCGATAAAGAAAGAAATACCTAGGAGGATACCAAACTTGGGTACTCGTTTAATTCCGACACCAATTAAGCGGGGAATTAATCCCGAGAGAGATACAGCCACCGGATTTTTTATAAAGACAGCTTGTGCTTCTTGTCGTGCAACTTTTGGATCTACAGCTTTTCCATCGGAATCCTTCGCATATTGTTGAACTAATTGACGATATGCCGTGACAGGATTGTCGACAACCGTTTGAAAGGCTGATCCTCCAAGATATGCTACGAATGTTTGGAACTGACTCAATCCACCCTTCTTAATAACAAAGTAATCATTGTCAGGTAAAAGGCCCATCCTTTACTTCTGCTGTGGCTTTGTATTCAGTAATGGAAAGGGAACAGTTGTTGTTTATATGATACAGAACAAGGATGTTGTCTACTACGATTGTGTTCTCAAGCGAATGTCTCTTTTGGCATACATGTACTATATCCTACACGGAGTCATGTAGGACCTACCAATGCGACTTTCAACTTGACTTCAAGGAGCTGCGTCGATGATCTCTGATCTCCGCCTACATACCAGTACCGCCGACCGCCAATAGCCTCTACCAGTAGCTCTAGTAGCTTGAGCCTACGTAGCTATGGTAAACAATTCTGTCGTGGCCTTATTCGTGCTGTTTTTGTTATATGCAACGCTTTGTCTAAATTAGATCTGTCTCCATCACAATCACTCAAATAAAAACGTATTGCGATCGCTGTATAACTCTACCAGTAGCACTAGACACTTTACAAACCCAACGACCCCATTCAAATCGTTAAAATAGTTTTTTTTGAAGGAAAAATGGGGGGCGATACTTTGTGTCTCAGTCCAATACTGTCACTTTCGCGGCGCGATTGATCTCTCGCTTATGTATGCTGTTCTATCCGCATGCCCTTGAGCAGCAAACATCCTAAATCAAGGCATCCACTCCATGTTTGTAGTATCATGAAAAATTGTCTCACATCCCATCATAGTCAAACAGTATCATTGAAACCATCGTAGGGCATACAACCATGTCAACACAAGCTAGAGGATTGCAAAACTTTATATCCGATTTGCGTAATGCAAAGAGTAAGGTACGAACATCACATTGGGACGCAATCACTCAATCACGATCCAATCAATGACATCTCCAGTGTCATAGTGCATATGATCCCAATAGACATATGTCAATTGGTTGGTTCAAAAATGTCGTATAGATTCTCACGAAGGATGATACTTTCATTTGTATTTGTTTATTTCATATTATAAACATTTTCTATTCCCTCTTGTTTCAACAAAATTGCTGTAGGAGGAAGAGACACAACGTGTAGATAAAGAACTAGCGAATATTCGGAAAAAGTTTTCAACCAGCAGCAGTACAAATTACAGGGATGGAATTGATGGGAGTAATGCATCCTTGTCTTCATATCAGCGTAAAAAATACGTTTGGAAGCTTGTTTACATTCATGTATTGGGTTATGAAGTTGACTTTGGTCATCCAGAAGTTCTTACATTGGTCAAATCCACGAAATACTCTGAAAAGCATGTGGGATATGTTGCATTGAGTCTACTTTTTCGTAGTGGAGATACTATGATGAGCAGTATTATCAACACAATCAGAACAGATCTCACCTCAGTGGGCGTCCCATCAACCTTCAAATCATCATCTTCTGAATCACCCGCAACGACCGACGATTCATCACAAGCCTTAGCATTATGCTCCATCGCTAACATTTCTGGTCTAGAGTTAATTCAAGCTTTACATGTCGAGGTACAAAATGTTTTGATTTCAAGACACTCAACGGAAAATGTCAAAAAGAAAGCTGCACTTTGTCTCTTACGTCTTATCCGGACAAGTCCTAATCTTATTACACCTAAAGAAATTGTACCTAGTATAGCGCAGCTATTACAAGATCGTCATCTAGGTGTCTTACTTAGTACTATGAGTTTACTCAACGGGCTAGCTACATCTCACTCTACCGATTATGAATCACTCGTTCCCTACGTAGTACATATCCTTGGAATGTTAGTGTTAAAGAAGGCTTGTTCTAGAGAATATCTTTACTATAAAACACCCAGTCCATGGCTTCAAATCAAACTTTTAAAATTTTTACAGCTCTATCCTAACGCCCTTGTCGAGAATGACGGGAAGAAGATTCCAGATAATTCCAATCCTGCAATCAATAAGGCTTATATCCTACAACTGACGCAAGTTGTCATGAAAATTCTAACAGAGACAGATGTATCAGATTCGATTAACAAATCCAATGCAGATCATGCTGTTTTATTTGAATCTGTCAATCTTATTATTTGCTGGGGACCAACGGGACCAGACGATCTGCGTGAGGGGGCGATGAAACTTCTTGGAAAATTCATTTCTGTTCGTGAACCCAATATCCGTTACCTTGGACTAATGACCATGGCGAAATTAGCACAACTTGATGCTACCGCAGACGGAGTGAAGAAACATCAAGCCACTGTTCTCGTATCTCTAAAAGATGCTGATATAAGTGTCCGCCGACGAGCTCTTGACTTACTCTTTGTCATGTGTGATACGGATAATGCCGAAAGAATTGTCGATGAACTCGTAGCACACTTGGTCCTAGCCGATGCGGCAATAAGAGAAGAAATGGTGTTAAAGATTGCTATCCTTGCTGAGAAGTATGCCACAGACTTACGATGGTATGTTGATATCATTCTAAAGTTGGTTTCTATCAGTGGTGATCATGTCAGCGATCCTATTTGGCATCGAGTCGTTCAAATTGTAACGAACCATCCCCAAGGTGATTTACAATCATATGCCGCCGCTACATTAATGGTAGCTATCAGTCCTCGTAGATGCCACGAAACTGCGATCCGCATCGCCGCGTATATATTAGGTGAATTCGGCTTTCTAATCGCGGAACGACCAGGGATGAGTGGCGAGGAACAGTTCCGTATTTTGCATCAGCATTGGTATAATTGTAATCTTCAAACGCGGGCGATACTTGTTAGCACATATGCGAAATTAGCGAATTTGTATGAAGAGTGTCGACCCTTGATTGCACCAGTGTTTGCAAAGAGCAAAAATAGTGTGGACGTAGAGATTCAACAGCGATCTGCTGAGTATGCATCGATGCGAGAGGCTTTTAGCCCGGAAGCTGTGGAAGATCTTTTAAGAGAAATGCCTCCTTGGGAGGATAAAAGGCAAAGTGCTCTTGAGATGCGCTTGAAAGAAAAGGAGGGTGCCAATAGTGCAACTGTCATAAAAGCGGCTAGACCAAGTGCAGCCCAGAGGCAACGGGCGGCGCAGAGTGCAGCTGCTGTTAAAGCAGTTGAAGAAGCTGCAACTATCGATCAGACTCGTTATACTTCGCAGGGTAAGATTTTTTTACGATTGTTGTTGTTTTTTCTTCATGCAACGTTTTCCTTACATTTAATTTCAGCCGCAGAAAAACCAATGGAAGCAAAATCCGCTCGCAGTCAAAACGGTGTTGAATCAACGTTATCTTCTAAACCGGATCTATCGGCTTCTTCTCCCTCTACAGAACCACCGATAGGTATACCGAAAGAGCTTATTCCAGCCATGAGGAAGGCGTTTTCAAATCTGTGCACTTCTCCTTCCGGTGTACTATTCGAAAATTCACTATTGCAAGTTGGAGTAAAGCATGAATACTCGGGCTCTGAAGGACAGGTATCAATATTTTTTGGTAATATGGGTAATGCACCTTTGGATCACTTTCGCGTGAAGGTCGACGAGTGTGAACACCTACGTATGCGAATGCAAGGTACAGAAGGATTGTTGGACTCGGACGAAAGTGGTGGGTGTAGTGTTGCTGTCAGGACTCAAGCAAAACTACTCATTCGAGTAGAAGTCATGGCTCCGTTCGATGATGCACCGGCAATTAGACTTTACTTTTGTACTAATGAAGGATTGAAACATGAGTATGCCCTACGGCTCCCCATTGTAGCGACATGTTTCATGGAACCTGTTTCCTTGGAACCCAGCGCATTCATGCAGAAATGGAAGAGTTTAGAGGGTCAAGACAGAGAATCCCAAGAAATCATTAAATCTCCTCCAAATTCTCCACCTCTTGATGAAGAATACATGCGTCGTGTTGCTCTAATTGTTACGAATGGACTCAAGTTTGGTCGCTGCCAAGGTTGTGATCCTACGCCATGGACAGTGTCTGGAGCTGCAACTTTTCGAACTGGATCTAAAGATCCCAATGGGAATAAAATCAACGTAGGCTGTTTAGTAAGGATTGAAGCCAATCCACAAGCTGGGGCATTTAGGTAAGCCATAGTTACTCCTTTGATATGATAGATATTAACTTCTCTGTCTTATATCAATACTTTAAATTTAGAATTACAAGCCGCACGCTGCATCCTTTGTGTTCGAGAGCCGTAAAGAACGTAGCGTTAGTGAGTATCAAACTAGCATAAAGAATGTCGTGTGGTATATGGGTTTTCTGTAAATGCTGAGAAGTCTTAAAGTAACAGATCAATGTTTATGTCTCGTATAATAATCATTCATCATCTTTGCTACTAGAAATATTATCATAATCGGCCTCCTTTTCAGTCAAGCAGGAGCGCGCGGTGTAGCTAGCATAGTAGCTAGTAGGAACTGTTCCACTGTCCTACCCCAGCATCCGCACATTCATTCGGTAATAGGCTACGTACGGTAAATGAGAGAGATGATAAGAGAAGAGAATGACATTATGAACATGATGAACACAAGTATGAATAAACACATTGAAGACGATACATATTGGGCGCAGGATGTTATGGCAGCCCATGACTTCAATTACGATGTGTTTTGCATTTACTCGTACATACTGCAGGCGCAAATTTAATTAATTAATAACGCATCGAGGTAAAATATTTAATATTTGACTTTGAGTGCAAAGGGGCGAATGGTATTCTTATGGTCGATCCCAAGCTTGGGAGCCAAAAGATATGGTCGTCATGATCGTTGGCTTCGCTATTTGCATTTGTCTCCAGATTCTGGAGTAGGAAGTATTTTCTTTACATTCACTCCTTTTTCTAGTGATCAATATGCAGACATTGATATCTGAGGAAGTTAGCGTTGTGATATCCTTTCTATTATCAAAATCGCTAGTAGACCTCTGAACAAATCCCGCTTCTCGATCTGCAATTAAATTCGTTGATCTCTACTCATTTTTTCTTTCAGATTTTATTTCCTGAACAAAACAAGGTAAGGTTATCATAGTGACACATGACATTGACCTTTTTTGCATCCTTAATCGGATCGTTTGCGTGTCAATCGCTCCACGAATCCTTCATGCGGATGCTACAGGTAATCAGAATCTCTGAAGAGATGAGATATTAACGAATAACCCGATGCCCATGTTTGGCACTGGTACATGTATTGATAATAGATTGACAATCATCGGCACAGTTTTTGTGTCTGTCACTCTATTGTCAGTTATGACTCTCACGGTTAGCCGTCAGTCCTCTACCCTACATATATTAATACTTCTACTTTTTGCTTCACTTCTCAATCGTCGTTTTTATTGCACAGGATATGATCTTTAAATTCATTAACAGGTTATTAGTTGTAAATTCAATGAATGCCATGAGATTCATCCCCACTCTGACGGAATAAAATGATTTCAGATTGTTTAAAGTATCGTCGATCTTCCTCATCAACCAGAACAAGGTTTAAGAAATATTGAACAGAAAAGCGGTTATATACAGAGTCAAAGGTAGGAGTCAAGTCACCAGCTATCCCACGTAAGAATAGTCTGACTGGAATTGATTCTCCTTTTACTGGTTGTCCGTCCATAACTTCGTATCTAATCAAGGTCTGCATCTCAGTTATTATTTCTTTGCTAAGACCTGCACTGGTGTTAGTAGCGACTATTGCATTCTTGGCTCCTTCCCCACTTACTTCTCTTCGTATCAGCGCGATTTCCATATATTTGAGCTTGATTTTGACTAAAACGAAATCAATTGTACCAATTATCACATCTTCCAAATGATAACTTTTCTTATTGAACTCAAACTCGATATGTAAACAATCTTCTATTCCTACTTCCATTCTTATCGGCTCATTAATTGGAGGTGGCGGTTTACGTATGAATACTAAAACCTCCTTGTCTTTTTGAATCGGTGGAAAAAGTTTTCGTTCCACCTGTACTCGTATAAAATATCTGACAAACACATGGCAACCATGATATGTTTCATATTGTTTCTCAACATTTCTAAAATAAAATGGTACGGTGGTTTGTATTTGAGATAAAAGTCCAGGTGGAGCCAACTCTTTAACTATAGAAATAAATTCATAATGACCGTCTTGAATCACATTAGCCTGCATAAAAAGGTAACAATCAGTCATTGCCTCGTAAGTATTATAGAATCAGACATATTTACCTGATTATTGTTACATACCAGATCGATACGGCCCATAAATTGAATCTTGATACCGTTGTGCTCTAAAGTCTTTCCAGGCGGAAGCCATAGCACTACTTCACCTTCTATATTCTGCATCCCGTCAAATGCGTAAATGAGTTCATCAGACAATGACTCAACGGTAAATGACGGATCTACAGATTGTTGAGCACTTAAACAAAAAGGGTTTTTCCTCACTTTCCAAGAAGGCATATGATCTAGTTTTCTAATGCTTCCATCGGCTATGTAAGAAGGATCAGGTTTGAGATGGATCTCTGTGATTAGACCACCTCCACCGACGAAGCTGAATAGATTCTATGGCGTTGTATAATCAATCAACGCTATTGATGAGAATCAAAATGTAAGAGTTTTAATAGCATATCATTCCATGAGACAGCCCTTACCATCATTTCATCGATGACTTAAAAATCTTATCAAAAAGCACCGACGATAGTATTATATACATCGCATCAAACATAAAAAAGATGCACGACCACCATGAAGACATTATTAAGGATTAACGGAATACTGTTGTTGCTATGGAATCGTCTTGATTTGAAGAATCGGCGGTGGGTACTATGCGTAAGTATTATGCAAATCCTACAAGCTCATCGTTGCTTAGGATCGAGTAAAGGATTAGAAATTAAGAACATTTTAATTATACATCCAAAAAGTATTGACCCGGTCGTCGGGGAGTATAAAACACTTCATACGTTCAAGAAAATTTCAAAGGATCAATTTGTTCAGATAATTCTAGCCATCGAGCCTCTTTACTATCTATCTCTTCACTAATATTATTCAATTTATCAGTGAGATCTGCAAGGACAGACCATCCTTTATCCGAACTAAGATCAATTTCAGCTTGGATAGCGTCTTTCTTCGATTTCAGTTTCTGAATTTCCAGATCAATTTTCTCTATTTCACGCTCCAGTTTTTTCATTAAATTCTTCTGATCTGTTCGCATTTTCTTATCATTTTTAAAATCATTTTGTGTACCAAAATCTTTTCCATTAACGACATTCCCAGCATTACTTATATCGTCACTTGCCGAGGCTGCACCTACATCAGCTTCAAGGTTGTAAATATCCCAGTCTTGAGTCGTAAGCCCTCGTTCTTCAACTGTAAGCCTTCCCTCCATTACTGTTCCGACGTGTGTGAAATCAATAGTGTCACAAAATGCTTTGTCATGTGAGACAATAATTACTGCACCATCTTTATCACCCCAATTACGTAATGCATCACTTAGGGCTTCAATACTATTATTCCAGTGGTTTAGAATTGGGATATATATGTTAGTGTGTTCAGAATCCCGAGATATGGTTTTCATTAGTTCTTCTACTCACCACTCAACATCTAAATGATTGCTGGGCTCATCTAACATCAACAGGTTACTCGCCTTTAGTGCAAACATGGAGAGAGCGACACGAGCTTTCTCCCCTCCACTCAACTCACCAACAAGTCGAAGTGACTTATCTCCTGTTAAGCCAAGTCTTCCCATAATACTGCGAGCTGTTTCATCAGAAATGGAAATGTCTCCGAACTGACCTTCTCTGGCGTATGCTGTGACTAGGTCTACAGCTCTGGCGTTCGTGTCAAGTTCTTGAGCCAAGTCTTGTGTGAACACACCTAGCCTCATCGACTCATTCGGAATTCTTTTGCCCTTCAGTAACGGAAGCTTACCCCTTAAAGCCGCCATCAGAGTACTTTTTCCTGCGCCATTGGGTCCCCTAAGAATCATCTTGCATCCACGACAAATATCGACGTTTATGCTTTGTAAAAGGGCATCACCATCCTTATTGTAGCCAATATACGCGTCTTTTAGTGATAGTAAAGTATCACCCATAGGTTTAGGAGGAGGTGGGAGCACCAGTGATGGTTTCCATTTCTTTTCGACCACAGCCATCGGTGGAGGATTTAATTTCCCCTCTTTCTTCATTTTCTCAATCATTTTGACTCTACTTTGGGCAGATGCAGCTTTTGTTGCAGATGCCCCGAATCGATCAACAAAGGACTGTAATTTTGCAGCCTCTGCAAGGTTTCTTTCATATTCAGCTGTAGCACTCTTTGCTCGAAATTCCTTTTCTTCCAAATATTTGTTGTAAGAGCATGAGACATAAGTAATTAATGTCCCACCGGCGACTTCGGCAATATTGTTCACACTCGCCTGCAAAAGAGAGACATCATGTGATACTAGCACCATGCTTCCATCAAAAGCAGCTAAATATTTTCCAAGCCAATCTCTTGCACTAGAATCTAAATGATTACTTGGTTCATCAAGTAAGAGAATATTTGGCTTTGAAAGAAGCAACCGCGCCAATCCGATCCTCATCATCCATCCACCACTGAAATCGCAACACTTTCTTTTCGAGTCGCCTGGACGGAATCCTAATCCTTTTAGCACGGATTCAACTTCCTGTTCTTGTGTCCATCCTCCAGCAGCGGCAAAATCTGTAGATGCGTCATCTAACATCATCATCATTTCTTCACTTGTATCACCTTGAATCACAGCCGCTTCTGCAAATTCCATTCGTTTTCTAGCTTCATTGATAGCATACATTTCTGATGAGGCTTCTTCATAAACCGATCGTGTGGATCCCGAGACGGCCGTTTGACGAAGATACCCAACACTCAATTTTGGTGCAACTAAAGCAATGCCCGAATCCATCCTAGTGGAACCAGTAATGGCTCCTAAGAGAGTGGATTTTCCCTGGCCATTTGGACCAACGAGTCCCCATCGCTCCTACGTAGAATAGAACGTGTTAGACTGTAAGAAATGGGGTTCGCTATGTGGCTACATCAACAGCAAAAAACCTTTAAGTTATTATCGTACCCTCCGTTCGACTCTCCAATTCACATCACGAAGAATTTGATTTGATCCTCTAGATATCGCTACATCTTCTAGTAAAAGTGCTGCACCCTTTGTATCGCCAACTACAAATCCAACTGATGCTTTTGATGTATCAGATGAAACATCGGTAGACGAAATTGTAGTGGAAAACAAAACATTATAGCGATAGCGTTGGATAGCCATGTTCATGTGCCCAGGTATTACCAATGCAAACGATGTATGGGAAGCGTGCAGGGAAGCCAAGAGGCCGAGACAAAGTATCCATCCTTCTCTCATATCATACGTATTCTTTGAACTATTTTTTGTTCGTTTTATTAGGGAAGAATTTCGTAAAATTTAATCCAAATAGCGACGATGAGTGATCGATGAGTGCAGTTGTGAATCTGCGTCACCTTATAATTCCTATTTCGCACGAACGATCGGTCACCAAATCGGACAATAATAAAACATCACGAAGCACGAAACACTGGTCGATTCCTGAAATACCAAATTGGTAGGTACTGTACCAAATTGGTACAGCGCGGTCATTTCAAAAATGAC
>Ga0169931_10010633_pt1 | contig 13078 bp, 18 predicted proteins | sample Kivu_15m_20L_FD_129675 | JGI IMG/M metagenome (GOLD analysis project Ga0169931, IMG submission 129675) | Freshwater microbial communities from Lake Kivu, Western Province, Rwanda to study Microbial Dark Matter (Phase II) - Kivu_15m_20L... | ecosystem: Environmental > Aquatic > Freshwater > Lake...
AGATTGTCACGGGCCTGGTCGCGATACTGATCATCTACATCGGGCCAGATCGTATCGTCGGCCCATTCCTGGAAACGGGCCAGATCAAAATAGTCGTCCGTGAACTGCTGCTGTGCCCAGTCCATGAACGCTTCACTGAGTTGATCCTGCAAGCGTTGTGCGGCTCGCATGCTTATGGGATCCTCGCCGCTGGTGAAAAAGTTGATGATGTCATCGATGTCGCCCGCCCGCTCGTCCGCGTCCCAATCTGCCTCGGCCTCATCACTGTCGCCATCGGGGTCGGATTGTGTGTCTCGGAATATCAGCTCGGCTTCAAAGCCCGCACGGATGCCTTCAGCGGCCGGACTTTTCAGGAACTTCTGGAACTCAGCGGGACTCATTTTCACTTCGGTGAGTTCTTCGTCCTTAACAACAGATCTTTTATCAACAACTGATTCTCTCAGTGATTTTTTTATATCTTTAAATTTCATAGTGTCAGATCTCGATCTTGTAAATGATAAAATGCCTGAGCCAACATGTCAATGGCCTTCATGTTACGTAGAGTTTTAAATGCAAGATTTTCTACACCAAATTCTCCTCCCGATTCGAGGCCTGCTCGGCGCATATCGCGTAGGCGAGTCAGCACCATCTTGAGGTCGTTGGAGTCAGTGGCATGTTGTAGAGTCTTGCGTATCATGTCTAACAAATACTTGACCTTGACTTGTACCGCACGATCATCAATGTCAGGAGCTTCGTGCCGGGGCTCTTTGGTCCAAGCATCGTCTTGTAGACTGTACATGCCACCGCTCTTGGGAGGGTTGTCGTTGTCCTCGATGTAAAGCTCTATTTCATGTTCGCCGATCTTGATGTTGTGAGCATCGTTCCAAATCTTTTTCTTGGCATTGTAGAAATTTTCTGCGATGTCAGGGCATTGTAAGCTATCATAGTCGGTGATCACATGCAGGTCGAAATCGCTGAATCGGTTCCAGTTGTAGTTGGCGTTGCTTCCTGTCAGCAGAATGTCCAAGACCTGGAAATTGGGAATCTCTAGATACTCCACGAACTGCTGGGCCACCTTGAGTAGGTGCTCACGGATCTCGGGACGGAGGGATTTGTCCTCCCAGGCCACGGGATTTAGTGTATCGTTGTAACGTGTGGTCTGGGCCACGAGATCTCGTGCGTTCATTATCTTTTACAGGTCTTTTTCTTGTCAGCGGCCACTGTTTTGTAGTCGATGTTCCAGATGGCGGCTTTGGCTGTTTTGTTCACTGATGGATGCAGGGGAAAGTTGATGCCGCTGTAGCGTTCGATTTCTGCGATGGTGGTCTGCACCGTGGCGAGATCTTTGCCGAGGTCTTCACGATGTGGGAATATGAAAGCCAATGCTTCGTTGGTGCGCTGATCCACGATGATCTTGAAGAATCCACTGGGTATTACTACCCCTGATCCTATTTTTGGGTTTGCGGTTGTGTCATAGATAGCACCAGCATAGACTATCAGGAAGGTTTTGCGTTCAAATGCCCAAGCCCCAGTGGCTGTTTCTAACAGTTTCCAAATACCACGATTTAGACCCGGCAGTTGCGGATACATGTTGGTCATAAGGAAGCTCTCATAACTGGGTAACTCTGCCCAGGTTTGATGCGCATCGTTGGCCAAATGCCCTTTGTCGTAGCCGGTGCCAACATAATCGTTGGGGTGTGCGCTGTAAGGCATGTGTTGGTTACGGGCAAAAGCGTTGGTCCTAGGCCAGCATCCATTTACACGATCATATCGCACTTGCCAAGCACCCCATACAGGAATGCGGGCATCGTTGTCGTGGCTCAAGAAATACCCCTCACGGCATTCACGAGTCACATTGGGTTTTGGGCTACTGGGTGCCCCCCAAGGGGCATGGATAGCGCAGGCGGCTTCGGGCAAAGGGGGTCTTTGCCAGGCCCAGGCACTGTTGACTAGAAATAACGGGAGTAATAGATATAAAAATTTGCGCATGCTTGACCTTTTGATAAGATCAAGTATTTATCGTAGACCCAACAGAGGCGGCAGCTAGATTCTGTCCCGATCTTTTTGCATAAGTGCCCAGTCTCTTTCTGTTGCTACCAAGCGACTATAAAGCGTTTCCACACGCCGGCTCAATCGGGCATGTCGCATATAAAGCACCACTATGGCAATCACCATGCCAATAGTGGTGGTTCCCCACCCAGCAACCATACCAAAAAACCAGCTCCAGAGTTCTACCAATTCTTGGATCATGATTCCCGGCGCTCAATGATGCGATCAATCAACCCGTAAGCTAGGCTTTGTTCAGCGGTCATGAAATTGTCGCGCTCCATATCGGGCACAAACTCTTCGTAGGTCTTGCCGATGCTATTGTGTTTGACATAAAGCTCAGTTAAGAAGCGTTTCATGCGCATGATTTCCTCAACCTGTATCATCATGTCAGTGGCCTGCCCTCGGGCGCCGCCCAACGGCTGGTGGATCATATGTCTGGCGTGTGGCAGCATGAGTCGCTTGCCAGCAGCCCCAGCAGTGGCCAGCAATGAACCCATGGAACAGGCTTGCCCCATTACAATGGTTGAAACATCGGGCTTGATGAACTGCATGGTGTCATAGATGGCCATTCCGTCGGTGATGTTGCCACCTGGGCTATTGATGTAGAAAAGTATATCTGCGTCAGGATCTTCGGCTTCCAGGAACAGCATCTGCGCCACCAACAACGAGGCCGAATGTTCATTGACATCAGTGTCCAGAATAATGATGCGCTCTTTGAGCAAGCGGCTATAGATGTCATAGGCACGTTCACCGTGCGAGGTCTTTTCTAATACAGTTGGTACAAAGTGTGGCATTTTTCACCCATTAGTTGATATAATTCAGGAAACATTTCGGGAAAACTCTGCTCCCGATGTTTGTCTAGTATTTTAACATAACGCATCATTGTGTCAAGCCTATCGGTATGATCCGCTGCCCACATGGCATCCAAAACTGGTTTCAACACGGGATCATGACATCTTTGGGCAATGGCTTGTTTGGCCTCCTCGGGCAACACTGTTACAGAGTAATGCTCAGGCCGGCTAACCAACCCCAAGTAGGGATCAGGCAATCCTTCACTGCGGCACCAATCCACAAACTCTTGTAAGTGCCAAACAGTAAACACGCTGACACTATGACTGATGCTGATCTGCAAGTTGGGCAAAACCGAACGCAGGCCATCATTGAAGTATTTGACATTCATGTAGACTGTTTCCCAATTGGCTGGCCACCGATTGTATTCGAACACCCCATAAATTCCGTCAATGCTGATCTGTAGGTCTACTCGTTTAAACTGGCTCCATCGTTCCAGCAGCTCAGCGCAGGGCATTTGTGTACCATTGGTGATGTAGTGTAAGCTGACCTCTTCGCTGCCATGGGCGATGATATGATCCAAGAAATCGATGTGCTGTTCTTTGCCTGCTAGAAAAGGCTCTCCGCCGGGAAACTCGATGTGCTGGACCCGTTGCAGTAGTGCCTTGATGTGCCGCATATAATCGTCGTCACGATAGTAGCGTTGATGCTCGTAGATCTTGATTTCGGGAAAATTAGCTGCCAGCTTTCGACTCTCTTGGCCCCATCGACTAGAGGCATGGCTACCGCAAATCCTGCAAGCGAGATTGCAGGTATTGCCAAATGGCATGCTGATTACCGCGATGTAGTCTGGGTCGGGTTCGATTTTATTGAAGACATATTCCCAGTCTAGTTCTCGTTTACTGGGCAAACCGGCCGCTTCGTCTCGCCAACATCTTTCGCATCCTGCAGGCCTTTCGCCACGTTCAAAAGCTGCTTTGAGCTTGGCTAGCTCGTCGCTGGCCAAGTAACTCTTGAGATCATGGGCGATGGTGCGATTATACTTGCAACAAGGTTTAAAGTCGCCTTGCGGGCTGATATCGAGCCCCACCCAGGGGTGGTGGCAAAACGTCATTTTTATTTAAGAGTCCGGCGCTTATGTACTTCTGCGATATGATCACACAGGCCCAGTTCCAAAGCTTCAGTGGCGCTGAGATAGACATCATGTGGTGGCAGCAGATGCTCGCGTATTTTTTCATCGGTTAAATTGGTACAAACACGATAGTGATTGAGCATGCGTTCCTGGGTAAGCTCATATTCTTTGACCACCGCGAACAGTTCGTGCTCTTTGCCTGTGGTGCCCCAACTAAACTGATGACTGAGTATGCTGGTGTTGGGGGTAAGCACCCTACGTCCTGGTGTGCCGGCCAGGAAAATCAGGAGTCCGCAGGATGCGATACAGCCCAGGCCCACAGTTTTAACCGGGATGGAGCTGGCGTTTATGACATCGATCAGCGCAAATCCGTCCACCACTGATCCACCATCCGAGCAGATCATCAAGATCAGCTCTTTTTTCTTGGCTTTTTGCACGTGATTTTCGATCAAGATCCACTCGATCACGGGCTTGACATTTTCTTCATTGATGTCACCCATGAGCACATAGATTCCTGCGTCCTGCGTACTTAACTCTGGAACGTCGTTGTAGTTGTCTTGTGGCATTTTATCCGCTGAAAAGAAAGTTGGTCTGACACTGTGATTTACTATTATATAGCAGATCAAGTGTCAGACCAACATATTTTGGAGCCGTAGCTCCTGACAGTTTACTCGCTTTTTGGCTTTTGTGCGTCCAATTCGCGGAATTCCTGATCGCGTTGGCTCATAGCACGTCGAGCCTGGCGATTGGCCTCCTTGGTCGTGGCCAAAGTATTGGCTTCTCCCATGGGCAAGGCCACCAGCACATAAGCTCGAAAACGAGTTCCGTCTCTGACCATTTTGGTATCTTTGACTTCGGCGCCAGTGATGTCTACTTTGGGACACATGCTTTTAATGGCAGTGGTATTTAGGGCGGTGCTGGATTTTTCTGTGTCTGTACGAAAAACTTTGGTCTGGCTCTTTACTTCGCCGCCGGCGGCCATACAGATACCTTCAAACGCATTGGTTCGAGCAATGCCCAGGGCCATGTTGTAATCTCCTGATGATGCTGTGCCCGAAGCAAAAACAGCATCTTTGCTCTTGGGCAGTTCAGTCATCCATTTTGGTGCTTGATCGAGAGCCCTATCCACTGCTCGCTCTTGGCGCTCACGGGCGGCTTCTGCTCGCTTTTCGTAGATGTCAGTGGTGCCACAACCAGTAAGGATAGCGCCAATGGCAGTTACTAGTACAAGTCGTTTCATTTCAAATCTTCCTTTTAGGGGTTAAGATAGTATAATATTAACATTTAATGATTTATTGGTCAACCATGGGTTGCCAGCGGTCTATGATAGGTCGTGGCCGACGGCCATCATAGCACTTTTGGCCTTGGCTGGACCCCGTTTGGGTAGAATCACGCACAGTCACGCATCCAGCGGAACGCGGTTTGTTTGGGCAGTATCTTTCCAATTCACTGATATAACTGCGGATCACTGCTTGTGTGCGCCGATCATGTACATCTCTGCGCTGATCGTAGGTGCCATCTGCCAAGCTCCAAAAGGTACCCCCAATACTGGTCACAGTTATGGAGTCACGTTGCTGTTCCCATTGGCTGGGCATCTGAGCATGCAACCATCGTAATTGCTCTTCTTTGCGGCTGCAATCAGGCACGAAATGATTGAGATCGTTCATGCTCATCCTGCGGGTGTCTGTGGCGGCGCAACCAGAGATCGCCACGACCATGGACAACAACCAAAGAGCTTTCATTGGCAATATCCTTTTATGCGAGAGATGTAGAAATCCAATTTACGATCAGCGAGATAGGGATCTTCGCTGGGATGATTGGGATACTTTTTGAGTTCGGTGAGATAACGTATCTGGCTATCTGCGTTTCGGCAATCGGGTGCCATTCCCATCAAACTACCAGATGGAGGACGATGCTGGGCACAGCCCGCGAGCACCAAAAATATAGGCACCAAAAAGTATCTCATAGTGCCATTATATGCTGGTATTATTTTCTGGTCAAACGGTTTCGGAGATTTTGGACGAAAATTCCAGTTTTGGATCAACCAAACGGTCGGTATAGGGGTTGTAGTAGTAGACTTGATTGTCGGGCCCGCGGAATGGACCGTGTAGGATAGGATGTGGCCCCCACCCATCCAGCATGAAGCCAATTTCGAAATCTCTCAACACTCGCGAGGAGTAAATAGTCATTATGCTTTCGTATTAGTCAGACAGCATCTTTACTTAACTCTATTACAATTGCATTAAACACCCATAGAAAGGAAAAGTCAATGAGTGCCTACTGGGGCTATCACTTGATGTTGGATTGCAGTGGATGTACTGGCATCGACAGCCGCGACAACATCTATCGTTTCGCCAAAGATCTTGTAAAAAGGATCGACATGGTCGCACATGGCGAACCCATTATCGAATATCTCTTGCCTGGAGATCCCAAACAAGGTTTCAGCATGTTACAATTGATCACCACCAGCAACCTGTCAGGTCACTTCATGGAACTAGACGGAACCGCTTACTTTGATATCTTCAGTTGCAAAGAGTTTGACATCGAAACAGCCAAACAGGTAGTCACAGAGTACTTCGCACCCAAAAAGATGCGAGTCAATTTCCTAACTAGACACGCCGATTGAAGAAATAGTCTCGCACATACCCAAGACTTTTATAGTCTAAGACCTCAGGGGTCATTGACATGATGCTGTCAATGACCCGTTGTTTTTTACACTCGTCGCGGAAGATGTCTCTCAAGGGTTCCGTGTACACACGGATCAAAAATAATGCGGCGCGATCTTCTACCGGGATAGTCACTTGCCGTTCTACACGGAACCACATGTCATCTAAGGTCTCTTTGTTCCAGGGTTCGCACACACTGGGATGACGACAGAGCCGCGATCTATTGGCAATAGTCCACACATGCCTAATGAATGGTCCGCGAGTGGTGATCATCTTGGCGATGTGACCGGCGGCTCGATTTACAGTATCAAAGTCAGGAACAGGTTCGTGTATTTCTAGGAAGGTCCGGTTGGCCTTAGTGAGTGGATCCCAGCCCGACGGCAAACACACTGATAAGATCTGTGCTGATAAATCACCGTTCTTATTGGGTGCCCATATCACGAAATCTTCTTGTAAAGCGCGAGTCAATTGCCAGACTGGAGCATCGCCTTTGATCACGGGTGCGGTGGAATCATAAGATCTCAGCGCATCAGCAGCCGAGTATACCAATTCTGCCGACACTGAATCGCCATATACTGGATTGTAATTTTCTAGTTTGGCCTCTTGGTACCTTTGAAAATCTCGATCAGCAGTGAGTATGGGTTCACCGGGTTGCCAGAGCCTCATGTGTGGGCGCATGGCATAAGGGGTTTCTACTGGAAAAGGAATACTATCTGTGTGCATACTCCGCAAACTGTTGGCTGGCAAGGTTTTTGCCTTTTGATTCGCACATGATGTCGGCATACTCATTGAACTCAGCCGCCCACTCATTGACTGCATGATTCCAGTAGAAATCGCTGTGCGCTCTAAGTCGTGCCTTCTTGTGACCTTGAGCTAAGAGAGATTGATAATCTGGACGAGTGTGAGGACAATGATCCAAGAGAATATCCTCGCGACTGATGGAATAATGGACCACAGGACGAACGCCACGCCAGCTATCACACACACGTTTAAAGCGATCATCTTCAGGGGTGATGTATTCTCCGGCACTGTTGATCCAATGGTGATGTATGTCTAGCACCAAAGCGAGATGGTCTGCCAGTTCGAGGCTGGCGTCGAGTCCCCAAGACATTTCGTCGTTTTCGATAGTGATACAATTTCTCGCCTCTGGTGAGAGACGCCCAAGTGCGGCTTTGATACCGGCGGGACCGCGGCGACCCGCGATGTGGACGTTGATTTTAAAGTCCTGAAATTGTCGACCGTACCCCATCCAACGGGCCATATCTGCATGATATTCAAACTCCAGTATACTTCTATTTACGATATCGTCGCTTTCGCTGGCAAGAACACAAAACTGTCCAGGGTGAAAGGAAAGCCTCACACCCAGGCGTCGAGCCGCTTCACCCACTGGGGCAAAGATGCGAGCAAGATGATCTTGCACATCTCGTTTCTGCCACCAATCGATCCAAGCGGGTTCAGTGTATCCTTGTAGCATTTCAGAACCCAGACGCACCATACGTAAGTGCTCGGGCAGGCTGCCCACACGTTCGACCATGAGCAAGGCCGCACGAGCGTTATGATTCATGATGTCCCACTGGCGTTGTTCGGCCAAATCCGCATGCTCGCGCAGCCAACGCATGGTTGTGCTACGGCCGTTGAGATCACGGCTTTCTGAAGTGGGTTTACGACCGGCACACTCTTCGGGGGTGTCGATCCATTTGCAGGCGAAACCTATGCGGGGAGTAGTAAACATGATGCTAGTATAGCATCACAAGAAATATTAGTCAATGATTCCGAAATTGGCCCAACGAGCTCCGCCCAAACACACCCAACCAAGTGGTCCTCCTAGGCTGGGATTGGCATTGAATACAACGGTGCCATTGGACGATTCGTAATTGGGTGCTTGCTGTGCGCTGGAGAATGTCTGAGAACCCAGTTTCAATGAATTGATCTGTACAGATCCATCGGTGTCAAGTACAAGATTTTCTTTGCCGTTGCTGGAAACTATCACACGCTGTGATCTCGGAGTATTGATCCATACTGTGTCTTTGTTGCGTTTTCCAATGGCCAATTCAACCTCTTCGTCCCAGATGGTCAAGGCCGCACTGGGATCAATGGTGTTGATTCCCACTCTCTTTTTCGTAGCATACAAGCTTTCGGACAACAGAGATTCTCCAGCGACTTCTAGGCTCTTCAGAGTTCCGACTTTTTGAAGGCCGCTCTCGGTCACTGCGGGCAACAGCTGATTGCCACGTATCACTTCTTTGCCGTTGACGGTGATCTTCGAAAGGTCAATGCCATCGGTCTGTATGCGTTCAAAGATCAAATCGCTGTAACCATCAAACAATGTCTGATTGATATTGTCAATGACTTTGTTCTTGCTGTGATCAACCAGACGCTCAAACACCGGTGAGTCCACTGGTATCACACCTCGTATTATGAGATCGCCTTCGAGAGTGGTAGTTCCTTTGACCGTGAGCCCTTGTGCTACTAAATTGTTCTCAAAAATAGTGTGCTCGTCCAGCACAGTGATCTGGCACTGAGTGGCCTGATCTTCGATGCCAGTACTGCCAAATCTATCAATGATACCACCCGAAATATTGTCGCCACTGAGTTTTTGTAAAGAGAAATCCAAAGCCGAAATCGGCATAGATTTTGCCGGTACTGCTATTCCTCGAAGCTTTTCTTTTATGACATTTTCATAGGCCTGTAGCGCAACATCATTGATGTTTTGTTGTGCATAGGTTGATATCAGTTGATGGATATCTTCTTCGAGTTTTTTATTTGCTGATTGGGTGACTCGCTCAACTATGTTATTGATTACTGTTTGATTGAGATCACTGACCCAGCTGTCGTTGGAGTCAAGGTAAGCATCGATGCGTGCTGCCGTTGAACCGGCTACCACCGCCGGTATGTCAATGTCTTTGAGTCGGGTCTGTAGCATGGAACCAAGTTGACGCTCAATATCAACTTTGATAGAACCAAGTATGTTTTCAGTGAGCTGTGCTGTTAGTTCTGCTACTGTTTTGTTAATATCCATCTTCGAATCGAATGCTAATTACATGTTCGTAATTCTTTTTGATTAAACTCTTGTACATAAGGTTGCGGTGTACTACAAAATCAGCGGCACCGGCATCGTGAGAGAATTTGGCCAGCTGTTTGAAATACATGGTACGACGCTGGAAATCTCCCCAGGATTTCAAAGTATTCCCCGGCGATGAAATTTCATGCACTGTGGTAGTCCACTGAGCACGATCCTTGACGTCCCAATCGTGTACTTCTAAGTAAGAAAAAACACGGTTGTTTTTACGGATCAGCGCAGGATGACTGAATTCTTTGTCTTTGAAATCTTGATTCTTGTAATCCTTCAAAGTACTTATCAGGAATTCCTTGGTCAATGAACAAAAAAGACGTATCTGATCTTGCTGTTCTTGATCGCTGGATGTAAAGGTGAAATATTCATCGAGAGCTACCACTACATCAAATTTTTTATTGTAGTTGGCAAGATTTTTATAGTCTATGTAGGTATACCTGACTTTGTGCCGATCAAGATAATCTCTGGCAGCATCACTGATCTCAGTCACTGATACGGATTTGGCTCGGCAATCCAGGATAGCCGGGGTAAAACCCACATACAGCACACTGGACGGTGTGAAATTGTGGAAACTGGCCACTTCCCGTAGTATCTCCTGCTTGCGAGATATTACTTCAGGTTGCTTGGGATGATCTATCAACGCTGAAAATACCGCATCAGTGTAAATATCAAATTTTGTCATAGTTCCAAAAAGTTTTTATTGTTGTTTGATATTTATCTGGACCTAACAAGGTCCAAGGTAACACAATGGAATCCACCACCCAAAGTACGGCTATGTCTCAATGTCAATGGAATCACTGTGAATTTCTTGCTTTCCAACATCTTGATCAAATTTCGCTGGTAACTGTCAACTATGACTGTTTGGGGATCAATGCTCAACATGTTTAGTGCTATCCACTTGCTGGCATAGGGATATTGATAGAACTCCTGGGGAACAACATCATCGATGTAAATTTTTTCCCAACTATCAAACACAGAGGGGCAATTTTTTTCATTGACTCGGCTGGCATTCAGTAGTACCAACCCTTCCCGTAGAGGAACAATGGTCGAGTCTATATGTACTCCGGCGTAGAAGTTACAGAGTTCTATGCGTGCATTTGGAATAGTCTGGCACAGCCATTCATAGGCGGTACGATTGCCCGATGCTGATTCCAGGAACAACCAGTCATCACCGAGGCGGCAAATGTTGGCCGCATCTAGTACCAAGCCACGATCGCGTGGCATTTCATACACGTCACGGGCACGCTCAACGACAAAGTCAATGGCTTCTATCTCCATGTCGCGACAAGGGTACATCATGGCTGTGTCAATGATGCTATCACCGTGGACTATCAGGCGATCTCTGGGACAATAATTGTACATGCCTCCGCGTGCCACGAAATCTATATCTCGGGGACGATGAACAATTACACCCTCTTCTTCGAGAACGTTGGTCAGCACTGCAAGATCCTCGTTGGCTTCGTCAATGATCCACTCAGGAACAGGTCCTGCAGGCACTGGGGTTTCTTTCCACAAGGTCTTTTCGCTTTCCTGAGCAAATACCGGATCATTGGTGGGCCAATTGGCATGAGTAGCAGTTCCGACCACTATTTCTTTGAGAGGATCCCACTCGTTCCAAGAATTGATCATAAATGTCCGGTCACTTGTAGTGTGTATCTGGGTGTTTCTCCCAGGTTGGCGGCCAGATGTGGGGTATCATAGGTCCACTCAACTGTGGCTCCGGCCCTCCAATTTATAAAAGGTCTTGATTGATACTCGGCATAGTGACCAGATTGCCAGTCTTCAAGAAAAACCACTGCCCGGCGTATGCTTGTTTCTTTGCCCTGTAGTTTGAAAATGTCAATGTATTTGACATATTTGTCTTGGTGTGTGGGCAATACAGTGCCGGGCATCATGCGATAGTAACTGGTTCCTATATCTTGCCATCCTAGGTTGGAAAAGTAATCAATGATGCTGTTGTTCCAGGTCGGCTGCGGAGACCTCATGTCACACATGTCTCCGGTAAAGCGTGTAGCAAATCCCTGTTGCTGCCATTTCTCAACATCACTGGGCGAGTTAAAATCCTCATTGATGTATCTCAGCTGTTGATATTGTTTATCCCAGAACGGTTCGATGTTTCTATAAGTGACTGACTGCATTATTTTGCCCTTGTGTTTCCGTAGTGTACTACACTGTACCTGTAGTCGTCAATGGGGTACATCCTCCAAGGGTCGACTATGACCGATCCCGGAGATAGTTCTACGTAGAGTTCTTGTTGAGCCTGATCGCCACTGTAGCCATAGGTCACAGATCGATTGTGTGCCAGGAAAGCAATGGCCTGTATTGGCCCCGATATTGCATCATTGGTAAGGGGATCGCAATAGGAAAATCTCGTACCGAGTTTTTCAAGGTAGTGCCCGATCAACAAGCTATAACTGCCGTCTATGTATTCGACATCAGGTTTGTAGGCCTTACCCATGATGATCACTGGCATCTGTGACCCTTGCTGTAGATAATTGAGATAGAGAGCGATGTTTTCTGCTTGCTTTTCACGTGCCTGTATAATGACATCAAATATGTCGTATCCGAGGTCGAGGCTTTCGGCCAAGTAGCGTAGAGCGATGTTGTCTCGGGGATGGCACGGCCCAGCGTCGCCCATGCCGGCTTTCATGTATTTAGAGCTCATAATTCTCATAGTCGAATTGGCCAGTGCATCTGTGACTATATCTACATCAGTGTTGCCAATCTTCATGGCCACGTCTTGTATCATGTTGACCAAACCGATCTTGGCTGAGATGAATGTGTTATAGAATACTTTGATACATTCTGTTTCCTCCCAGGTACCAACCACATACCTGGGATTGTTTTGCATGAGAGGTTGATAAAATTCTATCAATTCCTGGGCTTCAGCTGATTTCGCACCGTCATGAGTTCCAATCATGACCATCTCAGGATTGATCATGTCCCAGGCCACTGATCCCATGGCAATGAGATAGGGATTATAGACAAATCTGGCATTGGTGATACACGGCTGCAATCTTTTTCTCACAGTGCCCGGCAACACTGTTGATATCAGGACTACGATCTGATTTGGAGTCACTAGCTCATTGATATTTCGCAATACCTGCTCAACTATGCTGTAATCAAAGTCTTTGTTTTCAAGTTGAGATATCGGTTCACTACCATCGTATCTCTGCTCGTGCGGAGTCTGTACCGCCACAAAAATAAGAGATTTATCTTTGACAGCACCTTCAAGTGTGGGGGCTATTTCAATCGCCTCGCAGGACCGTGGATAAATATCGTAGCCGGTGACACTATAACAAGCAGCCATGGCTTCTGCGCACGGCAAACCCAACTTTCCAATTCCTACAAAACCTACTTTTTTCATATGGACTCCGTCAATTATTGGTA
>Ga0169931_10010634_pt1 | contig 13078 bp, 10 predicted proteins | sample Kivu_15m_20L_FD_129675 | JGI IMG/M metagenome (GOLD analysis project Ga0169931, IMG submission 129675) | Freshwater microbial communities from Lake Kivu, Western Province, Rwanda to study Microbial Dark Matter (Phase II) - Kivu_15m_20L... | ecosystem: Environmental > Aquatic > Freshwater > Lake...
GCCATGGCGGGGCGGGCGGTCAGCGCTGCTGGGCGGCGGCGCGGCGGGCGGCCGCGATGCGGTTCGAGATCTCGCGGAACTCGGCGTCGGACAGCAGCCACACCTGGGTGATCTCGCCCAGGGTGCCGCGCGCCAGCGCGACCTTGCGCTCGCCGCCCACCGTGGACGGCGGCCGGATCATGTTCTGCTCGTCGAAGATGCGGGTGCCCGGCCCCAGGCGCACCGGCCGGCCGTCGAGTGTGGCCTCGGGGAACACGCCGATCGCGAGGCGGCCGACCTCGGCGTCGGCCGGGATGGGGCGCTGCAGCTGCGCGTGGGCGAGCGGCCCGGCGGCCAGCGCGACCACCGCGGTGGTCAGCGCCCGCCACAGCGCGGGGATGCGGGGCGTGCGGATCATGACCGCCCGATCATACCAAGCGGCGCGGCGTGCCCCGCGCACCGCCGGTCGCCCGGGGCGGGCCGGTCCCGGGTCATCGCGGCATCGTCGACCGATACCAGGCGACGCCGTCGGCATCGTCGTCCCACTGCGCCTCGCCCTGCGCGAGCAGGCGGTTCAGGTGGGCGAGCGTCTCGCCGGTGGCCATGCCCAGCAGGTGAGGGTCGTCGATCGGGCGCGCGAACAGCGCCGGGAACAGGTCGATCACCCGCCGCGGTTCGGCCAGCCGCTCGCGCAGCCGGGCCAGGCCCTCGAGGTGTCCGTCGCGCAGGTCGTCGAGCCGTGCGTGCAGGCCGCGGAACGGCAGGTTGTGGGCCGGCAGCACCAGCACGTCGTCGGGCACCCGGGTGCGGATCCGCTCGATCGACCCGAGCCAGTCGCCCAGCGGATCGGCGTCGGGCTCGGTGGGGAACACCGACACGTTCGAGGAGATCCGCGGCAGCACCTGGTCGCCCGAGACCAGCAGGCGCAGCGCGGGGCAGTACAGGCAGGCATGCTCGGGCGAGTGCCCGCTGCCCACCACCACCTCCCAGTCGTGCCCGCCGATCCGCAGGATTTCGCCGTCGCGGATCCGTCGGTAGCTGTCGGGCAGCGCGTGGGTGTGGCGCCCGAACGCGCCGAAGCGCGTCCGGTAGTGCTCGATCGCGTCGTCGTCCCAGCCGGCGCGCCGGTAGAAGCGGATGCCGTCCTCGGGCGGCTCGCGCCCGGAATCGGCCACCAGCACCCGGCAGGTCAGGTACTCCAGGCGCGTCATCCAGAGCTGGCAGCCGGCGCGGCGGGTGATCCACCCGGCCATGCCGACGTGGTCAGGGTGCATGTGGGTCACGATCACCCGGCTCACGCCGCGGCCGCCGAGCGCGCCGTCGCGCAGGCGGCGCCAGGCTTCGGCGGTCTCGGGCGAGCGCAGCCCGCTGTCCACCAGCGCCCAGCGCTCGCCGTCGGCGATCGCCCACAGGTTGATGTGCGCCAGCGTGAACGGCAGCGGCATCCGGATCCACAGCACGCCCGGCGTCACCTCGAGCGCCTCGCCGGCGGACGGCGGGATCTCGAACGGGTAGTCGAGCACCGGGCGCGGTCGGTTGGATCGGGCGGGGGCTTCGGTCATCGGGGCTTCCGGGTCAGCGGCGCGGGGCCGGGCAGCGAAACCCCGATCGTAACCGCGCTGGCTGCACGCCCGGTCCGCCGCCCGGCGGTTCAGCCCTCGGCGAATCGAGCACAGACCGCGCCCACGCCGGCGATCTGCGCCTCGAACCGGTCGCCTGCACGGGCTGGCACCATTGGGCCGAGCGCGCCGGTCATCACCAGGTCGCCGGCGCGCAGCGGCTGGCCGAGCGCGGCCATCTTGCGCGCCAGCCAGGTGGCGGCCACCAGCGGATGGCCCAGGCAGGCGGCGCCCGAGCCGCCCGAGACGGTCTCGCCGGCGCGCCGGGTGGTCATCGTGCAGCCCTTCAGGTCGAGCCCTGCGAGCGGCACCGGCACAGCGCCCAGCACTACCAGCCCGCTGGAGGCGTTGTCGGCGACCGTGTCGACGAAGCGGATGTCCCAGTTCCGCACCCGGCTGCCCACCACCTCGATCGCGGGCAGCACGTAGGCGGTCGCGCCGATCACCTCGACCAGCGTGGTGTCGGGCCGCGGCAGGTCGCGTGACAGCACCAGCGCGATCTCGGTCTCGACCTTGGGCTGGAGGGTGCGGGCCGCCGCGATCGGCTCGTCGTCGCCCAGGATCGTGTCGGCGAACAGCGTGCCGAAGTCGGGCTGGTCCACGCCGAGCTGGCGCTGCACCGCCGGCGAGGTCAGGCCGATCTTGCGCCCGACCACCCGCCGCCCGGCGCCGATCCACGCGTCGGTGTTGAGCTGCTGGACCGCGTAGGCGAGCGCCTCGTCGGCACCGGGCACGGCCTCGCGCAGCGGCTCGATCGGGGTGCCGGTCTCGGCCGCGCGGCGCAGCCGTTCGGCGTAGGCGTGGGCGGCGGCGTGGGTCGGGGTCATCGCGGGTCTCCGGTGTGCATGAACATCAGCCCGTAGCCGGCGATGAAGGCCGGGATCGACCGGTACCAGCGCAGCGGGCAGGGCAGCGGGCCGGACGGCAGCGCGGCGCGCGCCACCAGCCAGGTCTTCGACTCGTGGGCCGACAAGCCGGCCGCGCTCGTGATGCCGGCCTCGTCCATGGCCGTCAGGGCGTCCAGGCGGCCGTCCGCCAGCGCGTCCATCCAGCGCCGGTCCCAGTCGGGGTTGAGCGGCTTCATCGACGGGTCGCCGCCGGCCAGCGCCATCCCGGCCGCCATCACCCGGCGGGTCTTGGCCTCGCGCTCGGCCACGGTGACCGGCGCGCGCACCGTGATCCGCTCGCGCACCGCCGGGTCGGGGTGGGCGAGCGTGGGCACTGGCGGCTCGTGCGACAGCCCGCCCGACCCGATCAGCAGGGTGCGGTACCCCAGCCCGTCGAGGTAGCGGCCGATCGCATCGCCCAGCGCGCGGCAGCGGCGCAGCCGGGGGATGCCGGGCTGGGCCACCGCGTTCAGGAACACCGGCACCAGCGGCGGGGTCTGCAGCCCGCCCCACAGCAGCTGCAGCGCCTGCGAAAAGCCGTGGTCGACCTGCATGCGCCGCGAGAGGGCGATGTCGAAGTCAGCCTCCATCAGGTGCTCGGCCAGGCCCAGCGCCAGCGAAGCGTCCACCGCCAGCGGGCCGGCCGGGCTGTCGTAGTCGCCCACCGCGCTCGCCTCGGTACCGATGCAGAACGGCGGCATCAGTTCGTTGAAGAAGCCGTTGTAGTGGTCCGGCCCGATCAGCACGATCCGCTCGGGGCGCCACGCGTGCACTGCCGCCCGGGTGGCGGCGAGCGCGGCGTCGAGCTCGGCGCGGACCGCATCCTCGACCGGGTTCAGCCCGATCAGCGGCGAGTGCGAGATGCCCAGGAAGGCACGGGGAGGGCTCATCAGGCGGCTTCCTTCAGCGCGGGGCGGGCCGGTGCGGTGGCGGGGTCCTGCAGGCGCAGGCGGCCCGCCAGCTCGGCCAGCGTGGCGGCCAGCTGCCACGGCGTGCACACCGCCGCCACCACCCGGTCGGGGCGCAGCACCACCACCGAGCCCGGCGCGGCGTCAAACCAGCGCTTGAACGTCCCGTCCACGTCGGCCAGCACCAGGCCACCGTCGGGCGGCTCCCGGTCGAGCGCCTGGCAGACCGGGCGCACCACCACCTGCAGCGCGTCCAGCGCCTGCAGCGTACGGCGCGACGGCGCGTCGATCCAGGCGTCGACCCGGGCGCTCCAGGCGAGCAGCACGAAGCGCACGCCGATCGCGTCGTCGAGCCGCTGCACGCGTCCGTCCGCAGCCGCGACCCGCGGCTGCACGAAGACCTTGCCGACCGCGCCTTTCGGGTCGGGGGGGCCCGGATGCACGACTGCGCCGTCGGCGAAGAACGGCATCGGCTTGAAGCGCATCTCGGCAATGTAGCGGCGCACCGGGCCGATGCGCGACAGCAGCGGGCCCGCCAGGTTGCGGACCGCGCGCAGCAGCGGGCTGGACGGCACGAAGATGCGTCCCACCAGCACCGACAGGTCGATCATCGCGCCGGCGTGGGCATGGCGCTCGCGGGTGTAGGTGTCGAGCAGCCCGTCGCCGGCCACGCCGCGCACCACCAGCGCGAGCTTCCAGGCGAGGTTGGTCGCGTCGCGGATGCCGGTGTTGAAGCCCTGGCCCTGCCAGACCGGCATCAGGTGCGCTGCGTCGCCGGCCAGCAGCGCACGGCCCTTGCGGAAGGTGGGGGCGATGCGGGCGTGGTGCATGTAGACGCGGCGCCGGATCACGCGCGGCCGCACCTGCGGCGGCAGCACGCGGGCCAGCAGCGCGTAGACCCGCTCGTCGCTCTCGAACTCGGCCTCGTCGGCGCCCGGCGGCACCATGAACTCGAAGCGCCGGATGCCGTGCGGCAGGGCGAGCTCCACGTAGGGGAAGTCGTCATCGAGCCTGAAGCACACGTTGGGCGTCCCCACCGGGTCGTCGGCGAGGTCGATGACCAGCCAGCGGGTGGACTCGCTCTTACCCTCGAATGGCAGCCCCAGCGCGGTCCGCACCGGGCTGCGGCCGCCGTCGCAGCCAACCAGGTAGCGGGCGGTCAGCGGCTGGGCCGGCCCCGCCGGATCGCCGGCCTCGTCGAGCGGCTGCACCAGCACCCGGACGGCATCGCCGGTCTGCTCGAACGAGGCGAGCGCGTGGCCGAGCCGCAGCGACACGTGCGCAAAACGGCCCAAGCCCAGCGCCAGTTCGTGGTCGACCAGCGGCTGGATGAAGCCGTTGCGACGCGGCCAGCCGAACGGTTCGGCGGTCGGCTCGATCGAGGCCAGCACGCGACCGCGCCGGTCGGCGAAGCGCATCACCTGGTTCGGTACCGTGTGCCGGCGGACCGCCTCGACCAGTCCGGCCGCCTGGAAGCTGCGCAGCGCCTCGTCGTCGACACCGACGCCGCGCGGATAGTCGATCAGTCGCGGCAGCCGCTCGAGCACCGTCGCGCGGATACCCAGCCGGCCCAGCAGGTTCGCAAGCGTCAGTCCCGTGGGTCCGGCGCCCGCGATCACCACGTCGACGTCGGTCTCGTCCATGTCGCCTCCTGGCCGCGGGTCAGTCGAGCGCCGTCTCGAGCGGGCGCCCGAGCAGGAAGTTCACGTGCAGCCGGTCGAAGGTGGCGGTGTCTTCCCACTGCGGCCAGTGGCCGCAGTCGTCCATCACCACGAAGATCGAGCCCGGGATCATGCCGGCGATGCGGCGGCCCTCCGACACGTCGGCGGTGGGGTCGTCGGAGGTCCACAGTACCAGCGCCGGCGCCCGGATCCTGCCGTAGTCGGCCGGTGTGATCAGGTTGCGGGTCCGGATCTCCATGTCCTGCAGCACCATCGCGTTCGCCATCGCCCGCGGGAAACCGGGCTGGGAATAGATCGCCTGGCGGCAGGCCACCAGGTCGGGCGTGGCATCGGCCTTGTCCTTCATCAGCCACTCCACTCGGGCGCGGATGAAGTCCTGGCTCGGGTCTTCGGCGGCCCGGGTCGAAAGCGCTCTGATGCGGGCCATCACGACCGGGTCGGCCTGCGAGCCGCCGGCGGTGTTGAGCACCACGCGGGCGACCCGGTCGGGATGGTCGGCGGCCAGCCGCGAGGCCACCCAGCCGCCGAGCGATTCGCCGCTGACGTGGGCGCGCTCCCAGCCGCGGGCGTCCATCACCCGCAGCACGTGGTCCACGTAGTGCGCGATCTCGTACGGATGGTCGGGCTTGTCGGACCAGCCGTGGCCGATCAGGTCGATCGCCCAGGTGTCGAAGTGCCGCCCGTGCGCAGCGAGGTTGCGGGCGTAGGCCTCGGCGTGACCGCCCACCCCGTGCAGCAGCAGCAGCGGCGGCAGACCGGCTTCACCGGCGCGCAGGTAGCGGGTACGGATGCCGCGGGCATCGAGCCAGCCCTGGCTGAACGTGGTGTGGCGCAGGTCCTGCCACAGGGTGGGCGAGTCGGGGGCAGTCACGGGGGTCGTCTCCAGGGAGGTCTCCCGCCGGGTGCGGGGCGTGGCCGTACTGTCGACCGTCCATCGCTGCCGGGCAACCGGGTGCACTGCGTGCACGTTCGCGGCCGCCCGGGGTAGACTGCGATCCGCTCGTCCGGGAGACGCCATGCGCAGCGGCCCGCCCCTGTCCACCCAGCACTACAAGCCGGTACGGGGCCTGTCGCGCGGGCTCGCGGTGCTGCAGGCGCTGAACCAGTCGCCCGGCGGGGCGGCCTCGGTGACCGAGCTGGCGCGCGCCAGCGGGATGCACCGCACCACGGTCAAGCGCCTGCTCGAGACGCTGCGCGCCGAGGGTTTCGTGCGGCACGCCGACGGCGAGGGCCACTACCACCTGACCTTCGAGGTGCAGCGGCTGAGCGAGGGCTTCGAGGAGGAGGCCTGGGTCGCGCAGGTGGCCGCGCCGCGGCTGCGCGCGTCGGTGCCGCGACTGGTCTGGCCGTGCGATCTGGGCACTCCCGAGGCGGGTTTCATGGTGGTCCGCGAGTCGACGCACCGCTGGAGCGCGCTTTCGCAGCACCGCGCGATGATCGGCGAGCGGCTGCCGATGCTGGTGACCGCGATGGGCCGCGCCTACCTGGCCGCCTGCGACGAGGCCGAGCGCGAGGCGATGCTGGCGCTGCTGCGCCGGCGCACCGACCGCTGGGGCGAGCTCGCGCGCGACGCCGCCTACGTCGGGGGCGTGCTGGCGCAGACCCGCGCGGCGGGCTATGCCTACAACGACGGCGAGTGGATCCGCGAGGCCGACTTCGGCGCGGTGGCGGTGCCGGTGTTCGCCCGACGCCGGGTGCTGGCCGCGGTCAACCTGGTGTTCCCGAGGTCGGCGGTGACGCGCACCGCGCTCGAGTCGCGCTATCTGCCCGAACTGGCGCGGCTGGCCCGCGCGATCGGCCGCGAGAGCCTGCCCCTGCTCGGTGGCTGAACGGCCGGCGCGCCCCGCCGCGGGCCGCCCGCAGGCCGCGCGGCGCGCACGCCACGCACCAGACCCGTTGGGGCGGTGGCGCCCTGCCGCGGGTCAGCCCGGCGGCGCCCCGGCGTGCCGCCGGCGGCACAGTCGACCCTGTGCACGCGACCGCGGGCGGGCCGCCTGCGACAATCCGCGCGGGCCGCGCGCGGCGAACCGGGACACGAGGTGATCGGATGGGTGTGGACAAGACCGTCGGCTGGCTGGAGGCCGCGTTCCTGGGGCTGGTGCAGGGGCTCACCGAGTTCCTGCCGATCTCCTCCAGCGCCCACCTGCGCATCCTCGGGCCGCTGCTGCCCTCGGGCGCCGACCCCGGCGCCGCCTTCACCGCGATCACCCAGATCGGCACCGAGCTCGCGGTGGTGATCTACTTCCGCCACGACATCGCCCGGATGCTGCTGGCCTGGCTGCGCTCGCTGACCGACCGGCGGGCCCTGTCCGACCCGGATGCCCGCATGGGCTGGCTGATCATCTGGGGCACGCTGCCGATCGCGGTGCTCGGCCTGCTGTTCCAGGACGCGATCGAGACCTACCTGCGCAACCTCTACATCACCGCGGTCATGCTGATCGTCTTCGGCCTGATCCTGGGCGCGGCCGACCGGATGGGGCGGCGCGAGAAGGCGCTGTCGCGGCTGTCGTGGCGCGACGGCATCCTGTTCGGGTTCGCCCAGGCGCTGGCGCTGATCCCCGGCGTGTCGCGCTCGGGCGGTACCATCACTGCCGGGCTGCTGATGGGCTACACGCGCGATGCGGCCGCCCGCTACTCGTTCCTGCTGGCAATCCCGGCGGTGTTCGCCTCGGGCTTCTACCAGCTCTACAAGAGCTGGGGCGTGGCCGGACCGGTCGCCCCCGGGCCCACTGCGCTCGCCACCGTGGTGGCGTTCTTCGTGGGCTACGGCGTGATCATCGCGTTCCTGCGCATCGTGGGCACCCGTGGCTACTGGCCGTTCGTGTGCTACCGGATCGCGCTGGGCGCGCTGGTGATGGTGCTGCTGTCCACCGGCCGGCTGGCGCCGCTCTGAGCGGCGGCGGGCGCCGGTTCAGCGTCCGGCGTCCGGATCGCGCGGCTCGAGCACCACCAGCCCGTCGACTGCCACCACCCCGTCGGCGCGCACCATCAGCGGGTTGATCTCGGCCTCGGCGACTGGTTGGCCGGGCAGCACGGCGAGCCGTCCGATCGCCACGATCGCTGCGACCAGCGCGTCGACGTCGCCGCGCGGCAGCCCGCGCCAGCCGCGGACCACCGCCAGGCCGCGGACCTCGTCGAGCATGGCGCGCGCCTGCGCCGCATCGACCGGCGCGAGCCGCAGCGCCACGTCCGGGTGGAGTTCGGCCAGCCGCCCGCCCACGCCCACCACCACGATCGGGCCCACCAGCGGGTCCTCGCGGTAGCCGAGGATCACCTCCAGCAGGCCGGTGACCATGGGCTGCAGCAGGACACCCTCGCGCCGTGCATCCGGGCGGTGGGTGCGTACGCGGTCGCGCATCGCGCGGACTGCGTCGGCGGCCTGGGCGGCGTTCGCCACCCCGAGCGTCACCGCGCCTGCCTCGGTCTTGTGCGGCAGGTCGGGCGACAGCAGCTTGACCGCGAGCGGCCAGCCGAGCGCGTCGCCGGCGCGGCCGATCGCGGCCGCATCCGCGTCGGCGGGCAGCACGCGGCGCGCCACCGTCGGGATGCCGAGCGCGTCGAACAGCGCGAGCGAGCGCTGCTCGTCGAGCACCCGCCGACCGGGGCCGGCGGGCAGGATGCCCTCGCAGGGCGGCGCGGCCGGCGTCGGCGCCGATGGGGCGGGTCCGGTCCAGCGCGAGAACGCGCCGAGCGCGTCGGCGCAGGCCTCGGGCGTGCGGAACGCGGCGATGCCCTCGCCGGCCAGCAGCGCCAGCGAGGCGTCGGCCTGGGGCGCGAGGAACACCGCCACCGGCTTGGTGCCGCGGCGCGCTGGGTCGGCCTGCCGGCCGGCGACCGCGACGATCGGCTCCACCGCGAGCCGCGGCTCGAACTGCGCCGAGCTGCCCGCCACCGCCAGCACCGCATCGCAGAAGTCGGCGTCGAGCAGCCCCTGCAGCACCGCCCGGTAGCGGTCCGGGGTGGCCGCCATGGTGAGGTCGATCACCGGCGTCTCGCGCACCGTCACGCCGTGGGCCGCCAGGGCCGCGCAGAAGGCCGGTGTGGGCACCGCCGGCGCCAGCCCCTGCAGGCCCATCCGGTCGACCACCATCGCCGCGCCGCCGCCGGTGGTGGTGACCACCGCGCCCCGCATCGGGCCGCTGCGCGCCGGCGCCGGGCCGCGCGCCAGCAGCGGCGCGATCTCGAGCAGCGTGTCGAGCATCTCCACCCGGACGATGCCGGCGTCGCGCAGGAACGCATCCACCGCCGCGTCCGAGCCGGCCAGCGCGCCGGTGTGCGAGACCGCCAGCGCCGCGCCGAGCGCCGAGCGCCCGAGCTTGTAGGCGACCACCGCCTTGCCGGCGGCATGCGCGCGGCGCGCCGCCCGGGCCAGGCGCGGCGCGTCGCGCAGGGTCTCGAGGAACAGCAGGATGGTGCGGGTGGCGGGATCGTCCACCAGCAGGTCGGTCAGCTCGCCGACCCCGAGGTCGGCCTCGTTGCCCACCGAGACCATCCGCGAGAAGCCCAGGCCGCGCGCCACCCCCCGCGACAGCAGGGTGCCGAGCATCGAGCCGCTCTGCGAGACCACCGCGATCGGGCCCGGCGCCGGCGTGTCGGCCTTGAGTGCCGCGTTCACCGTCAGCGCCACCCGGTCCACCGGGTTGACCAGGCCGATGCAGTTCGGGCCCAGCAGGCGCACGCCGAGCTCGCGTGCGAGCCCGGCGAGCCGGGCCTGCAGCGCCGCGCCTTGCGGCCCGGTCTCGGCGAAGCCGTCGCTGTAGACCGTGACCACCGGCACGCCGTGGGCCGCGCAGTCGCGCAAGGCCTGCTCCACCTGCGCGGTGGCGGTCATCACGAACGCGTGGTCGATCGGCCCGTCGATGTCGGTGACGCGCGGGTAGGCCTTCGCGCCGAGCACCTCGGCGCGCGCCGGATTGACCGGCACCACCCGGCCCGTGTAGCCGTGCGCCGCGAGGAAGCGCTGCGGCCGCGCGCTGGCGCGCGCCGGGTCGCCCGAGGCCCCCACCAGCGCCACGGCGCGCGGGGCGAACAGGCACTGCGCGAGCGAGCCCGCCGCCCAGTCCCCAGGGGCCGTGCCGGCCATGGGGTCAGCCGGCACGCTGCGGGAAGCTGCGGCCGAACACGCCCTCGGCGATCCGGTTCTTCAGGATCTCGATCGAGCCGCCGGCGATCATCCAGCCGCGGCAGCGCCGCACGCAGTACTCCACCAGCGTGTCCTGGCTGTAGCCGGTGCCGCCCAGTACCTGCAGCGCCTCGTTGGCCACCTCGAAGCCGGCCTGGTTGCAGAACGCCTTGGCGATCGCGGTCTCGTCGGGCGAGGGCAGGCCGCGGTCGGCGTTGCTGGCGGCCCGGTAGAGCAGCAGCTGCGCCGCGTCGAGCTTGATCTTCATCTCGGCGAACTTCCACTGCAGGCCCTGGAACTCGGCCAGCGGCCGGCCGAACTGGCGCCGCTGCAGCGCCCACTCGCGGGCGATCGCGAACGCATGCCGGCCCAGCGCCAGCGAGCGCGCCGCATTGCCCAGCCGCTCCACGTTGAAGCCGGCGATCTGCCGCTTGAAGCCACCCTCGCGCAGCAGGATCCGGTCGGCGGGCACGTGCACGCCGTCGAAGTAGACCTGCGCCCACTCCTCGCCCGACATGAACGAGGAGCGCTTGCCGAAGCGCACCCCCGGCGACTTCGGGTCGATCAGCACCGAGCCGATGCCGCCCACGCCCGGGCCGAAGCGCACGTAGGCGAGGATCACGTCGGCATACCAGGCGTGCGAGGTGAACACCTTGCTGCCGTCGATGCGCACGCCGTCGCCGTCGGGTGTGGCGGTGGTCTGCAGGTCGGTGACCGCCGAGCCGGCCTCGGGCTCGGTCATGCCCACCGAGATCACGGTCTCGCCGCGCAGCAGCGGCGCCAGGAATCGCGCCTTGTGGTCGGCGCTACCGTACTCGGCCAGCACCCGGATCGGGCCGAAGTTGCCGGCCTGGACCACGTCGGCGCTGCGCGGGCAGACCGAGGCGACCGCCTCGATGGCCAGCACCGCGTCCATCAGCGTGCCGCCCTGGCCGCCGTCCTCCTCGCGCAAGGCGATGCCCAGCAGGCCCTGCCCGGCCATCAGGCGGGCGACGTCCCACGGGTATTCGGGCGCATGGGCGCGCTGCAGGGCGCCGTCGGCCAAGTGGCGGCGCGCAAAGCGCAGCACCGAGTCGCTGAACTCGGTCTGTTCGGGCGTGAGTCGGAAATCCACGGCAATCCTCGGAGACGAACCGGCGATGATGCCGGCCCGAGGCATTCCGGGCAATTCGGAACTTCGGAAGTCGACCTGCGCCGCTCGCGCAGGTCGGCGGCGCCTGCAGGACCAGCACCGCGCCGGCCGGACGGCGGCTGCCGCCCGGCCGGCGCCGCGTCGGGCGCGGGGCCCGACGCGCGAGGCTCAGACGCCGATGCGTCCGCCGTCGGTGCGCGAGATCACGATCGTGGCCGAGCGCGGGCGGCCCGGCCGGCCGTAGCCGGCGTTGCCCGGCCACTGGCTCTCGAAGGTGTAGGCCGGCGCGTTGCCCACCGCCGGCGTGTTCTCACCCGGATGCTGGATGTTGACGAACACCGTGCGGCCGTCGGCCGACTCGGCCATGCCGGTCACCTCGGAACCCTTCGGCGCCACCAGGAAGCGGCGCAGCCTCGACTCGCCGAGCAGCGCACCCATGAAGGTCTCCTGCGTGCCGGTCACCACCGAGCCCGAGACGGTCATGCTGTTGTTGACCGTGATCCGGCTGCCGTCGCCCACCGCTCCCGGGATCGCCGCGAGCAGCATGCAGTTCGACTTGTCGGTCATCGCGCCGTCGTCGGTCTGGATCCAGCAGATGCCGGTGGCGCGGCTGAACCACAGCCCGTCGGGCGACGAGAACGAGTTGCCGGCCGTCAGCTGCGACAGGTTCGCCGCACCCGTGGTGGCCTCGGCGCCGAACAGGAAGATGTCCCAGGCGAAGGTGGCGGCGGTGGCCAGCGAACCCGTCTCGCGGAATCGGATGATGTGACCGTTGGGGTTGCCCGAGCCCCGGCGGCCGTCCGGATCGACGTAGGCGCGCGGGTTCGCGGCGTTGGTCGTGGTCGGCGTGCGGTTGGCGGCGCTGTTGTTGGTCAGCGTCACGTAGATGTCGCCGTTGGCGGGGTTGACCGCGCCCCACTCCGGACGGTCCATCTTGGTGGCGCCTACCGCGTCGGCCGCGTGGCGGGCGTTGACCAGCACGTCGGCCTGGTTGGCGAACGCGTAGGTCGTGTAGTTGCGGATCGCCGGCACGTCGAACGACAGCTCCAGCCAGGTGCCGGTGCCGTCGGCGTTGAAGCGCGCCGCGTACAGCTTGCCCTCGTCGAGGTACTTGTCGCCGGCGGCGATGCCGCGGCCCGCGTCGGCCGGATCCCAGTTGGCGGCCGACACGAACTTGTAGATGTACTCGTTGCGCGAGTCGCAGCCCATGTAGAAGGCCAGCGGCTGGCCGGCGCGCGGCAGGCCGTAGATCGCCGCCTCGTGGGCGAACCGCCCCATCGCCACCCGCTTGACCGGAGTGGCCGAACCGTACGGATCGATCTCGAGGTTGTAGCCGAAGGTGTTCGCCTCGTTGCGGAAATCGTCGGCGGCGGTCGCGCCGACCGCCGAAAGGTTCCAGCGGGCGAAGCGGTCATCGGCCGGGTCGGGCGTGTGCCAGCCCTGCCCGGTGGCCGAGGTGGCGGTGGCGCTGATCGGCGTCCGGGGCACACCGTAGCGCGCGCGCGAAGCGATGGCCTTGGCGTCCACCGGGTTCGATCCGCGCGGCATCGCAAAATAGAACGCCCAGTTCTCCTCGCAGGTCAGGAACGTGCCCCAGGGCGTCGGGCCCGAGCCGCAGTTGTTCAGCGTGCCCCGCGCGGTGGCGCCGGTGCGGTCGTAGCGGGTCACCATGAACGACCGGATGTCGGCCAGGTGGGCCGCCGGGCCGGCGATCCGCGCGGGCGTTTGCGCGGTCACGCGGCGGTTGTA
>Ga0169931_10010635_pt1 | contig 13078 bp, 8 predicted proteins | sample Kivu_15m_20L_FD_129675 | JGI IMG/M metagenome (GOLD analysis project Ga0169931, IMG submission 129675) | Freshwater microbial communities from Lake Kivu, Western Province, Rwanda to study Microbial Dark Matter (Phase II) - Kivu_15m_20L... | ecosystem: Environmental > Aquatic > Freshwater > Lake ...
CTTGTTCGGAGCGGCCGGTTAGCCGGCAACAGGTAATGTCGGGTAATGAATACCAGCCATTTCGTTCATCACACGAATAACCTGTGTGCTGTAACCAAATTCGTTATCGTACCAAACATATAAAACACAACGGTCACCATCAACGATAGTCGCTTGTGAATCAACGACACCGGCATAACGCGAGCCAACCAGGTCACTGGACACAATTTCCGTCGAAGACGTGTAATCAATTTGATCCTGCAAGTCAGAGAACAAAGACACTTTTTGCAGGTAAGCGTTTAACGCATCACGGTCGGTCGATTTATCCAGATTTAACGATAAAATCGCCATTGAAACGTTCGGCGTCGGCACACGAATCGCGTTGCCAGTCAGTTTGCCTTTCAATTCCGGCAATGCTTTCGCCACCGCAGAGGCCGCACCAGTCGAGGTAATAACCATATTCAGTGGTGCCGCACGACCACGACGTTCTGCTTTATGGTAGTTATCAATCAGGTTTTGGTCATTGGTATAACTGTGCACAGTTTCAACGTGACCATTGCGAATGCCAAACTCGTCGTTTAATGCTTTTAACACGGGTGTAATGGCATTGGTGGTACAGCTGGCCGCTGACACAATCAGGTCTTCAGCCGTAATTGTGGCATGGTTCACACCATAAACGATGTTTTTAACCGCACCTTTGGCAGGCGCAGTAAGCAACACTTTTGCAGCGCCTTTGGCAGCAAAATGATTTTTCAAGCCGACATCATCTTTGTAAATACCAGTGTTGTCGACGACCAGCGCGTTGTGAATGCCGTATTGGGTGTAATCAACCTGATCAGGCGAATCAGCATAAATAACTTTGATAAAAGTACCGTTAGCTTTAATGCCACCGTTCTCATTATCAACCGTGATGCTGCCATTAAATGGGCCGTGGATAGAGTCACGGCGCAATAAACTGGCACGTTTTTCCAAATCACCCTGACGGCCGCCGCGGACAACAATAGCCCGCAGGCGCAATTTTGCGCTTGGCCCAGCCCGTTCAATCATCAGACGAGCCAATAAACGCCCAATCCGACCAAATCCGTACAACACAACATCAGTTGGCTGCAGGTCATCTGGGCGGTTCAACAGCGAAGACAGCTCACGCTGCAGGTACTGTTCCAGCGACAAGCCTTCAGCAGCGTTTTTGTAGGTAAATGCAAACGCAAGTTTGCCCAAATCGATACGGCCCGGAGCCAAGTCTAATTTGCTAATAGCTTCCAGCACCGGAAAGCTTTCACGCAGACGTAATTTTTGATGCTCATAGCGCTCAACTGTCTTATGCGCTTTGATAATGTCGATAGTGGTCGCGTTTACCAGCGGCTTACCATAGACCACCAGTTCAATGCCTTTGTTTCGATATAAACGACCAATAATTGGTTGCATATTTTCGGCATATTCTTGGCGTTCCTGCCAGCTGCGTTGATACTGTTCTTCATGCGATAAGGTCATACTGTCGCCTTTTACGTCTGCTTGTAGGATTCAGAGGTTCAATGCCCGGCGGGCGCCATATTGTAATTGAGTTTGTAAGTCTACAACAACAATTACAGCTAAATTTTTCCGCCAGTCTGATATATGCTTAGTCCGTTACAGGAGATTATGCATGCGAAAGTTAAGTTTGTTGCCGTTAGTACTGATACTGGCAGCCTGTGGTGAAAAAGAATTGAGCATCACCGAGGTTTGTCGTGATAAACCAGAGTTGTGTGCCGATCTTTATGAAGATGGTCACTGCCGGCTGGAGCGATCTGAGTTGATTTTAAACCGCTTCGCCGAGCGGAAGATGCCGTCAGATGTCAATAAATACCGGTTGTTGCTTAAACTGGAACGATATTCCAAGTGTATGGATCTAGTAAAAGGCATCGAACACATTAAATTAAAAGAGAAAACCACAGCCCGGGTAAATTCGTTTCTCGCCGCCGAAGCAGAAATCGACAAATTAGTCAAAGAAACCGCCAGCTCTGACTACCCTGGTTTGTTGTATTTCCACTGGAGCCGCCTGCAAAGCCGTGATCATTTGCAGCGCTTTGAACAAGCCGCCAAAGCAGGTAAATTGGATACACCTGACTTAAAATTCGCACTGGCCCGTCATTACATTGAAAAGGACCGCAAACTGGCGATCAACACAATGTATGATGCGCTGAAACTCTACAAAGAAGGCGATCAAGTCGACGTTGATATCTATACCAGCCTCACCACTGTGTACTTTAAACTTGGCCAACTCGCGCAATCTTATCATTGGGCATTGTTGGCCAAAGCCGCCGGTGTTGAGCGGGTTGAGTTGGATACCATCATTCAGGCAGCCAAAAATAAGCAACTAGACATCGACAAAATCGAAACTGTAGCGGATTTGACCATTGACTCTATTGAAGCAGGTCAGTTCCAGCCACCGGTTCTCTGATTTGCCAACCCTGAATAGAAAAAGGCCGTCAATGACGGCCTTTTTTTAACATGATCAACCAAAGCTATTGTTGCTCAAACAGCATGGATACCGAATTGACACAGTAACGTTGGCCAGTTGGTGCCGGGCCATCATCAAACACATGCCCAAGATGAGCATCACAGTGCGCACATAAAATTTCGGTGCGGTGCATGCCATGACTATCATCAGCTTGATATTTCACCTGGCCACTCAGGGCGGCAAAAAAAGATGGCCAGCCACAGCCAGAATCAAATTTGGTATCAGATTTAAACAACGGCTGCTGACAACAGACACAACAGTACACGCCAGCCGCATCATTGTGTAACAGCGTACCGCTAAACGGATACTCCGTACCTTTTAAACGGGTGATCCGATACTGTTCTGCCGTCAAACGCTGCTGCCACTGGGCATCTGTCAGTTTCATCTGTCTCCCTTACCGGCTACCACGCGGATATTATTGGCAGATCATTTAATTTTCTGCATCGGTCTGGTCGGATTGCTCCAGTCGACGTGGAACATCTTGCCTTTGGTTTTATCGGTGCGTTCAAAAGTATGAGCGCCGAAATAATCGCGCTGGCCTTGTAACAGGTTTGCCGGCAATACCGCGGTGCGATAAGCATCGTAATAACTTAAGGCCGAACTTAAGGCCGGTACCGGAATGCCGATCAACGTGGCATCAGCAACGGCTCGGCGCCAGTTCATCTGATTCAATGAAATTTGCTTAGCAAAAAACGGATCCACCAACAGGTTGGCTAAATCATCGTTACGTTCGTATGCGTCTGTAATGGATTGCAGAAACACCGCCCGGATGATACAACCAGCACGCCAGATTTTCGCAATTTCGGCAAAATTCAGTTGCCAGCCGTGTTCAGCACCGGCAGTTTTCATTAAATCAAAGCCTTGTGCGTATACGCAGATTTTGGCGCAATAAAGAGCGTCATGCAGCTGCTTTATCAGCCGCTCGCGTTCAGATTCCAATGGCTTATCGTGGCTGGAGCCCGCCAGCAATGTAGAGGCAGCTACGCGTTGCTCTTTCAGTGTTGACACCGAGCGGGCATAAACGGCTTCTGCAATCGTTGGTGCCGGACAACCAAGCTCCAGACTGCTAACAGCCGTCCAAAGACCAGTGCCTTTTTGACCGGCCTTGTCGAGAATGACATCTACCAACGGTAAACCGGTTTCGGAATCTCTGGTTGCCAGCACTTCAGCACTGATTTCCATCAGGTAGCTGTTCAGAATACCCTGATTCCACTCTTTGAATACATCAGCAATTTGTTGTGCGCTCATACCAAGGGCATCACGCATAACCTGGTAAACTTCGCAGATCAACTGCATATCAGCATATTCAATACCGTTGTGGACCATTTTGACGTAGTGCCCAGAACCAGACGGGCCGATGTAACAAGCACATGGCTCCCCCTCAATAACCGGGTTGCCAGGTTCAAAACGTTCAATCGCACGACCGGTCGCTGAATCTACCTTGGCAGCAATTGCCCGCCAAACTGGTTCAATGCGGGTCCAGGCGTATGGATCACCACTTGGCATCAAGCTAGGACCAAAACGAGCGCCCACTTCACCACCTGATACCGCTGTCGAGAAGAAAATAAACTTACCTTCGTAATGCTTTTCCCGCCGAACGGTATCAGTCCAAAGGCTATTACCGGTGTCTACCACGATATCATCGGCCGCAATACCGGCATCAATTAACTTACTACAGACATCATCGACAGGTTTACCAGCGGGGACAGAGAGGATTACTAAGTGGGGTTGTTTCAAGCGGGACAATAATTCAGTGTAGGAACTACAGGCGACCACCCTACCGCCGGCACCTGCGGTTTCCGCCTGGTCCTGCGTAATCACCGACTCCAGCTTTTTATGGTCAAGGTCAAATGCGGCGACCCGATAACCATGATCAGCCAGATTCAGGATCAGGTTCTTCCCCATCACCCCGGCCCCAACAAAGCCGATGTCACACAATGGCGCTGACGTTGTCATTTAAAATCCTCTGTCACTTCGCTACTACTAAAAAATGCGCGCGATTATACTGGAAAATCAGACACAAAGCAGGCTCACATCAAAAACTTTCTGCTGCTCTGACCATCAAGTCGCCGGCCATTAAACTAAAGGCGCTGTGCGACTTACCCATAGAGAAATCGATTGTGCCGCTTGTATTGTTGCTTTGCCTTGAGTCAACGGTGACACCAGACCCATGCCAAGTGCAGTATCCAACATACAATGCCAGTCGCCGGCAGGGAGTTGCTGGGTTAATGTCTCGCCGGCAGCGTTTATCAGCAATAAAACCTGCTCTCCTATCTGCAGATTGTGCTGCAGCGAATCAATGACAAAACAACAGGACAGTCGCTGACTGTCCAACCAGTCAGAACCGGTTTTTTCACTGCCATCCGGGTTAAACCAATGGATCTTATGCTTGTGACCATGCAATTGATACTGGTCATCCAGCAAAGAGAGTTGTTGCAGACAAGGGTAAGACTGACGGATCCGCACCATTTGTTGCACAAAACTCAAAAACTGCGTTTGATGATAATCAAGCTGCCAATCCAGCCAGGTTAGCTCATTGTCCTGACAATAAGCGTTGTTGTTGCCTTGTTGACTGTGACTTAGCTCGTCACCTGCCAGCCAATGCACCATCCCCTGACTAAGCAGCAGAGTTGCGACAAGATTACGTTTATGCTGATAACGCGCTACCAGAATTGCCGGATCTGAAGTTGCCCCTTCAATTCCGTGGTTACAGCTCAGATTATGATCGTGGCCATCACGGTTTTGCTCAGCGTTTTGCCAATTGTGTTTGTGTTGGTAACAAACTAAATCATGTAACGTAAAGCCATCATGGTAAGCCAGATAATTGACCGAACACACCGCAGGCTTATGATGCTTCTGGAAAATGTCCCGCGAGCCAAGCAAACGCGTTGTAAATTCATTTAAACTGCCATGATCACCACGCCAGAAAGCACGCACCGTATCACGAAATTTGTCATTTAATTCAGACCAATGAGACGGAAACTGCCCAAGCTGGTAGCCGTAAGGGCCAATATCCCAAGGTTCTGCGATCAATTTAGCCGTGGATAACACAGGGTCTTGCGCCACGATTTGTAAAAAGGTGGCGTATGGATTGAAGCGTTTATGTTCACGCGCCAGCGTCACCGCCAAATCAAAGCGGAAGCCATCGACCTGCATCTCCGTCAGCCAATAGCGCAAACTATCCAGTACCAGCTTTTGACAAACAGGATGGGCAACATTGAGCGTGTTACCACAACCACTGAAATTACAATACTGCTGGTAATCAGTCATATCAGCATGGCTTTCAAACAAATAATATTGTCGGTTGGCCAAGCCGCGTAGCGATAAGTTTAACCAATCTGCCTCAGCGGTATGATTAAAGACAACGTCGAGAATCACCTCGATACCACGCGCATGACAGGCTCGCACCAGGGTCTTAAATTCTGTTACCGCGTCTTCCACCTGATAACGCGGGTCCGGTGCCATAAAACAGACCGGGTTGTAGCCCCAGTAGTTGGTCAGATGCAATTTTTCCAGCCGTGGTTCTGTCATAAACGCTGCAACCGGTAGCAACTGTAATGTTGTGACACCAAGCGCCTGCAGATGATCCAATACCACCGGCTGCGCCATCCCCAAATAAGTGCCACGTAAATGCTCAGGGAGCTCCGGGTGCAGCTTGGTCATGCCTTTTACATGTGCTTCATAAATTATAGTTTTTTCACGTGGAATAACCGGTTTGACCGTCCCTTGCCAATCAAAGTCAGTTTGTTGCAACACACCTTTTGCTAGCATGTAATGACTTTGCTGCTGGTATAACCGCTCGTTGAACACTAAAGCGCGGTTGAGCTGGCGCACATAAGGATCAAGCAACAAATGGTTGGAAAATGTCAGGCCCTGTGCAGGTAGTTCCGGGCCTAGTGCCCGCAGTAAATATAAGGTTCCGCTTGGGATCCCGTGAACAGCGAGGTGCCAAATTTCACCGGTTCGAGCGGCAAAACTAATCTCGGTTAACGGCTCCTCGGTATCAGGACAAAATAAACACAAACTCAGACTGGTCGCATCTGGCGCATAAACAGCAAAGTTCCAGCTAGCTTGAGCTGGCAGCCAGCTTGAACCTAGCGGATGAGGCGAGCCGATATCACAGGCCATAGTGCTGTGACTCAGCCCGAAAGCAGTATCGGGCATATGATATCCTGCCAAAAATGCAGCATGTGAGCTCATTGCGAGCAGCATGCTGCGTGGTTCAATTATGCTTCAGCAGCCTGACAGCGACGTAAATACAGGGTTGCCAATGGCGGCAATGCCAGCTGGATTTTGCCTCCGGTAGCACGCAACATATTGTTGCTCACCGGATAGTCGCTCCCCCAGTAAAACCGCGAGTCTGAATTGAGGATCACCTGATAATCACCATCCTGGTCTACGGCAACCTCATACTGTTCACGTGGAATAGGCGTGAAGTTACTTAGTATGTAAACACTATTACCCTGCCTGTCCAGCCGCCGAAATGCCAGCGTACTGCGGTCGGCATCCTGATAATCCAGCCATTGAAAGCCAGCTGCCTCATGGTCCAATTCATACAACGCGGCAACCCGGCGGTAAGTATGATTTAAATCACGGAACAGCTGAGCAATGCCCCGGTGTTTGTCAAAATCTAACAAAAACCATGGCAGCGCCAGATTATGGTTCCATTCAGTGCCCTGACCAAACTCGTTACCCATAAAATTCAGCTTTTTACCAGGATGAGCAAACATAAAAGCGTAATAGGCACGTAAATTGGCTGCTTGCTGCCACTCATCCCCCGGCATTTTACCTAAAATACTACCCTTACCATGGACGACCTCATCATGGGATAGCGGCAAAATAAAGTTTTCATTGTAGGCATATACCATCGAAAAGGTTAAATCATGATGGTGGTATTTTCGGTAAGCAGGGTCTTTGCTAATAAAACGCAGCGTGTCGTTCATCCAGCCCATATTCCACTTAAAGCCGAAGCCAAGACCGCCAGCATCGACCGGACGACTTACTCCGGCAAAAGAAGTAGACTCTTCTGCAATCATCATAGCGTTAGGAAAATGACTATAAACCTCTGTGTTAAGCCATTTTAACAAGCTGATTGCTTCATAATTATGATTACCGCCATCGATATTTGGGATCCACTGACCATGCTCCCGTGAGTAGTCGAGGTATAACATGGATGCGACGGCATCGACCCGCAGGCCATCGATATGAAAGTGCTCCAGCCAGAATAAGGCACTGGCGACCAGAAATTGGCGGACGTAGTCTTTGCCAAAATCGTAGATACAGGAATTCCAGTCCGGATGCCAGCCACGGCGAGGATCTGCGTATTCATACAAATGGCTGCCATCAAAGCGGGCCAAACCGTGGCCATCTTCCGGAAAATGGGCAGGTACCCAATCAAGGATCACACCAATTCCGGCCTGATGGCAAGCGTCGATAAACGCCTTGAATTGGTCAGGGGTACCGTAACGCGAGGTTACCGCAAACATGCCAAGCGGCTGATAGCCCCAGGAGCCGGTGTAAGGATGTTCCAACACTGGCAACAGTTCGATGTGGGTATAGCCCATATCAACCACATACGGGATCAGCTGTTCAATCAGCTCGGGATAACTGAGGAATCGGCCATCGGCATGGGTGCGCCAACTACCAAGATGCACTTCGTAGATACTCATCGGGCTGTGGTACGGATCATGGCTGCGTTGTTGCCAGGTCTGGTCCTGCCATTGATAGTGGCTGTGGTCAAACACCAGTGAGGCATGCGATGGATATTGCTCTGCTGCAAATGCCAGCGGGTCGGCTTTATGCGGCAGCATATGCCCCAATGCATCTTTAATTTCAAACTTGTAGCGCACCCCTGAGGCAATTTCCGGCATCCACAACACCCAATGACCGCATTCGGTTCGCTGCATCGGATGGCAACGACCGTCCCAATCGTTCATATCGCCAATCAAAGATACGCTGCTAGCATGCGGTGCATACACGGCGAATCGGGTACCGCGGATCAACTGCCCGTCGATGCTGATTTGCGCCAATTGGGCACCAAGCTGGCGATACAAGTTTTGCGGCCGCATCGATACATAGTGCACCGCATGATAAGCGTCTTGCTGTAACTGATACGGATCGATACAGTCATACTGATGATGCTGCGTAGTCACCCGCAGACGGTACAGCTCGGTCTTTTTTTTGCGTGGCAGTACCAGCTCAAACAATCCGGCAAAGTCGGCACGGGCTTGCATTTGACCAATAGACTTAGCACTTTTTAAAGAGATGACTTCAACCGCAATCGCCTGCGGTAGATAGACCCGGATTGCCAGTTTCTGTTCTATCTGCTGCCAACCAAGCAACTGAAACGGATGCGCGCAATGCGCCGCGGCTAACTGAGATAACAAAGCTTCAAACGACATAATCCATCCTGTATTGCCGTGCGGGTCTGATCACAAACCAGTTCTGTAGAAAAAACCCGGCAAACGCCGGGTTTTTGCAGTTATGAATATAAGCCTGTCCGGCGGTTCGCTGTCAATTGTTGCAGGTGATTGTTAATATGTTCTTGCGTCTCCAGCTGCTCCAACGTCATGCTGAGCTTGCGCCGCCAGTTTGGATACTCATCACTGGTACCTGGTATGTTCACCGGCTCAGTCATTTCCAGCCAATCCTCCAGCTGTAAACACAGCAACTGACAACTGCCTTTGGCTAAATGCTGCTGTAACGCATAATTCAGCGTTCGCTCCATTGCCAAGGTGTCAACCTGACGGGGGAAATCGGCCGGCAATACACCATGGCCATGCAACGAATCAAGGATCCGCTGTTTCGCCTGATGACGGTCATGATAAAGACCAGGCAGAATTTGTTCGGTATATAAACCCAATTGCAGCCCAAGTTTTAAATCCGAACAATGCCAAAAGCCGATTAAAGTTGGCATATCATGCGTGGTTAACGCCGACATCGCCTGCACCGGATAATGAGCCGTCGAGATATAACCGCCGTCTTCGGCCTGTTCAAAAAAGAAGATCCGATACGAGTACACACCATGTTGCTGCAGCAATTCAAAGATGCCATCCGGTACAGTACCCAAATCCTCGCCGATCACTACAGCCTGATTACGTTGACTCTCCAGCGCCAGAATACCCAGTAAGTCCATGATTGGATAGTAAATATACGCGCCTTCGCCGGCAGACGCAGAGCCCTTCGGCACCCACCATAAACGCAGCAAAGCCATCACATGGTCAATACGTAGTGCACCGGAATCCCGCATGTTGGCGCGAAACAGCTCGATCAACGGTTGATAGCCCTGCCGGAACAACTCATAAGGGTACATTGGCGGTAAACCCCAGTTTTGTCCTTTTGGCCCCAAAATATCTGGCGGTGCCCCAACGCTGGCATCCCGGCAGTACAGATCAGGATTTGCCCAAATTTCCGTCGAAGCTTCACTGACACCAACCGCTAAATCGCGGTATAACCCTAATGCCATACCGGCATCTTTGGCTGCAGCCTGCGCGGCGGCAAGTTGTTGTTTGGCACAGAATTGCAGGTAACAGAAAAAACTGATATCAGCTTGATGCTCCGCAGCAAATGCGGTGACAGCCTCACTGTCAGCTGCACGATACTGCTCAGGCCAATTTGGCCAGCCCCAGGCATGCGGATCTTGTGCAATTAAATGCATATGTAAGGCATCATACAACGCCAGCTGCCGCAAGCTTTCGCCGCTTTCGTCTACAAATCGGTTAAACTCACTGACCAAGTTGATGTCTTTTTGACCATCCGTAACAAACCACTGGTACAGCTGGCGCAATGCAGGCAATTTCAGCGCCATCACGCCGGAATAGTCCAGCCAGTCTTTTTGCCGCTGCGTGGCTAACTGCGCCTGAAACGCCGGATCACTTAATAACTGCTGCAACGGCTGACATTGAACAAAACCCGGCATTGCCGCCACACTCAGGTACGCGATATTTAACCAGCGCCGGCTGGATGGGCTATAAGGGCTGGCTGATTCCGGCATGGCCGGATACAGGGCATGAATTGGATTGAGGCCGACAAAATCTGCGCCCTGCTTGCCTAAATGGCGGACTAGCCGGGCTAAATCGGCAAAGTCACCAATCCCCCAGTTGGTGTCAGTTTTTACACCGTATAACTGCACCGACACGCCCCATTGCTTTTGAGTTGCAAATGACGGGTTTTGATAGCATTGCTCTGGTGTAACGATAAATGATTGAACAAAGTCATCTTCATCACCGCAGATTTGTAACTGCAACGTGTGATAGCCCAGTGGTAGCGTCAATGCGACAGTAAATTCGTATTGCTGGTATTCGACCGCTTCAAACTGGCCAACTTGTGTAAGCTCGCCATCATCAACTGCAACTTTCTCCAGAGTGAACCGCTCTCCTTGCTCCGTCAGCAGGGTAAAGGTCAATTTATCGTATACCTGAGCAATCGGCAGACGTACCTGCCACTTATATTGACCCGTTTGCGTTTGCACAGACACCGGGTCCAGCGGCTCAGCCCAATGTAAAAGCTGGCGCTGTCTAAGCTGCTCGGCTGCTTTTTGTTCATCGCTGGTGTCAAAACCCAGCGCCTGTAACATCCTGAGTTGATCATGCTCGGTTACTTCAGCCGGGTTACCCCAAGCATCGGTAAACCGCGTTTCAATGCCGTTAAATGCAATCAACTCGGCTAACAGGGATTTATCCATTATCGACTCCAGCTCATCATTGGCTTTAGCTATTTTTTTTGATCCGGCGCATAACCACAAACCGGTAATTGCAGCAGTATAAAACTTAAAAATGACCCGTCGATGGCAAAATTGCAGATTATGTCATTAAATTACATAAATACGTTTGCATAACAAAATTCAGCTTGAAAATAGCCGAAAAACATGTAATTTTACTACACAATTTCACTATTTTAGGGGTCCAACATGACTATCCGCGTAGCAATTAATGGTTTTGGCCGGATTGGCCGTAACGTTTTACGTGCTTTATATGAAAGTAAAAAGGCATATGACATTAAAGTTGTAGCTATTAACGACTTAGGCGACGCGGCCATCAATGCACACCTGCTGAAGTATGACACTGCACATGGCATTTTCAGTGCTCACGTCGAAAACTCTGATAAAGCTATTTTCGTTAATCAGGACGAGATCCTGACGTTGAGCGAGCGCAACCCTGCTAACCTGCCATGGGCAGACTTAAAGGTTGACGTCGTACTGGAATGTACCGGTTTATTCACTGACCGAAAATCGGCGGGCGCACACCTGCAAGCCGGCGCGAAGAAAGTTATCATTTCTGCTCCGGCAAAAGATGTCGATGCAACCGTCGTTTATGGCGTGAACCACGATGTGATTACGCCGGAAATGACCATTATTTCTAACGCCAGCTGCACCACTAACTGTTTGTCTCCTATCGCCAAACCGCTGAACGACGTCCTTGGCATCGAATCAGGCCTGATGACCACTATTCATGCCTATACCAACGATCAGCGTCTGTCAGACGTTTATCACACGGATGTACGCCGTGCACGCGCTGCGGCGATGTCGATGATCCCAACCAAAACCGGCGCGGCAGCTGCTGTTGGTCTGGTCGTCCCAGCGCTGAAAGGTAAGTTTGACGGTTTAGCGGTGCGGGTACCAACTATCAACGTATCGCTGGTTGACCTGACATTTATTGCCGGCCGTGAAACTACCGTGGAAGAAGTGAATCAAATTATTCGTGATGCGGCATCACAAGGTACTTTAAAAGAAGTACTGGCGGTGAACGACTTACCGTTAGTGTCTGTTGATTTTAACCACAATCCAATGTCATCAATCTTTGATGCTACCGAAACCCGTGTGAATGGTCGCTTGGTGAAAGTGATGGCCTGGTACGATAACGAGTGGGGTTTCTCTAACCGGATGCTCGACAACACAGTACAAATGATGAAAGCCTAATCCTGCTTCTATACATTACCACATCTGAAAAGGCGGCCGCGGTCGCCTTTTTAGTTGGCTAGACTTCAAATAATCTGCATTCTCTGAAGCACTTACTTGCAAATTAGTGCCCCGCTGCCGACAATCTAGCCCATTGGCCATAATAACAACAACAGGAGTGTCTATGCCCGCGATTATTCACTTAGACGGTTTTGCTCATTTAACCGATTTACCATGCGTACAATTAAGTTTCGGCACCAGCAGTGCCGTGATCAGCTTGTACGGCGGACAGGTGTTGTCCTATCGCGTTAACGACGCTGAACAACTCTGGTTATCACCGACCACCAGCTGGCAACAGCAGCAACCAATCCGCGGCGGCATTCCGATTTGCTGGCCATGGTTTGGCCCCGCCGCTGCAGAATTACGCGACCAGGTCACAGAAGGCACCGCAATGCCTAATCATGGTTTAGTCCGCAATCGTATGTGGCAACATCTGGCAGACGAATATTGTGCAGACCACAGTTTACTGGTCCTGGGTATCACAGTGACAGATGTACCGTGGCAGCAGGCGCCTGTGCAGTTACAATGCCGCTATCAATTGGACCGCCGGGGCTTACATATTCACCTGCACGCTGACGGTATCCGGCAACAGCAGGCAGCGCTGCACAGCTACTTTGCTGTTGCAGATGTACAAACATGTGTGATTA
>Ga0169931_10010636_pt1 | contig 13077 bp, 12 predicted proteins | sample Kivu_15m_20L_FD_129675 | JGI IMG/M metagenome (GOLD analysis project Ga0169931, IMG submission 129675) | Freshwater microbial communities from Lake Kivu, Western Province, Rwanda to study Microbial Dark Matter (Phase II) - Kivu_15m_20L... | ecosystem: Environmental > Aquatic > Freshwater > Lake...
TATATCTCAGGGGTTAAATTTGCAGTCCTTGGCGCAAGGGAAACCTGCACTGGAGATCCAGCGCGCAGGGCTGGCAATGAATTTCTTTATCAAATTCTCTCAAGAGAAAACATCGATACCTTCGATGAGGTTTATGCAAATTACAAGGGTAAGAAGAAGGTTGTGGTCACCTGCCCACATTGCTTCACAACAATAGGTCGTGACTATAAGCAGCAAGGTTTTGAATTAGAGATGCTTCATCACACTCAACTGCTCAATACTTTAGTTAAAACAGGGCGTTTAAAACCAGTAACGCAGAGCAGTAATTCTCTTACCTATCACGATCCTTGTTACCTTGGCCGGCATAACCAAATCTATGAACCACCTAGAGAGTTATTGGAATCAACCGGAGTTGAAGTAATTGAGATGCCGAGAAATCAAGAGCGGTCTTTTTGTTGCGGCGCAGGCGGCGGAAGAATGTGGATGGAAGAAAAATTAGGCACTCGTATCAATATGAACCGAGTTGAAGAAGCAATAAATACTGGCGCTAAGGAAGTTGCTGTGGCTTGCCCATTCTGTCGAGTAATGGTCTCTGATGGAATGATAGGAAAAGGTGCTACTGTCGCGGTCGTGGATGTTGCTCAATTGTTACTGAGGTCTATTAAAGAGATTACGTGATAGTTACCCTTTATAAAACTACACTAGAAATAAATAAATTATATCAACTAATGACTTACTTTGCTGGCGCGCTTTACTTAGTTAGCCTATACTCTTGATATGGATCTGCCGTTAATTTATTGCTCGCGCTGTATCATGCCTAATACACAGGACGGTCAGAGTTTTGACGAATTTGGAATTTGTAATGTATGTAGATCTAGTGAAGAGAAAATGAGAATTGATTGGGTTGAAAGACGAAACAAGCTAACTGAAATCCTTGAAGAAGCTAAGCTAAGAAATGCAGAAAATGAGTATGACTGCTTGATTCCGATTAGTGGAGGCAAAGACAGCACTTTTCAGTTACATGTTTTGGTAAAGGAGTTTGGAATGCGTCCGCTAGCGGCGACATTCAGTCACAATTGGTTTACATCTGTCGGTATGTACAACTTATTCAATGCTCTTGAAAAATTTGACATTGATCACGTAATGTTCACCCCAAAAAGATCACTTGTCAATAAGCTAGCTAAAAAGTCTTTGAGTAAAATTGGTGACTCGTGTTGGCACTGTCATGCTGGCGTAGGTGCCTACCCTCTGCGCGTAGCAAAAGATTATGGAATTGATTTGGTGATCTGGGGAGAGTCCGTAGCAGAATCCTCTTCTAGGGGAACATATAGAGATCCTATAATGAAGTTTGACCAAGATTACTTCCTTAAAGTGTCAGCCAAGATTAGTCCAGTTGACTTTGTAGATGAGGATCTTTCAATTCAGGAATTAAAGAAGTTTGAGTCTTTATCTAGTGACGAGTATTCAAGGCTGGAAATTACAGGGATCCACTTAGGTGACTTCTTGTTTTGGGATGAAGAGCGACAAACAGAATTTGTTAAAGAGGAGTACGGATGGCGTGAAGACGCCATAGAGGGGACCTATAAGGGTTACAAAAGCGCAGAATGCATAATGCCTGGTGTACACGATTTCGCTTGCTATTTAAAACGGGGGTACGGTAGAACAAGTTTTCATACTAGCGCTGACATCCGTTCTGGGCTTATGTCGCGTGAGGAGGTTGATGTGGAAATCATCAACAAGGAGCGACAGGTACCGGCAACGCTGAGTTACTACACTGAGATAACTGGAATAGACTTGAGAACATTTATCGAATCAATAGAAGGCCACAAGCCGAGTGCTTTAAAAGGGAAGGCTCTTCCTATAATTCCTGTTGATGTTGATCGCTCAAGAAAGAAAATTTTTTTGGAGGACTTACAAGTCTGGCTTGAAGAGCGAGATGATTCCTAAACACCTTCTTACTTTAGGCGCCTTACAAAAAGAGCTAGCGTCAGAAAACTTATCCTTGAGGGAGATTGTTGAAAGTTTTATAGATTTACAGAATTCTAAAGGGGACCCGAACAAGTGCTGGCAAACGCGCTTGACTGAAGCACCACCTTATTCAAATAGAGGCAGAGTACAAGTACCACTTGATGGCCTTATGATTGGCGTGAAAGACAATATTGCAACGAGTGATTTCCCGACCAAGATGGGGACTGATTTTTGGGAAGGCGACAAGGGTGGTTTTGACTCGAGAGTAGTCGCGACATTGAAGCGCCGTGGCGCAGTTATAGTTGGAAAAACTAAGTGCTCTGAATTTGCCGTTCATAAACGAACAACAACTTTGAACCCAAGGTATCCTGAATGTGAGCCAGGAACCTCTTCTTCAGGAAGTGCAGCTGCTGTCGCTTCCGGAGAAGTATCAATCGCATTAGGTACACAAACTGCAGGATCAATCATAAAACCCTCAAGTTACTGTGGAGTTATTGGATTTAAACCATCATTTGGCGAGATACCTCGCACAGGCGTGTTGAAAACAACGGAATTGTTCGACACTGTTGGTTTTTTCGGGCGTCGACTTGAAGAGATCAACGCTGCTTATCTCGCAACTCGTGTTGAAGGAAATAATTACCCTATCCATAGTCGAGAAAGGTCGCGCTTTGCAAAAGTTCCTTACTCATCCATTGAAATTCTTACCGGCGAAGGAATTGACTCCCCAACCGCACAGTTGGCCCACGAGCTAGAGAGTTATGCCGCAAGCCTTGCTGAGGATTTAGGTTTGCCACTAAAGATAAAAACTTTCGGAGAAGAATTATTTAAAATTAGAGAATCATTTGATTTAATCTACGCCAAAGATTTGGCTTACTTCTTGGCAGATCATAAAATAGAAGATAAAGTCTCTGGCGAATTGTTAAGCTATATGGATTATGGAAACTCATTTACTAGCGGTCACTACAATCAAGCAAAAGACCTCATAAAAAAGTGGCGTTTAGAGTATCAGTATTTACCTCTTAACCCTCTATATGTGTCGCTAGCTACCAGTTCTTCCGCACCACTAGTGGGTAAGCCTGACTTAATAGATGCAAATTTGCTTCTAACTTCCCTTGGATTTCCACAACTATCTTTACCTATAATTAGGGATGATTGCAGAAAAATTGTCGGCGTTTCTCTCGCTAGTAGAAAATTCACTGATGAAAGTCTTTTATCTCTCGCTAAAACAATTTTCCCCGGAGATGCACTTGATGTTACATCATACTAGTTTTAAGGTCCATCACAAGGTAGACTACATACTCTGCAAATTATAGGAGAAAAACAATTCGAACAAGCAAGAATGGTTTTGGACCAATAACATTGCTCAGGATTACGTAAAAGACAATTCTTCTTTTGACGTAGATTTGGGTAAGAAAGCGTGGAATAAAATACTTGCTGTCCCGAATCTAAATTAAATCCATTCAATTGCTGATGTTGGCTCAAACCTAGAAAGGAACATAAGCTTCCTTAAGCACATCCTCCCCATCGCCTCTTTTTATGCTCACGATATTAACCACCAAGCCCTAGAAATATTAAAGGAAATTTTTCCAGATGTTTCGACTAAATGTAGCTCTTTGCTTGATTTAGACGAAAACACTGGTACGAAACTTGATTTCGTTTTCACGTCCCAGGTTTTGATTCATATAGATCCTAAGAATCTTGAAAGCGCAATAGGAAGTATTTACTCTTTGTCGCGGCGATATATTCTGATTGCCGAGTACTTTAATAGAACCCCAACTTCGATCGAGTATCGGGGGAGAAGGATGTGCTTTTTAAGCGTGATTCCGGGGGTATTTTTCTAGGCCGCTTTCCTGTCAAATATTTGGACCATGGTTTTCTTTGGGGGCGTGAATATGACTTAGTTGGATCTGATGACGTAACCTACTGGCTGTTTGAAAGGTTAGATTGAACTACGCCTTTTTTGATAAGTAATGAATTATCTCGTCATCGAGACTGATAAATGGGATCAAGGAGTCATCTAGGTTTGCAATAGAAACCTTCGTGAATCCCGACTTTTCTGCTACACGCTTCATCCCAACATTCTGAATTTTGGTTCCGATGTATAGGTACTTAAAATCGTACGATGTGTGAAGTTCCTTTTTAAGGTGTGGCAATATAATCGAAAGAGTCCCCCTATTTGCAAATTGTGGAAACACTAAGAACCCCAGCTGAGCAGATCTTCCCCTAACCCGTAAAGTTATAGTTCCAATAAGTTTTGATGAGCGCTGATTATAAACCCCAATGAATTCCCCATGGATTTTCAAATCGTTAATATAAGTTTGAGTCGTGTCAAAATCATGGTTCATACTTCTTTGTCGACTCCAACGCATATGGTCTGAATTATTCAGTGCTTGGAAATAATTTGAGTCCAAATCACTTACATCTATGACTTTTAAAAGGTAACTTTGGATAATTAGATTTTTGAAACGTTTCATTAATATAAGGACTCCTCGTATAAAATACTAAGAGTCGCGCTTAAGTTCTTTGTGAAATCAGCTCTTGATTCAATCTTTTCACGAGCTAGCTTGGTTAGAGAACACAGAAGAGCTCGATTTTCTAATATATCTGCGGCGGCAAAAAGTTTGTTTGATAAATCAAAAGCATTTCCAGATGCAAATAAGAATCCATCGAGATTATCCGTGATTAGGTCCTTATTAGGCTCGATATCTGATGCGATTACTGGTACACCTAAAGCCATGCTTTCCAAAATGGATACTGAAAAACCATCCGACAAAGAAGCGGATATAAAAAAGTCAGATGATGCTAAATGGCATTTATTCTCAACTGCAGTAACTTTACCGACGTACTGGAATTGAGAAGACACAAAGTAATTGTTATACCGCTTCAATAATTCATTTCTTTGCTCTCCATCACCAGCCAGTTTCAATGTAAACTCTAGTCCTTTAGTATGAGACAAATGGAAAGCCTCTAAAATGGTTTGAACGCCATAACCTAAATTCCAAGATCTGTTGGTGTAGAAAATAGTTCGTCCAAATCTCCTTCGATCTAGTTGAGATCTAAATCCATAATCGTCTATGTCTACGCCGTAAGGAAAAGCAATTATTTTGGATCTTGGAAAACCGAAGACCGTTGCATGTTTTGCCACATAGTTGCAATCAACAATTAACTTGTTTAATTTTCCTAAATTCCTTCTACGCACATTACCAACACTTGGATTCGAACTATTTCTATACAAATCGTAAGCCCAGGAAATCCCCACCTTAAAATTAGGAGAACTCAAGATTTTTTCTGGGATTTGATCTATTGTTCCTAATACAAGAATAGCATCTAAATCTTTGGGCACATTATCATAATTGTAATAGTCCATTTGATAACCTAATTTATTTGCCACAGATACAAAACGTTTTACGTGAATTGAGCTTTCTATATCTAAAAAAAAGAATTTTTTTGTTTTCAATTTCACTCTTCCAGTTGATCGCTCTCTAACAATTCATCAGATTTAATATCTTTGGTTAGCCTTCTTCCGAGAGCCTCATCCAATTTATAAGGCGGCCATCCATTTATGGGGCAAGGTCTTAGGGGAATCAAGTCATCTTCAATGAGTACATGCCCTTTTGAAACATCCCGGCTGTATCGAAGGGCTCTCCTTTGCACAATCGATGCCTCCAATTCATTTTCCTCTATTTTTTTTATTCCGTCACCTAAAATACTCCGAAACAACTCTGCCTCGGTTACCATCTTTCGCCATTGTTGCGAATTTAAAGAAAAGGAGTGATCCGGGCCCGTTCTACTGCGATCATCCGTAAAATGTTTCTCAATCGCACAAGCACCTAGTGCCACAGCTGCTAAAACAGTTAAATTATCGCTAGTGTGGTCCGATAATCCCAGTATCGCTTTCGGGAACTCAGAACTGAATGTTGAAATTACCCTCAAGTTTGCGAAACTACGATTTTCTAAATTTCCTGTGTAATTAGTATTGCACTGCATTAAACACAAAGGTGCGCCTGCTTCCTCGACAACAGTCACAGCTCTCTTAACATCTTCAAAGCTCGAAGCGCCTGTAGCTAGAAATATTGGTTTTCCTTTTGAAGCCATTTTTCGAATTGCTTCAAGCCAAGTTACATCACCCGATCCGACTTTGAATGCTGGTACAAATTCATCTACAAAATCGATTGCTTCTAAGTCATATGGTGCAGTAAAAAAAGCTACTCCGTTGTCCTTGGCTGCCTGAGCTAATTGACTAGTCCATTCCCACGGGAGACTTGCTTCTTCATAGACCTGAAAAACTGACTTATCCCAAGCTGCTTGGTGAGCAATTTTTGTTCCTAAATCATTAAAGCCCTTCTTCGAGACTATATAGGGTGCTCTAAAATGTTGAAATTTTACCGCGTTAGCACCTGAGGCTGCTGCTAGTTCAATTAGCTTCTTCGCCCGATCCAAGGTTCCATCATGATTTGCCGCAATATCTGCAATGAAATAAATGGGAGCATCGCGACTAATTGCTTTATCTAAGACTCTAAATTCTCTACTAATCGCCTTTTCCTCTCAATACACATTCGCTGAACCTCTGACCCTAGATCGCCGTGCTGTAAATCAAAATGATCCATCTTTGGGGTTTCAAGTGTCATATCTAAACGTACATCATTATCTGCGCTTTGTGAAGAGATAAAGTTTCTGCTATTAAAAGGTTGTTCATGCATTGAGTTAAGTATGAGTCTCCCAAACTCAAATTTTGTAAGTTTGGTCTTGCCTGCTAGATGAAAGATTCCAGCGACTCCTTTTTTTCTCAATTTGTCTACATTTTTACAAAGAAATCTAATTGAGATGGGGTTGAAAACCACATTATTATAACCAGTTACTGGAACTTTGCGATCGAAACTGTTCGAAAAGTAACTGAATAAGCCTCTTTGCCCGAGATAATCCACGCCAACAAAATTAGTTCTAATAATTAGACTATTGCTAGAAATGGCCGTAGCCTCAACCTCCCCCTGCAACTTCGTTATTCCGTAAACAGTATCCGGATCTGGAGCAACTCCTTCATCTCTCTTTTCCTGATTTTGCCCAAAGACGGCATCGGTCGAGAAATGGATAAATTGAATTCCTAATTCATTGGTAATTTTAGCTAACATAGTGGGTAAATTTACGTTAGCTTCTTTAGCAGTTTCTGGAAATAGCTTACACTCCCTATCTCCGACTAGACCAGAAGCATTAAAAATTGTTTGAGGATTTACTTTTTCAATTACTCTAGCTAGGTTGCTGAAACTCAATTGCTTGTGTCTATGGACTGGTTTACCTTTAAGAGTTAGCACTATCTCTCCTCTGCTCAAAGCAGAAATTCCAAAAGTTGCTGAATTGTCATAGAACTTAACTAGAGAGTTGCCTAAGAAGCCGGAAGAGCCTACAACAAGCAATTTTTCTTTTTCTATTGTCTCCAAAATGCTTACCTAAGATCTAAAATTTGTTTCAATTCCTGTGATTCTAATTGCATAGGATTGGAATCTGATCGGTAAGCAAAACCGTGTTCAACCGCCAAAGCTGAGTCGTAAAACTCTATTTCTGAAGATTCTCGCAGGATTATGTATCTTTCCTTGAATTTGATGGTTCTGTGAGAATCATGTTCGGAGATCATTTCCTCATGAAGCTTCTCGCCAGGACGAATACCTGTTACAACTATCTTTCGATTCGGGTTGATAGCTTTGGCGAGATCAATTATTTTCATTGAGGGAATTTGGGGAACAAAAATCTCGCCTCCTTTCATAATTTCGAAGGACTTAAGTACGAAGTTGACTGCAGTATCAAGAGTTATCCAAAATCTAGACATTCTCTCATCAGTAATCTGAAATGGCTCGTCGTTTTTGTCTTGTTCTAAAAACTTTGGAATTACAGATCCTCTACTTCCCATGACATTCCCATAGCGAACAACTGAAAAGATTGTTTGCTTGAATGATCCATAGTGATTGGCTGAGACAAAAAGTTTATCTGCCGTTAATTTAGTTGCGCCATACAAATTAATAGGAGAACTTGCTTTGTCTGTAGAAAGAGCAATGACTTTAGAAACTCCCCGCTCAATCGCAGCTTCAACGACATTTTGACTACCATAAACATTAGTTTTAATGAATTCGCTTGGATTGTATTCCCCTGTATCCACTTGTTTCAAGGCGGCTGAATGAACAACTAGGTCGACTCCCTGCATCGCCATCATGAGGCGATCTTTGTCTCGAATGTCCCCAACAAACCATCGGATTCTTGGATCTTGGAATGCAGAACTTGTCTTCATATCGTGTTGCTTTAGCTCATCTCTAGAGAAAATAATTACACGCTTAGCGTTAGTGTCTTTAAGCAATGTTGTAGTAAGTGCCTTACCAAAACTCCCCGTTCCGCCTGTAACAAGAATGGATTTATTTGCGAAAATGTTATGGTTAAAGTCTCTGCCTATTGCTCTCTTCTGCACCATGCCGATATTGTAGCGAAATGACTGAAGATTGTTATGCGATAATCCCCGCTCGTGGGGGAAGTAAACGTATTCCTCGGAAAAATGTAAAAGATTTTCATGGGCGGCCACTTATTTCTTACTCAATCGAAACAGCACTAAAGAGTGGAATCTTCAAGGAAGTGTATGTTTCAACCGACGACTTAGAAATTGCAAAAACTGCAGAACTTTATGGAGCTAAGATTCCGTTTATTCGGTCTGAAGACCTATCGACTGATAGTACAATGACGGTGCCAGTAATTGCTGACGCGGTGGAGCGTTTGCAGATTCAAAGCCGAGACATTGTTTGTTGCATCTATCCTACTGCCCCATTACTGGAGTCTTCAAGTCTAATCACTGGACTAAATACTTTTAAGACAGAGCTTAATATAAGTTATGTGTGTGCGATTACTGATTATCCCTACCCTGTGCAGAGGGCTCTTTTTCAAAGTGAAAAAGGACTATTTAATATGGGTGAATCACAGTATTTAACCACTAGGAGCCAGGACTTACCAGAAGCTTTCCATGATGCTGGTCAGTTCTATTTCGCCTACGCGCAGACTTGGCTAGAGAAAGCCCCAATGCTTATGAACACCTTTGGTGTAAGACTCCCGAGATGGAGGGTTCAAGACCTCGATACCTACGATGACTGGGAAAGACTAGAAATAATTTATGAAGTGCTTCGTAGGTCAAAAGGCAATTCGACAAATTTTGGCGATGATCGGCTATCGAGTTGATCTGTTGCATAACATTCGTAGCCTAACTCTTTCGCAGCAAAAAGGGCATATGAGGGTTTTCCAACAATCACATTGGAATCTTGCAGATTTTGATACAGATGAACAGACCTAGATATCTCTATTTTGCAATTATGCAATTCGGAATTTTGTCTCTCTACGCATTTCTGCGGGTTAGTTAGTGCGTGCCTTCTAACAGAAATACTTGTAGGATCTAAATACTTTTTTATGGTCCTCAGGATAGGACATATGCAGTTATTTTTGTGTATGGCTCCTGCCTCATCAAACCTTGAGCGTCGTGGGGAATCAAGATAGAGAACTTTTCCTTGATAATTCTTCATAGCTCCCACTTTAGATATATTTTCTTTAAGAAACTCTAAATAATAATTTTTTGTCTGGTGAATTTCAGTTGATGGATATTGTTCTCTCGCAAGGTCAAACGCGTATCGATCCATTACCCAAATTTGGTCAGGAAGCGCAAGAGGCCATCTGATGGAAAAGTTTTCCCAGCCATCTAATACTCCCACAGTCAAAACGTCTATATTTTGGGCTTTTTTTAGCAGTTTATCGTGGAGCTTAGGAGGCTTCGGATAGCTCGAGCCAGCTATTAATAGCTCCACGGTTTTCCAATCAATAATATTTTGGTTTTTTTGGAACGCAATTCCTAGGTCAGTGGCAACTTTCATCGCTGGACCTGATAGAACCGCTAAAGACTTCTCTAAAGTAGTACTTCGTAAAAGATGATGTAAAATTAAATTTGCCCCACCTGAATCATTCGCACTATAAAGTATCATTTGGTCTTACAACTAAATAAGTTAGTGTTTAAGCGCATTTATATTATCGTTAACTTTTTTAAAAACTTTTTTAGTTTCCGTGAACTCTCTTTTGCTTAGTCTTGTCCCACAAATATAGAGACCAATAAATGAAAAGTTGTTTAACTCCTGAGTCGAGCTCATGTCACCTCGTGGATATTCTCTAAATGTTGCGTGGTTGTGAAGATCTGAATAATTGCTAACGACATTTTTTAGACCTTCTGCTTTAAGGGCGGCTACGTAAACATCTCTTGAAACGTTTGTTTGCTTGTAATCGTAAATCATCCCCAAGATATAATAATCGTGAGAGTCCCATGATTCCATCTTGGTAATTTGCAAATATTCATATTTTGAGAGTTCAAAAATTAAGTCTCTCGCAAATTTTCGGCGATCGCCAACTATTTTTTCTACTCTAAGCGTTTGTTTTGCCGCCAAAAGGGCCTCTATTTCCCCTAGGCGATAGTTGTTTCCTACCTTATTAAGTTCTACGTACTTTGGGTTGTGTATGCCTTTTGTAACTTCAAAATGATTACGATAAAGGCGCATCTTGTCTGCAAACTCCTTATTTGAGGTTACCGCGATCCCCCCCTCGCCTGTTTGAATGTGTTTATGGCGGTTGAAACTGTACCCACAAATGTCAGACATTTCAGCATTTCTTTTACCAAGTCTATTTTTTGCGTGTGGGGTTTGGGCGGCATCAATCAAAAAAACTAGTCCTTTCTTTTTACAAAATTTCTCTATTTCTACTGCGTCGCAAGGGTATCCAAAAATATCAACTGCTAAAACGGCTTGTGTTCGGTTTGAAAAAACTTCCTCGAGTTTTGATATATCGAGATTAAAGGTTTTTGAATCTATATCAATAAATGATGGTTTTAATGAATTTTTTACTATTGCAGAGATAGTTGCGGACATCGTCCACGAAGGAACAATTACTTCGGAGCCTACTTCTAGGCCAGCCGAAGCTATTGCAACCTCTAGACCTGATGTCCATGAGTTAAAAGTTACAGCAAAACTAGTTGATGTGTGTTGTTCCCAAAGTGTTTCTACTTCTCTGACCCACTTTCCTCCTAAGTGTGAATCGTTTGGTTGTGCCAAAAAGCCAGACATTTGACCTTCGCGAATTACTTTTAAAACGCTCAGGCCATCTCTAAGGCGGTTCCACTTATAGCTCTTGTAGGGCCTTCTTACAACAGGACTTCCACCTAAAAATGCTAGGTCATTATTTTGCAAAACTTGCCTCCAAAGCTAGGGATATTTCGATACTAGAACTAGGAAGCCTAGTCAGCACAGTTGGCTTATCGTACAAACCCCAATTTACATATTCTACTGCCTCTGGGAGCAACATGTGCTCTATTTCACGCTCAAACACCACCTTCTTCTCTTTTTTTCTATCATAAACTTCAATGAATCGTCCTGAGTTTATATACTTGAATAAGTCTCGATTTTTTGAAACTATTGACGTGTCCTCGTTATTGGTTTTGCTCGACTGAAACACCTCGATTGTTATTTCCGGGTGATTTATCCCTTTTAAAAGGGCAAATTTACCTTTAGCGTCTATGTCTTTCAGTTGAAAAGCTCCAAACCAATACTCACTTAGATCTAGGAAGTGAGAGAAAATATTAGAAACCCCGCCTGAGAATGTAATTTCAAAAGAAAGATCTTTCATGGAGTATTGAGTAAAAATATGCTTAATGTGTTTTGAACTGTTAAGAGTTCTGCGGGGAAAACCTACTCTAATTCTTTCCAATAGATTTGAATTCGCATTCATATTAACGAAATTTCTGAGACTATCTAGTTCGCTGGCTACGGGCTTCTCGACGAGAAATTTAGTTGAATTGCTGTATGTTGAAAATTTTTCAACTGTTTTTAAGATGTGGTTTGTGCTGGTTGCAACAACAACTAAGTCCCATTCGTGAGTGAGTAATTCTTCTTCTGTCTGAAGGAATTTTCCCTCTTTTTCTTCCTCCAAGAATCGGGAATGAACATCTTGAGAACAATCATGTACGTAAAGTTCAAAGCTCTTTGATGGTGTTTTTTGGATGTGTTTAAGGCTTTTATAGTGTGTTAAAAAGCTATCCCTAGAATGTATGTTTGTTGCTAAGTCGTAGGTCCAGCCGACTCTTCCTAAGCCAACTAACAATATCTTTTTCATAAGGACACCTTTTGTTAAAAGTAGGCAAACGAGGCTCTCAATATAACGGGTTTAATTCTTTCTTGTGGTCACACATGTGACTATCGATCCACCTAATAAGCCACCAACGTGGGCGCGCCAATCAATTCCGTCGAGGAAGAAACCAAGAGCAAGGTTTGCAATAACAAATCCAATAATCCCGCACTTATCAACTCCGAAACGAGCGCCGATTAAAATCAAGGAACCAATAAGACCGAACACAATCCCGGATGCGCCAACACTTACGGTTAACGGATTGTTAAAAAAGGCGCTGGCAAGTGACCCAGAAATTAGAGATGTGAACACAATAGAAATGTATTTTTTTCTCCCAAAGTAGAGCTCAACTGATGTTCCAAGAACATACAGCGTATAGAGATTAAGGCCAAGGTGAATAAGATTATCATGCACTAGTGCAGCAGTAATTAGGCGCCAATATTCACCTTGTTGGTAACTTAACCCCGAGATCCAGAGCGCCTCTTTATAGCCTGGTAATATCAGTTGAATCAGATATGAAAATGCAATTGCAGTAGTGAGAAGGTTTGTGAATAGATGGCCGCGTAGACGCACTAGAGGAGCGAGATAGAGGAAATCTTCACGGCTTGAACTGGGCGATCTGCTCCACCAACTTTAACCTCTGATATTGCTTGAACAACCTTCTGGCTTGCTTCATTCTTAACTTCACCGAAAATACTGTGTTTGCGATCTAACCAAGTAGTTAGTGCAACAGTTATAAAAAATTGTGAACCATTTGTCCCGGGACCAGCATTTGCCATCGCTAATAGATATGGTTTGTTAAAAGATAACTCAGGATGAAATTCATCGGCAAAGCGATATCCAGGTCCACCAGTTCCAGTTCCAAGTGGATCTCCACCTTGAATCATGAAACCTTTGATTACTCGATGAAACACTGTTCCGTCATAGAGTGGCTGATTAGTTTTCTCGCCA
>Ga0169931_10010637_pt1 | contig 13077 bp, 12 predicted proteins | sample Kivu_15m_20L_FD_129675 | JGI IMG/M metagenome (GOLD analysis project Ga0169931, IMG submission 129675) | Freshwater microbial communities from Lake Kivu, Western Province, Rwanda to study Microbial Dark Matter (Phase II) - Kivu_15m_20L... | ecosystem: Environmental > Aquatic > Freshwater > Lake...
CGAAGGCCGGCCGGGTCGTGGTGCAGGCCGGGCAGGTGGTGACGCCGGCACATGCGGCGGACGATGTCCTCCTGCCGCCCGGCACGCGAGTAGACTGCGCACTGCGGGCGGAGAAGCTGCACATCGCCGCGCAGCCGGATCCCGGGCATGACGGCCACGTCGAGGCGGTCGTCGTGCAGGCCATCTTCGAGGGGGACCGCACTGTCTATGAGCTGAGTGCCGAGGCGCTGGGAGGCGTCGTGCTCCGCGTCATCGACCGTCATCCCGAGGAGCATGTGCGGCATCGCCCCGGCGATGCCGTGGTGGCCGGGTGGCGTGCGCGCGACCTGCTGCTGTTTCCGACCCTGGAGCCGCCGCGGCGCGAAACCGTGGCGGCATCGTGACGAAGTCAGACATCGAGGACCCCATGGATCACCGTTCCAGTTTCGACCGCCGCCGCTTCATCATTGCCACAGGCTCACTCGCGGCCGCCCTGCCGCTGAGCCGCGCCGGATTCGCTGCCGAGCCGGCCAAGCCCAAGGAGTTGATCGTCCGTGTCTGGGGCGGTGAATGGAAGGACGCCATCGACGCCGGTGTCTCGCAGGGCTTCACCAAGTCCACCGGCATTGCGATCCGCTACGACGAGACCGAGGACAACGAACTGCAGCCGAAGTTGTGGGCGGCGGCCAAACAGAAGCGCCGTCCGCCGGTGCACGTGAACTGGGACACCACCACCAATGCCACCAAGTCGGCCATAAAGGGTATCGGCGAGGATCTGTCGGATCTTGCCAACCTGAAGGGGCTGCTGCCGGTTGCCAAGCCCATGGGCTTCGACAAATGGCCGCTGGTCAACGTCTACAGCTATGTCTACGTGCTCGCCTACCGGACCGAGGCCTTCCCCAACGGCGCGCCCAAGAGCTGGAAGGTGATGCTCGACCCGAAGTTCAAGGGACGCATCGCCCTCTACAACGATGGCATCGGATTCCATCCTGCGGCCCAGGTGGCGGGCGGTGGCAAGGTGGCCGACATTCCGAAGAACATGAAGGCCGCCTGGGACTTCATCGCCCGTCTCAAGGACCAGAAACCGCTGCTGGGCGAGGACCCGGATTTCACCAACTGGTTCCAGAAGGGCGAGATCGACGTTGCCTGCACCATCGTCACCAACGCGCGCGGCGCGAAGAAGAATGGCGTCAAGGTCGCCTGGACCATCCCCGAGGAGGGCGCCAAGATGGATACCGACGCGCTCTGGATTCCCAAGGGCAGCCCCGCCAACGAGACCTACTGGGCGAAGCAGTACGTGAACTACGCCCTGAGCACCGAGGCCCAGCAGATCTGGTGCGACGGCCTGGGCCTGCCCGGCGTCAATCCTGGCATCAAGCCGCCAGCTGACATGATCGGAGACCCCGCTTACCCGACCACGGACGAGGACTTCAAGCGGCTGCTGCGGGTGCCCAACAAGATCCAGGTCGAGAACGAGAAGGAGTGGTTCGGCCGGTTCAAGCAGATCATGCAGGGCTGAACGAAGTCGTCCATGGCTGCCGGAGAGGCCTGATGTCTCCGGCAGCAGCCCCGGGTTGCCCGTGCGGCAACCCGGGTGCGTCCTGCCTCATGTGACCGCCGTGCGGGATCGGTTCGTCCTCCCCGCCACCATCCTTCGATGAAGATCCCCATGCACTGGCGTCTGCTGGACGCCGTCGAAGCAGTCGCCGCCTTGCTCTGGCCCCGCGCGCTGCATCGTCACACGGGCTGGCTCCTGATGGCGCCTGCGATCGCGCTCGTGGGCCTGCTGGTCATCGGGCTGATGTACATGGGCGATTCGAGCCTGCGCCTGCTCGACACCGAGACCTTCGAACAGAGCGCCGACTACTCCCTGGCGAACTACGCCGTACTTGCCTCTCAGTCGACCTACCTCACGGTGCTCGTGCGCAGCACCGTCGCGGCCCTGCTGGTGACCGTCATCACCGTGGCCCTGGCCTTTCCCTACGCCTACCTGATGGTGCGCACGCGCTCGGCCTGGACGCGCAAGTTCCTGCTCATCAGCCTATTCCTGCCCTTCTTCATCGGTCAGGTGGTGCGAGCGTATGGCTGGCTGATCGTGCTGGGCCGCGAGGGCATCCTGAACAACCTGTTCGCACTGGTCGGGCTGGGGCCGTTCAAGATGATCTACAACTACCCGTCGCTCATCTTCGGGCTGGTGCAGTACATGCTGCCGTTCGCCGTGCTGCTCATCGCGCCGGCGGTGACGGCCATCCAGGAAGAACTCGAACTCGCCTCGGAAAGCCTCGGCGCCGACTGGAAGCGCACCTTCCTCCACGTAACGCTGCCGCTTGCGCGGCCCGGACTGGTCTCGGCGGCGGTCGTCGTGTTCGCACTCACCCTGACCGACTATGCCATGCCCGTGGTGCTGGGCGGGGGTACCAACGACTTCATCGCCAACGCCGTGTACGACGCCTTCTTCCGCATCTCCGACAACGGCCTGGGATCGGCGGTCGCCATCGCGCTGGTGCTGTTCGGCAGCACGCTGGTCGGCGTCCTCCTCACGGTGCTCGGTACGGGCACGCCGGACAGGGACTGAACGATGGTGAGGAGGCATGCACGAGGGTCGCCTGCGGAACCAGTCACCTCGCCTTGTGCTTCATTGGAGGGGTGGCAGTGAACGCTCGCGGCAAGACCCTGCTGTTGTGGCTGGTGGTCGGATTCAATCTGCTCACCCTGGCCGCGCCGACGCTGGTGATTCTCGGTGCCTCCGTGACCACCGGGAACATGATCGTGTTCCCGCCGGAGGGCTTCTCGCTGCGCTGGTACGAGAAGGTGTTCGCCTCGGAAGTGCTGCGTGATGCCTTCGTGCGATCGTTCTGGGTCTCTCTCGTCTGCACGGTCGTCAGCGTGCCGGCGGGCACGCTCGCGGCGCTTGGCCTCGCCCGCCACCGCCTGCGTTTCGCCAACCTGCTGCAGGTCTACCTGCTCCTGCCCTTCACCATACCGCTCATAGGCTCCGGCATCGGCCTGATGCTGTTCTTCGGAGAGGTGGGCGTTCTTGGCGAGCTGTGGCCGGTGGGCCTCGCCTGCGGCGTGGTCAACCTGCCGTTCATGATCTGGTCCGTGCTGGCTTCGGCCAACGGCCTGGATCCGGATCTGGAGAACGCGGCTTCCAACTGCGGCGCGCCCCCGGTGCAGGCCTTCCTGACGGTCACCCTGCCGGCAGTCACGCCGGGCATCATCACCGGTGCGCTCATCATGTTCGTGCTGGCGTTCAACGAGTTCCTGGTCAGCCTGCTGCTCACCGACGCCAACATCGTCACGCTGCCGGTGTCGATCTACAACTCGATCCGCAGCATCATCACCCCGGACCTCGCTGCGGTGTCGGTGATCTACATCCTGGTGGCTGGGGTGGCCATCGTGGTGCTGGATCGTCTGGTCGGGCTGGAGGTCTTCCTCAAGGGGCGGTAGGCGGACGATCCGTCACCGTCACTGGCGGCGCTCGATCATCTCCCGCATGGCGGCCGGCAGGATGCCGCGAAGACGCGCGGCGATCGCCTGTTCGTTGCGCTGCCAGAGCACCCCGAGATATACGATGGCGATGCCGATCCCGGTGAGGATGAACGGGAAGGCGATGCTGTCCTTGAAAACCTCGTAGGCAAGGTGCCCGACGTAACCCGCGGCGCCCAGGCCGCCGAACACGGCGTAGACACGGCGCGACAGCAGGGTGCCGGCGGCGATCATGAGCAGATTCACGCACAGGTAGAGGAACTTGCCGACCTCGCTCTCCGAACTCATGAGCGACAGCCCGCCCCAGAAAGCGATCACGCCGAAAAGGTGCAGCCAGAAGGCGTAGTCCCTCTCCTGGCGTGTGCGCAGGTCCACCCGGATGGCCAGCGCCACCATGCCCAGGCCGAAACCCAGCGACACCAGCCGGCGCAGCCGCCATGTCTCGTCGGCCTCGCCGAACAGAAACGGTGTCGCGTCCATGCTCATGTACCAGAGCGTGAGCGCCACCGGCATGACCAGGAAGGGCAGGCGGTAGCGCCACAGCAGCACCGCCCCGGCGGCCAGCGTGCCGAGCTCCATCAACACCCAGCGCCAGTCGATCAGGCGATGGTAGTCGCGATAGACCTTGTCCTCCGTCCAGAAGCCGAGGCCGGATTGCAGGCCGTAGATCGCGAGCGGCACGAGGGCGACGACGAACACCGCGCCGATGCCGGCCGGGATGTGCAGCCGCCACCGATGCAGCAGCCGCTCCGTGAGCCACAACCCGGCCGCTGCGTAGCCGATGGCGATCAGGAGCAGACCCCAGCCACCGAAGGCCTCCCAGCCCAGGGTCATGAACAGGCTCATCGCGCCGATGGCGAGCAGTCCGCCCAGGTAGTAGAGGACATGCGAGGCGCGGAAGCTGGGCGCGTCAGCACTCTGCGCGCCCAGGAAGGTCCACAAAGCCTCGGCCTGCTGCGTCGCGAGGATGCCCTCGCGGACAGCGGAATCGAGAAGGGGGCGGTCGATCTTCATCGGGCGGTCGCCATCGAGGCACAGCGGGAGTGGAGGAACACCCGGATCGAGGGGCGATGAAGACGCGTGGTGCTGACGCCTGTCTTCCGGGAGAACGCGTTCACGCGATCTGCGACCACAACTCGTCCGCGCGCATCACATGGCAGTAAATGTTGTTGAGAATCTCCAGCTCCCTGCGGTGGAGTTCGTCCGTCGCTGCGGCGCAGCAGTCGTCGAGCACCACCACGCCGAAGCTCTCGTCGGCCAGGCTCCTGACGGTGGAGGACACGCACTGATCGGTGAAGATGCCGGCACAGACCACGTGGCGGATGCCGATGTTGTTCAGCATCAGACGCAGGTTCGTGCCTGTCAGGGCGCTGTCGGTGGTCTTGGTGACCACGATCTCGTCGCCACGCGGTGCCAGCTCGGCCACGATCTGGGAGGCGTGCTCGTCCTTCGGCAGCAGCAGGTTGTTGAAGCCTGGCAGCTTCTGGGACAGGGAGCGCTCCCGGCCGTTGCTGGTCTGGCAGGCGATGCGGGCGAAGATGACTTCCATGCCCTCGGCACGGAAGCGCTCCAGCACACGCTGCACGTTCGGGATCACGACCTCGCGCATGCGGTCGTGGAAGGGCGTCCAGTCATCGTAGTGACGCTGTTCCCGAGGCGGGAGCGCGGCGCGGTCGGGGCGGTCGAGATAGGCGTTCTGGATATCGATCACCAGAAGAGCCGTTTCGCTTCGCGGCAATGCCAGGTCCGCCGGTTCCGGCATGGTGGCGTAGTAGAGGGAGCGGTAGGCGGTTTTCCAGTTCATGGCGTGTCCTTTCCGAGCATTGCCCGCAATCGCACGGAGCGCAGCCCCGGGCGTCGGTACCCCCGGTGGCGCCCGTCGGCGGCGCGGGGTGCCTGCGCTGCCGTGACCGAGGTCGCAGGGGAGGGCCACCGCCGGTCCCGCTGATTCGTGGCGGCGACACGCCCGGACCGCTTCACGCTGCGAGGGCTTGCGGGTCGCGAGGGCTACAATACCAGCTTTGCCTACCCCGCCCCATCATGACCGTCCCTGCGCCCGAAAGCATCTCCTTCCACGTGTTGTCCCAACTCGACGCCGAGGCCCGCGAGGCCCTGCTGCGCCGGACCGAGTCAGACCTCACGCCCTTCCTGCAGCGAGTGCAGCCGATCGTGGAGGCGGTGCGGGTCGAGGGCGACGGGGCCATCGTCCGCTTCGCGCGCGACATCGACCGGGTCGAACTGCCGCTCGACGGACTGGCCGCGCGCCCGGCCGATTTCGACCGGGCGTTCGCCAGCCTGGATCCCGAGGTCGTGGCGGCCATCGAGTACGGGGTGGAGAACATCCGTCGCTTCCACGAGGAGCAGAAGCCGGAATCGATGTGGATGAAGGAGATCCGCCCCGGCGCCTTCGCCGGCGATCGCTGGCTGCCCATCCCTTCCGTGGCGTGTTACGTGCCGCGTGGCAAGGGCGCCTTTCCATCGGTGGTGATGATGACCACCGTGCCCGCCGTGGTCGCGGGGGTGCCCGAGATCTGCGTCGTGACGCCTCCCGGTTCGGGGGGTGACTTCGATGCCGCCACGCTGGTAGCCGCCAAGATCGCCGGCGTCGACACCGTCTATCGCGTCGGTGGCGCCGTGGCAGTGGCGGCTGTGGCCTACGGGACGCGTTCGGTGAAGCGCTGCGCCAAGATCGTCGGGCCGGGCAGTCCCTGGGTGGTGGCGGCCAAGCGGCTGCTGGCGGGCGTGTTCGACACCGGCATTCCCGCCGGTCCCAGTGAGTCCATCGTGCTGGCCGACCCCAGCGCCGACGGGCGTATCGCGGCTCTGGACCTTCTCATCGAGTCCGAGCATGGCGCGGACTCCTCGGCCTACCTCGTCACCAGCAGCCCGGCCGTTGCGGCGGCGGCGCGCGAGGCGATTCCCGGCTTCTGGAGCCAGATGGGCGAACAGCGCGTCGGCTTCTCCTCGGCGGTCCTGTGCGGCCCCCGCGGCGGCATCGTGCTCGCCCCCGACATGGATGCGGCCTGCGCGTTCGTCAACGACTACGCGCCGGAGCACCTGCTGATCCACGGCGAGGAGTCGTTCCAGTGGCTCGGCCGCATCGAGCACGCCGGCGAGATCCTGCTCGGCAAGAACACCCCCATCACCCTGGGAAACTTCGTGCTCGGGCCGAATGCCGTGCTGCCCACGGGCGGCTGGGCGCGGACCTACTCGCCGCTGTCGACCTTCGATTACATGAAGCGCACCGGCATCGGCTATGTCACCGCCGCCGGCTACCCCGAACTCGCGAAGCACGCGCGGGTGCTTGCCACCTACGAAGGCTTCGAAGCCCACGCCAACGCCGTCTCGACAACCCGCGAAATCCTGCTCGGCCGCGAATGACGGCGCTCCGGACCGGGCCTCCTCTCAGGCGCTGGCCCCGGCCAGCGCCGCCACGGCTGCGCGGTCCAGCCCCAGGGTGACCGCGCAGTCGACGATCTCCCCCCAGCTGGTCGGATCGATGGGAACGCCTCCGGCACCGCGCCGGACGCGCGTCTCGCGCTCCGGCTCGCCGGGGATGCGGATGCGGTCCACGCCGGGCGCGGTCGGGGTCTCGCGGACCCACCGGATCAGGCGTTCGGTCTCCTCGCGATAGCTCTCTGCACCACCCAGCCTGGATGGGTCGATCAGGATGGACAACATGTTGTTGTCGATCACGCCCCAGTCGGTCCGGCCGGGCAGGGTGCCGGCGCCGCCGAGGGCCCCGGCCAGCAGTTCGTTGACGAAGGACAGCCCGTAGCCCTTGTGCTCGCCGAAGGGCAGGAGCGCCCCGAGAGGCTCGGTCCACATCACCGCGGGATCGCTGGTCGGATGGCCACCAGGGTCGAGGAGATTGCCGTCCGCCACAGGCTCGCCGCGTTTCCAGGCGACACGGGTCTTTCCGTGGGCGATGCGCGAGGTGGCGAAGTCCAGCACGATCGGCGGATCGTCGCCGCGCGGAATGGCGATGCACAGCGGGTTGGTGGAGAAGCGCGCCTGGGTGCCGCCCCACGGCGCCACCAGTGCCGGCCGTCCGATCACGTTGACGTGGTGGATCGAGACCAGACCGGCGGCAGCCACCTGCTCGCCCCAGTGGCCGATGCGCCCCAGGTGATGCGCGTTGCGCAGGCTGAGCACTGCAACGCCGTGCATCTGCGCCCGGGCGATACCGAGCAGCATGGCGTCGTGCCCGACCACCTGTCCCAGGCCCATGCCGCCGTCGAGGGTCAACAGCGCGCCGGCGTCCAGGACGGTGGTGAGAGGGGAGCCTTTCCTGAGCAGGCCGCGGGCCGTCGAGTGCATGTAGCGCGGCACCATGCCGACCCCATGGGAGTCGTGGCCGCTGAGATTCGCCAGCACGAGGTGATCGGCGGCGAGCATCGCCTCACGCGGCGTCCAGCCGGCCGCTTCGAACATGCGGCGGATCAGGTCGGTGAGGGCGACGGCATGGATCAGAGCGTCAGGCTGCGTCGGGGTCACGATCGCGATCTCCAGGGAACAGATGTCACGCGGCAGGATTATTCCCGATGCCGGCTACGGGCGCTCGCGGTCGATCTCCTGTTACCCTGACGTCCGGTCTGGCGATAGGGCGATGGCCGCGAGTGTGCCGGAGCCGGATCGTCGCGCGGCGTCGACGCGCCGACGGGGGGGGGGTCGAATGGGGATGGATCGTCATCAATGCATCTGCGGGAGGGGTGCGCAGCATGAAAAATGATGGGGCATGGGGGGCCACGCCCTCGCTCCAGGAAAGAATGCGACATGGCGATCGGGGAGATCTGCACTCGGGAGGTGGCCGTCGCCGCCAAGGCGGTCGATGCTGTCGCCGTGCGGGTGTCCGAGGTCATCACCCGCGGCGTCCTGACCATCCCGGAAGCCATGGGGGTTGCAGAAGCCATCTCGGTGATGCGCCGCCAGGGCGTGAGACGTCTGCCGGCGGTGGACGGGGCGGGGACGCTGGTGGGCATCGCGGCCGTCGACGACAGGATCGACCTGCTGGCAGAGGTGTTGCACGGCCTGTCCCAGGTGATCGCCCGCGAACGATCCGGCGAGGTCGCGGCACGGCCCGCGTGAGGCACCGTTTCACGGCGTCCGCCACGGGCACGCCAGACCGGTGAGCGCGGACGCCGATGCAGCGACACGGGACCGCGGGCTGGCTGCTCTCACGGTGCTCTGGCGTTTCGCTGCGCCCTACCGCTGGCGCATCGTCGTCGCAGGTGTCGCGCTGCTGGTGGCGGCCGCCTGCTTCCTGGTCATTGGCCAGGGCCTGCGGCATGTGGTGGACGCGGGCTTCGCGCAGTCCGATGCCTCGGCGCTCAACCGCGCCCTCGGCAGTCTTTTCGTGCTCGTGTCCCTGCTTTCGGCGGCGGTGTTCGTCCGCTTCTATCAGGTCTCCTGGCTGGGCGAACGCGTGGTTTCGGACCTGCGCCGGGCGGTGTTCTCCAAGCTTCTGGAGCAATCGCCCTCCTTCTTCGAGGCGGCGCGCACGGGCGAGCTGATCTCACGTCTCACGACGGACACGGCCCTGCTCGAGCAGGTGGTGGGGACCAGCGTCTCCATGGCTGTGCGCAATGCCGTCCTGGGCGGTGGCGCCCTGGTCATGCTGGCACTGACCAGCACGCGGCTCACTCTCCTGGTACTGCTGGTGGTACCCCTCGTGGTGGGGCCGATCCTCATTTTTGGACGACGCGTCCGGCGGCTGTCACGGGCCAGCCAGGACCGGGTGGCCGATCTCGGCGCCTACCTGGACGAGACCCTGCACGAGATCCGTACCGTCCAGGCCTGCACCCACGAAGAGGTCGACCGCCTGGCGTTCGGGGCGCGGGTGGAGCGTGCCTTCGACACGGCGCGGTTGCGCATCCGGGTGCGGGCCCTGCTGGTGGCGGCCGTCATCCTGCTGGTGTTCAGCGCCATCGGCATCGTCCTGTGGATTGGCGGCCACGACGTGCTCGCCGGCAGGCTCACGGCCGGTCAGCTGTCGGCCTTCGTCTTCTACGCCGGGATGCTGGCCTCGGCCGTCGGGGCGATCAGCGAGGTGGTGGGTGACCTCCAGCGCGGCGCCGGGGCCGCAAGCCGCGTGGTCGAGATCCTGCAGGCATCGGCCGCCGTGCCGGTGCCGAAGGCGCCGATGTCACCCCGGGCGACGGCGCGCGGCGAGATCCGCCTGCGTGGTGTGAGCTTTGCCTACCCCACGCGGCTGCAGTCACCGGCGCTGCGCGATTTCGATCTGGATGTGGCCGCCGGCCAGAGGGTGGCCCTGGTCGGCCCTTCAGGGGCGGGCAAGTCGACCGTGTTCCAGCTGCTGCTGCGCTTCTACGACCCCCAGGCCGGATCGGTGAGCGTCGACGGCGTGGACGTGCGCGCCATGGACCCGCGGGTGCTGCGCCGGCGCCTCGCGGTGGTGCCCCAGGAGCCGGCCATCTTCGCGGCCAGCGTGCGCGAGAACGTGCTGTATGGCCGTCCCGACGCGTCGGACGAGGAGGTGCGGGCGGCTTGTCGCGCAGCGCACGCGTCGGCCTTCGTGGAGGCCTTGCCCGAGGGGTATGACACCTTGCTGGGCGAGCGCGGCCTGCGGCTGTCCGGAGGACAGCGCCAGCGGCTGGCGATCGCCCGGGCGATCCTCGCCGACCGCCCGATCCTGCTGCTGGACGAGGCCACCTCGGCGCTCGATGCGGAGTCCGAACGCGAGGTCCAACTCGCCCTCGAGACCCTGATGCGCGGGCGCACGGTGCTGGTCATCGCGCACCGGCTCGCCACGGTGCGGCACGCCGATCGCATCGTGGTGATCGATGCGGGCCGGGTGGTCGGGGACGGCAACCATGACAGCCTGCTGCACGGCAATGCGCTGTACGCGCGGCTGTCCGCACTGCAGTTCGCGCGAGATGACCGGCCCGCGGTGGTGCAGACTGTCTGACCGGGAGGTGCGTCTTCCCGGCCCGACCCGGTCTATTTGTCCTTCTTTGGCGGGGTGTAGGGCTCGAACACCTGCACCACCTTCTTCACGTCGGTGGTCCGCGAGGCAATGGCTGCCGCATCTGCCGCCTCGGCGGTGGACACCAGTCCCATCAGGAAGACCACGCGGTTCTCCGTCACCACCTTGACGTGGTTCGCCTGGAACTTGCGCGCTTCGATGAAACGCGTCTTGACAGCCGAGGTGATGTAGGTGTCGACGGATCGCGAAGCCAGGCTGGTGGGGTCGGCGACGACGAGTTCATTGACCACCTGGCGCACGCCCTCGACCTCGCGGGCGACCCGGCCCGCTTCGGTTCGGGCCTTCTCGTCGGGCACTTCGCCGGTCAGCAGCACCACACGGTTGTAGCTGGTGGTGTTGACGTGGCTGTCTTTCGGAAGCGCTGGAGAGATTTTGCTGCCGACCTGGACCTCGATGCTCTGGTCGTCGAGGTAGGTGCCGCTGCTGCGACGGTCGTCCGCCATGAGCGCCCCCGCGCCCACTGCGCCCGCCGCCACCACGGGCACGCAGCCCTGCAGGGAAGACAGGGCCAGGGCGAGGGCTGCCGCCAGACTGGCGGCGCGCAGCACGCCCGCTGTGAATGCGCTGCCGGTGGTGCCGGATGGGTGCGATGGGTTCATTCCTGGGCTCCGAAAAGCTGCACGTCGATGGCGTCGCACAGGCAGTGCAGGCACAGCAGATGCACTTCCTGGATGCGTGCGGTCACGGTCGCGGGTACGCAGACATGCACATCATCGGCCCGCAGCAGGCCGGTCATCCGACCGCCGTCGCGCCCCGTGAGCGCGACGACCAGCATGTCCTTGTCGTGGGCGGCCCGCACGGCGTCGAGGACGTTCGGCGAATTGCCGCTGGTACTGATGGCGAGCAGCACATCGCCGGCGTGCCCGAGTGCCCGCACCTGTTTGGAGAACACCTGGACGTAGTCGTAGTCGTTGGCGATGGAGGTGAGCGTCGAGCTGTCCGTGGTCAGCGCGATGGCCGCCAGGCCGGGGCGTTCCATCTCGAAACGGTTCAGCAACTCCGCGGAGAAGTGCTGCGCGTCCGCCGCCGAGCCGCCGTTGCCGCAGGCCAGGATCTTGCCATCGCTCATCAGGCAGTGAGCCATCTTCTCCGCGGCCGTGCGCAACGGGGCGGCCAGGGTCTCCACTGCCCGGAGCTTGGTCTCCGCACTGTCCTGGAAGTGTCTGGTGATGCGCGCCAGGGTATCCATTCGGCATTCCTGATTGAATGCGCGGATTATCGCACCGGCGCGCCCGGCCGGGTGGGCCGGGCCCGATCCATCAGGCGGAGAAGGCGTCGCGGATCCACTCGACGCGGTTGGCACCGTCGAGCAGGACGGCGTCGAAGCGGCAGGGCACCTCGGATGGAAGGCGCGACAGGTAGAGCCGTGCCGTGGCGAGGATGCGTTGCTGCTTGGTGGCAGTGATGCTCTCGGCCGCGCTGGCGAAGGCCCCGTTTCCGCGCTTGCGCACTTCCACGAACACCAGCGTGCCGCCATCGTCCACGATCAGGTCGATCTCGCCGAAGCGGCTGCGGAAATTCCGGTCCTTCAGGCGGCAGCCGTGGGCGACCAGATGCTCGAGTGCCCGCGTCTCGGCGGCATCCCCGCTCGCTTTCATGGGTCTTCCGGGGTGCCCAGCGCCCGCACTCCGGCCTGGGTGAACTGTGCGGCGAGCGGCTCGCGCTGAAACTGACGCGAGGTGCCGGGCACCAGTTGGCCGGTGACACCGTCGAGGATGCCGAGGCCGCTGTAGGTGCTGTCGAGCAGCATCTGCGACAGGCGCCAGGCGTCGATCCCGATGGCGTAGAAGCGCTCCTGCTCGTAGGTGGCGAAGACCCCGGTCGGACGGGGATAGGCCATGACCGCAGGGTGGTCCGTGGCCACCATCCAGGGCATGTCGACGAAGGTGATACCGGCGACATCGAACTGCCCGACCACCGCCCCCTCGGCCGTGTGAACCAGCGAGGTTGCGTAGCCTGGAAGGCTGCGGCCGAGATGCGGTCTGATCTGTCGCACGCGGGCACCATCGATGGCGAAGAACACCGCGTCGGCCTTGCCTGCCGCGAGGCCGTCACGGATCTTCTTCACGCGCGCCTTCTCGACCGTGAAGCCGTGCTGGTCGACGATCAGCCTGCCACCACGCGAAAACTCGTCGGCGAAGGCCTGGGCGATGCGTCGGGACAGGGCGTTGTCCCCGAAAATGATGGCGGCCCGGCGCCGCCCCTGGGCCCGCGCCACCCGCGCCACCTGACGCGCTTCGGACTCGAGGTGCACGCCGAAGGCATAGAAGCGGTCCGGCAACATCACGTCTGAGTCGGGGATGGAAAGCGCCAGGGTAGGTACCGTGACGGCGTTGCTGATGGCCAGGGCCTGGACTGCGCTGCGATGCAGCGGCCCGATCACGAAGCGCGCGCCGGCACGCAGCGCGCGGTCGTAGATGTCGATCGTTTGCTCCGGGTCGTCGCCGGTCGTATAGACGATGACCGGCAGCCGGTCCGGTCGATCGGCGTCGGCGGTCACTGCGGCCTCGAGACCGCGGCGCACGGCGTCGGCAAACCTGCCGAAGGCGGTCGACTCCAAGGGAAGAAGGACCGCGATGTGCGGCTTTTCCTCGTCATCCACC